>Ga0194120_10000494_pt1 | contig 74510 bp, 68 predicted proteins | sample TA2MahCa65mmetaG_FD_148642 | JGI IMG/M metagenome (GOLD analysis project Ga0194120, IMG submission 148642) | Freshwater microbial communities from Lake Tanganyika, Tanzania - TA2015019 Mahale Deep Cast 65m | ecosystem: Environmental > Aquatic > Freshwater > Lake | place: Tanzania: Lake...
TGCAGCTCTGGTCGGGCTTCGCCCTCCCGACGCCGCATCAAAATCGCAAGGCCCCGCATTCAGAATAACCCGGCAGGAATCCACTTAACTTCCACGGGGCGCTGTTCAAACAACCGGGACCAGCTCTCGCCCCCAGACGGCGCGCGCGGGCCGAGGCGACATGCACCGCGGTGACTCGATTGAGATGCGACACCATGATGATGCCGTTTTGCACGGCTACGCCAAACAGCGCTAGGAACCCCACGCCGGTCGCCACATTCAGCGTCTCTCGCGTCATGATCAGCAGGATCAGCCCGCCCAACGCCGACAGCGGCACCACCCCCAGGATCAGCAGCGCGTTTCGCAACTTGGCGAAGCCAATGTAAAGGATCAGCAGCATCAGCAGGAGCACGACGCCGATGATGATCGTCAGCCGCGCCTGGGCGCGTTGCTGATTTTCGAATTTTCCGCTCCAGACGACGCTGTTCGCCTGCTTGTCGTATGAAACGGTGTCGGCGACAATTTTTTGCGCCTCCGCGAGATAGGAGCTGAGATCACGGTCGGCATAGTCGAGACGAATGGTCAGCACCCGTTTTGTCTTCTCATGTGAGATGGCGCTTTCGCCGTTCTGCAGCGTGATTTTCGATATAGCCGACAAGGGAATCTGCGCGCCCGAGGAGGATTTCACCAGAAGATCGCTGAGCTCCTCCGGACTGTTGCGCGACTGAAGAGGAAAGCGCACCGTCATATCGTAGCTGCGATCGTTGACGTAGATTTGCCCGATCGAGGCGCCGCCAACGCCGATCTGGATCATATTCGAAACGTCGGCGACGTTTATGCCGTAACGCGCCGCCGCGGCGCGATCGATATGAAAGGCAATTTGCGGAATTGGCGGCTCCTGGACAATCGACGTTTGGGTCGTGCCCGGCACCGTCTTCAGCGCGGCGACGATCTCGTTTCCGATGCGGCGCGTCTCCTTGAGGTCTTCGCCGAAGACTTTAACCACCATGGCGCTGTGCGCGCCGCTGACGAGGTCGTTGACGTTGTCGATGATCGGCTGACTCACGCCGACATCCATCCCCGGAATCTGACTGAGTCGCTTTGTCAGTTTGGCGATGAACTGTTCCTTCGTCTCGCGGTCGGGCCATGAATCATAGGGGTTCAACCCAACCGGCGCTTCGATATGACTCGTCGTCCAAGGATCCGTGCGATCGTCGTTTCGCCCGATCTGCGTGATGACGTAAGAGACCTCCGGGAACTCCATCACGGCATGACGCAGATCGCTCGCCATGTCTGACGCTTTTTCGAAGGATATGCCGCTCGGCATCTGCACCTGGAGCCAAAGCGAGCCCTCGTCGAGATTGGGCAGAAAGTCGCGTCCAACCGCGCTGCCGGCCATGACCACGCCCCAGACCGCGAGCGCCGTCGTGACATAGATGATCGATGGGCGCTGAATGCACTGAAAGAGGAGCTCCTTGTATCGCCGTTCCATCCATTCGAGCACGCGATTGTGAAAGGGCTTCGACGGATAGCGCAGCGCCATATAGGCGAGCCCGGGAACCAGCAGCAATGTGCATAAAAGAGCGCCGATCAGCGCATAGGCGATCGTATAGGCGACGGGCGCGAAGAGTCTCGCCTCGACGCGCTCCAGGCCGAGGAGCGGCACGTAGCTGGCGATGATGATCACAGTTGCAAAAAAAATCGGCCGCACCACTTGGCCGACGACGAATTGAACGTCGACGACCCGAAGCTCGCGGTCGGGATTGTGCTCTCGCAATCTTAGAATCGACTCCGTCACGATGATCGCGCCATCGACGATAATGCCGAAATCGATCGAGCCGAGGGACAAGAGATTCGCCGGCAACCTGGTGAGATTCATCAGGATAAAGGCGAAGGCCAGAGACAGCGGAATCGTCGCCGCGACGACGAGCGAGCTGCGCGGGCTTCCGAGAAACAGCATCAGCACGACGACGACCAGGACAATGCCCTCGGTCACCGTATGCGCGACCTTCGAGACGGTGAGCTGCACCAGCTCGTTGCGGTCCATATAGGGGACGATCCTGACTTCCTGTCGCGCGAGCTGGAGATTCAGTTCATCGATTCTATCGTGCACCGCCTTCAAAACGACCGTGGCGTTCTCGCCTTTCAGCATCTGCACCACGCCCTGAATGGCGTTCGAGTTGTAATCCTTGCCGAGCATGCCTTCGCGCTCTTGCGCGCTGTAGCGGGGCGTCCCGACGTCCTTGGTCAGCACCGGCACGCCGCCGTGCTCGGCGATGACGATATTGCCGAGATCCTCCTTTGTGCGCACAAGACCGATGCTGCGAATGACGTAGGACTGTTCGCCGCGCGTGATGCGGCTGCCGCCGGCGCTGGCGCTGTTGGCGACGATGGAATTGGTGACGTCCGTCAATCCGAGCCCATAGCGCTGCATCGCGACCGGATCGAGCTGGAGCTGAAACTGACGGGTGACGCCGCCGAAATTGGCGACGCTTGCGACGCCGGCGACCTGGTTGAGCGCCGGGATGACGATCCAGCGCTGGATTTCCGAAAGGTCTTCGATATTTTTCGCGTCGGACTCCAATGTGTATCTGAGGATTTCGCCGGTCGGGCCGGTCAGCGGACCCAGCGCAGGCTGAATATTGGCGGGAAGCGAAACTTGCGCGATGCGCTCCAGCACGCGCTGGCGCGCCCAATAGTCCTCGACGCCGTCCTTGAACACCATGGTGATGAGCGACAGCGCGAAGGTGCTTGTCGAGCGTATCGTCAGCAGGCCCGGCGTGCTCGCCAATACGCGCTCCAAGGGCACGGTGATTTGCTGTTCCACCTCCTCTGCGGCGAGGCCTATGGCCTTGGTCGTTACGATCACCGTCACGTCGCCGATTTCGGGATAGGCTTCGATCTTGAGCTGCGTCCATGAGTAAACGCCGAAGGCGAAAAGAATCGCCGTCGCCAATATCACCCCGTAGCGATGCTTGAGGCAAAACTCGACGATGCGCTCAATCATTCAGGAGCACCCCGCCGCGTATGACGATGCGCTGGCCGGCGCTTAGTCCCGCGACGACGGTCACGCCATCGATGTCGGTTTCAGGCTGTACCGGTCGCCGCTCGAACGTCCAGGGCGCGACTTCGATGAAGACGTTCGACGTGTCGTTGACCATCATCAGCGCCGACGCCGGGACCACGACGCGCGGCGTCGGCGGCGAAAAAAAGCGCACGGTCGCGAACATGTTCAGCTTGAATATGCCGTTGGGATTGCTAAAAGCGATGCGAACTTTGTTGCGGCGCGTATCCGCTTCGAGCAATTGGCTGATGATTTCGACCTTGCCGGGAAAAACTTCGCGCGGGTAGGCGACCAGCGAAACCTCGACGCGCTCGCCCTTTTGCACAAAGGAAAGATCCTTCTCCTGCACGCTCGCCGTAACCCACACGCGATCGAGGTTGGAGATGGTCATCATCGGCGAGGTCGTATTGTCGATGAAATCGCCCGGCGCGGTGTCGAGCGCGGTGATGGTGCCGTCGATCGGCGCATTAAGGGTGATCTTGCGCTGGCCGGTGACCTTGCTGTTGTCGCCGATCACGTCGAGCCGCGCTTCGGCGCGCTTCAGTTCCGACGTCGCCTGGAGATAGTCGTTTTGCGCTTGCTCAAGCTCCCTGAGCGCAAGGCCGCCCGCCTTGTTCAATCCGGTGGCCCGATCCAGGGCGCTCTTGGTCAGCTTTGCCGAGGCGCGGGCTTTTTCCGCGTCGGCCACGGCCTGCGCCAGATCGCCCGAATCGATGGTCGCCAGGGGCTGGCCCTTCTTGACGTTGTCGCCGAGCTCGACCTCGAGTTCGCTGACGCGTCCGTTGACCGGCGCCAGTATTCTTACCGTCCGGGCCGGATCGGCTTCGACCGCTCCCGGCACGACGCGGCTGAGGCTGATATCGCGGCTTTCGACCGGTGCGACGGCGATATGGGCGCGATAGGGCGAACCCTCGGGAATGAATACCGCCTTTCCCTTGCGCACAAGCGGGGGGACGCGCCGGTGATCCGACGGCCTGCCCATTTCATCGCGAGAGACGCCTGCTGCCCGTCCGGCGCGATAAAATAGGGCGCCCGTCAGGGCCAGCGCGCCAATCGCAGCAGTCGCGATGAGCAATTGGCGTCGGCTCAAGGAAATATGGCTTGCGAAACTCAACGCCTGTTTCACTTCCAGATTGCCGTCCAACCGACCGATTCCAGATGCAAGCTTTCTGTCACAAGCGACATAACTTGATCAACACAATACTCTAAGCGAGTCGAACCACGACTTTATTATGACAGTCAGCGCGCGCAATCAGCTTTGACTCGAACGATTTGTTTCTCAATTGTTGCTATGCGCACAGGTCGCTCCGTTAAAAATCGACCGCTGGCGCCAATACTTCAACGCAGCGGCTGGAGCCATGGCGAACCCGCCATTCGCCAAGCGGGTCGTCGAGCGAATTCAGCTCCGCAGCTACGCCGTCGCGACAGGCACGTCATGCGCATGCACATCGCGGCCCGAATGCTGGGCGAGAATGCGCATCGCCTTTTCTTCCTGCGCTGAATCTCGCGCGCGCACCCAGAGCAGCAGACCGCCATGGTCCAGTTGCTCCTGGAGATGTTTTGCGTGACGCTCCTCCATAAATTCGCCGAGCACGGAGCCGATCAGCCCGCCGACTTCGGCGCCGACGACGCCGCTCACGAGAAGCATCGCGAGCGCTCCGCCTGACGCGAGCGCCGCTCCCGCCGCCAGCGTCGCGCCCACATAAACGAGCGCGCCAACGAGCGCGCCATCTTTGACGCCCCGAGCTTCTCTGGGCACATAGGCGACTCGCGGCGCCTGGTCGTCGTCTTCGACGTCTTCGACCTTCTCGTATTTGTGGCCAAGCTTGGCGACGACGGCTTCTTCGCCCGCGAGCAGGCTGATGTCGCCGAGATCGAATCCTGATTTCAGCAATTCGTTCACTGCGCTTTCAAGCGCATAGCCGTCTGAGAAAACGCCGACCACCTCTCGCCCTCGCCGCCCGTCCGCACCGCTCATGCCGCCCTCCCTACCCCCGCGATCGCCTCGATTCGCGCCAAAGCTCTCCGCCGCATCGGGGCTGTTCGTGGCAGAGTGCTGCCGAAGGACGGCCTTGGCAAGAGCCGCATTGACGCTGGCAAGCGAAGCTCGGGATAGGCTAGGCGGATGAGGCGCCGGCCGAGGTCGCCAATAGGCAGAGATATTCCCACGCCATCGTCGCGCCGGCGAGCGCGGTGATTTCGGAGACGTCATAGGCGGGGGCGACTTCGACGACGTCCATGCCGACGAAGTTCAGACCCGCAAGCTTGCGGATGATCGACTGCGCCTGCCAGGTGGCGAGGCCGCCGACTTCCGGCGTCCCCGTTCCGGGGGCGAAAGCCGGATCAAGGGCATCGACGTCGAAGGTTAAATAGACCGGCGCGTCGCCGACGCATTCGACGATCATCGAGGCGATGGCCGCAGGACCGATTTCATGCGCCTCCTGCGCTGCGACGATCGTGACGCCTTGCGCCAGCGTCCAGTCGTAGACCTCGCGCTGCACGGGCGAGCGGATGCCGATCTGAATCATCCGGCGCGCATCGACGACGCCTTCGTTGATCGCGTGATAGAACATCGAGCCATGCGCATAAGGCTGACCGAAATTATCCGGCCATGTGTCGACATGCGCGTCGAAATGGATCAGCGCCAGCGGCCCGCGGCTTTTTGCGCAGGCGCGCAGCAGCGGCAGCGTAACGCCATGATCGCCGCCAAGCGCGACGAGATGCGCGTAGTTTGACGCCTGCGCCTCGATGAGCTTCAGACTTGCGGCGATATCGCCCAGAGCGATGGCGAAATCGCCGACGTCGGCGAGCGGAAAATCGACTGGCGACATCCAGTGTAAGGGATGTGCGCCGTCGATCAGCATTCGGCTGGCGTGACGAATCGCCTGCGGCCCAAAGCGCGCGCCGCTGCGATTGGTCGTGCCGATGTCGAAGGGGACGCCGGCGACGACGACCGCCGCATCGGCGCGCGCTTCGACGCCGAGGAACGTCGGTCTCGCGGCGAATGTCGGCGTATCGCTCATGCCGTACCGTCCAGTTTGACGAAGCGGAACACCGCCGCGGCGATGGCGCAAGTCCACCCGCCGCCCGGCGCGCCTTGCGCCGCCGCCGTCAGCGACAGGCTTTCGACGATCAGTTCGCTCGTTTCATAAAGCTTCTTGCGCTCATTCCAGGCGGCGTCAGGATCGAATTCGATTCCGAGCGTTGACGCAAGCATCGTCGCGGCGAGATCTTCGGCGTAATCTCCGCTCTCGCGTTCCGTCACGCCATAGCCGTGATGTTCCGAAATATAGCCATAGAGCGTCGGCTCGCTCGGCCGCGCCAGGCCGATGCTCGCCGCGATGCGCCGTCCTGGTTCGTCGGTCTCGGCGCGCGCCAGCACGGTGAAAGTGATTTCGCCGGGCTGAAGCGTCGCGACCCCTTTCTCAACCGGCACGAGGTCGCACCCAGCCGGCAGAATCGACGAAACCGCCACGAGATTTTGCTGTTCGATGTCCGCATCGCGCAGCGCATATTCGAACGCTGTGAGACGATGACGATGCGCGCCGACGCCGCGCGTCAGGAAGACGCATTGTGGTATGGGAAACATCGCGCGCGCTCCATAGCGAAAGGAAGGCCACCGCCTCAATTAGAACGAGAAGACCGCTTTGCCATAAGCATGTATGCAAGATACGTCTATGGCCTCGCGCACGCGAACCGGCTAGCATCATGTGAACTGCGGCCCGTTACCCTTGGCAAGATATCTCTGCGACATGAAAATTTTGCTGCTCGGCGGCTCCAACGCCGGAATCAGAGATGGATGGGCCTTCCAGTTTCAGCGGCAGGCTTCGGCGCACGAAGTCGAGAATCGATTTCTCGGCGCGGTTGGATCGCTCTACGGCTTGATGGCGCTGTTGAGGATGGAGCGCGAGGGTGCGGCGCCTCCGGAGGTCGTCATATTCGAATATTGCTTGAACGACATTCTGCTATTCGCGGCCAACTGCCTGCGCCAAAAGCTCGTCGCCGATACGCTGGAGGGTGTCGCGGCCTGCTGCGCGCGGCGAGGAATCCGGCTGATGTTTCTGTGCCTCGACCCGTGCCAAACGACGTCCAAAGAGCTGCGCGGCGCAAGGCGGCGCGCGCGCCGGCTCTATACGGAAGCGGCGGCGCGTTATGCGACGCCCGCCATCTGGCTTGAAGACATTTTTCCCGGCGGACCGACGGCGGCGCATTATCAGGATCAAAATCACCTGACGGTCGAGGCCTCGGCGGCGGTGGCCGCCGCGACGTTAAGCAAATTGGGCGACGCCCGAGTTCCCAAGGCGCATGACGCGGAAATCCGCTTCGACTATGTCGACGCGACGCGCGCGCAGGCGAGCGGCGCATGCGAGCGGCGTCACATTCAATCAAAGGTTTTCGAAGGCGCGTTCATCCGCCTGAAGCGACCGAGCGAAAGCCATTGGCCCGGAAGCGGCCGACTCGTCGCGTTGATGCTGCGCTCCGACGAGACCAGCGGAGAATATCTCATCCGCGCGCCGCGGTGCGCCCGTCGCAAGAATCCGCGCTCGAAAATGCAGGAAATCGTCGCCAATCTCATGCTGCTGCATTATGTGTCGGGCACGATCGCCACGAACCGCGGCGTCGCCATCGCCATGCCCGACGATGAAGCGGCGCTCAGACGCGCTCCCGAGAATGCGACGCTCCTCGCTACGCCGCCGACAGCGCCTTTCCTGGATCAGACCCTCGATATTCACGCCGTGATTTTCTGGCGGCCGCGATCAATCGCCAAACGCATCGCGGCGATGTTGCGGCGCCGGTGAGCCGTCGCACGCCGCGCTATTTCTTGCACGCCGGCGTCGGCTGCAGGACGAGATCGGTCATATCGCCCCGCAAGACGAAGTCGCCATAGTCGAGTTTCAATGCGCGCGAGACGCCGTTTTCATAAAGGTCGAAAGACAGCACGTAAATCGGCTGGCCATCCTTCTTGCCGAGGTCGAAATAGGAAATAGCCACCGGCCAGCGGCGCAAATCCTTGAGTTCGTTGACGCGCGCGGCCTTTTCCTGTGGCGGCTCGATCGCCGGTTTGCCGATCACCGTCAAAGTGTCGAAAGCCTTTTCGCCGTCTCCCGTGCCGTCGAAGACCCGTGCTTCAAGCAGATGTTCGCCGGCCATGGCCGTCACGACGATTTTGCGCAAGTGTTCGGTCGGAAAAAGCATCGGACCGGCGAGGTCCACGCGCGCGCGTTTGGGCTTGGAGAGATCGACGGAAAGCCGGGCGTCGCTCGCCTTCTTGGCTTTACCGTCGACTTCCTCGGCCCGCGAATTGTCGACCTTTGTTTCCACCTTGAATCGGAAATCGGCGCCGTCGCCGCCCTCGAAAGTCGCCGAGCGCATGTCGGAAAGCTTCGCCGCCCCCTCCGAGGGCTGCAGTTCGGTAATCTGGCGAAAATTCTGCACATAGCCTTCGCAGGCCGAACCCGCGAAATCAAAGGCGATACGGCCGCGCGCCTGGGCCGGCGCCTTGGCGCCGCTCGTCTTCAAGAGGCTCAGCTCATAGACCGCGCGATGGTTGGCGAGCGCAACGGCGCGCTCCGCCAACGCCTCGCCAAGCGGCGTTCCTACGCTGATCGCAACGGCCAGCGCGCGTAACCAAATCATCGGACCTCTTTTCAGTGGCGGCGTATTCGACGCCATTGCGCCGCATGAAGTAGGAAACTAGGGTCGCGCTTCCCTGGGAGCAACGACTTTTTCCTTTTAAGAGGCGCCATGACCGCATCGTCCGATACGCCGCTTGCGCGGCTGAAAGAACTGGGACTGAGCCTCCCCAAGGCGGCCGCGCCGGTCGCCAATTATGTTCCTTTCGTGCGCGCGGGCGCTTTGCTGTTCATATCGGGACAGCTGCCGCTCGGCGCCAATGGCGTCGACCCGGCGCATCAAGGCAAACTCGGCGCCGGCGTTTCGCTCGAAGACGGGCAGTCCGCGGCGCGTCAGGCGGCGCTCAACGTCCTCGCCCAAGCCAATGCCGCCGCCGGCGATCTCTCCAAGCTACGCGCGATCCGGCTTGGCGGCTATGTCAATAGCGCGCCGGATTTCGCCGCGCTGCCGCAAGTCGTCAACGGCGCTTCCGATCTCATCGCTACGGTGCTCGGCGAGAACGGCAAACATGCGCGCTTTGCCGTCGGCGTTGCGCAATTGCCGCTCGACGCCGCCGTTGAAGTCGAGGGAATTTTCGAGATTCTGCCGTGACCAGGCCCGATCTTTCATGGCTGACGGCGCGCCCGATCGCGCATCGCGGCCTGCATGACGCCGCCAAGGGCGTGATTGAAAATTCGATATCGGCGGCGCGCGCGGCGATCGCGGGCGGATTTAGCGTTGAATGCGACGTGCAGCTATCGGCCGACAGCGACCTTGTCGTTTTTCACGACGACACGCTCGAGCGCCTGACCGACGGCGCCGGCGCGGTCGCGGCGCAGAGAACGGACCGGCTGAAACGTCTGCGCCTGCGCGGCGGCAGCGACGCCATTCCCACGTTTTCGGAATTTCTCGCGGCGATCGGCGGACGAACCCCGATCGTCGTCGAAATCAAGAGCGCCTTTAGCGGCGACACGACCGCCGCGCAGCGCGTCGCGCAGGCGTTGGCGCGATATGACGGGCCCGTCGCGGTAGAAAGCTTCGATCCTGATCAAATCGCTTTTCTTCGCGCCCGCGCCGCGGCGCTGGGGATTGCGCATCGGCCGCTCGGCATCGTCGGCGAAGCGCAGTACAGCGAGGCGGACTGGCCGCAATTGTCGGCGGCGCAGCGCGCTGAGCTCACGCATTTCCTGCACTACAAGCGTACGCTGCCGGATTTCCTGTCATGGAACATGCGCGATCTGCCGCATGCGATTCCGCTGCTGCTGCGCGACGCGCTCAGGATTCCGGTAACCGCCTGGACGGTGCGCTCGCGGGAAATGGCGGCGCGGACGAGAGAATGGACCGACCAGATCGTCTTTGAAGGCTTTGCGCCATAGCGCGCCGCGATACGCAAAAGACGCGCTATTCGGCCGGAACCAATCCATTGACCGGCTCAAGCCCACGCATTTCCTTGAGTTCGACGCGAATGTTGTAGTCGCTCGCGGCCTTTATGTAATCCTGGATCGTCTCCATGATGTCCTGATCGATAAATCCGGCGCGCGTGCCGTCGATCACCAGGTAGCTGTTCTCGTCGATATTCTCGAGCAAGTTGCGCAACTGCGCCTTATTAAGGAAAGAGACGTCCTTTTGCAGTCGCAGAAGGTAGTTTCGGCCGTCGCGCGTCAGCGTGAACGCCGAATGATAATTGGCGCGCAACACGAAGAAGAGGCCCACGGCCATGCCGATGGCCATGCCCTTGAGCAGATCCGTCGAGAGAATGGCGCCGACCGTCACGGCGAAGGGCGCGAATTGGTTGAAGCCCTTTTCATACTGCTGAATGAACAGCTTTGGCTTTGCGAGTTTATAGCCCGTCAAAATCAGCACTGCGGCCAGGCAGGCGAGCGGAATCATATTGAGTACGCTCGACAGAAACATTGCGCTGAGCAACAGCAGCAGACCGTGAAAAAAGGACGCCGCCTTGGTATGCGCGCCCGCGTCTATGCTGGCGGAGCTGCGCACGATCACCGCCGTGATCGGCAGTCCGCCGAGCATGCCGCTCACGAAATTGCCGACGCCCTGCGCCTTGAGCTCCTGATTTGTGGGCGCGACGCGCTTGAGCGGATCGAGTTTATCGACCGCCTCAAGACTGAGCAGCGTTTCAAGACTGCCGATCAGCGCCAAACTCGCAGCCGTCACATAGATATGAACGTCGATCAGCCGAGTCAGATCAGGAAAGCTGAATTCGCGCGCGAAATCTATCGGTCCGAAGATCGCCGGAACATTGACGAGATGCTGCGGAGCAATCGCCAAGGAGGGAAACAGCGTTTGAGCCACGGTATTGTAGCCGACGCCAAACAGCACGGCGACGAGCGGACCCGGCGCCAGCGAGAGGTAACGGTGTTTCTTGATTCGCGGCGTGTCCCAAAGAAGCATGATCGCCACGGAAACGAAGCCGACGATGACCGCTCCCGTCGAAAAGGAGCGAAAGGCGTCCCAGAGAAAGGAGAGATGGGTGTGGCTGTCATCCTCGAGGAAGGACAGATCGGTCTCAGCGTCGGCGTCATAGCCGACGGCGTGCGGCAGCTGCTTCATGATCAGGATCAGACCGATCGCCGCAAGCATGCCCTTGATGACCGCGGACGGAAAAAACGCGCCGATGACGCCGGCCCGCAGAAAGCCCATCGCCACTTGCAGCAGACCCGCCAGCGCCACGGCGAGCAGCATGGCGTCGAAGCCAAGCTTCTCGACCGCGTTCGCGACAATGACGGTAAGGCCTGCGGCGGGGCCGGAAACGCTCAACTGGGAGCCGCTCAGAACCGAGACGACGAGACCGCCGATGATCCCTGCGATAATTCCGGAAAACGGCGGCGCGCCGGAAGCGACGGCGATGCCAAGGCACAGCGGCACAGCGACGAGGAACACCACGACGCCTGCCGGAATGTCGCGATCGAGATAGCGGTAGTAGTAGTCGAAATGCCTCCTGAACACGCCCATATTCTCCTACTTGGCGGCTTCGCGCCGAAGCGTCGGATCAGAAATCCTCGCCGCCCTGTTGCTGATAGATGGCGTCGACGTCGCTGCCCGGCGGCAGGGTGATGAGTTGGTGCAGGATTCCGTCGTCGAGCCCGAACACCCAGCCGTGCAGCGTCGGTCGGTGATCCTCTTTCCAGGCGGTCTGTACAATGGAGAATTGCGACAGACGCATTACCTGCTCGATGACGTTGATTTCGACCAGTCGATCGGCGCGCTCGGATTGAGAGTTGAGCGCATCGATCTCATCTCTATGTATCCGATAAGTGTCTTTAATATGCATCAGCCATTTGTTGAGCAGCGCCAGCTCGGGACGCTGGCGGTCGAGCGCGGCGCGAACGCCGCCACAGTTATAATGACCGCAGACGATGACATGCGGAACCTTGAGCACCTGCACCGCATATTGAATGACGCTGAGACAATTGAAGTCGGTCGCGATCACCTGATTGGCGATGTTGCGATGCGCAAAAATCGCCCCCGGTCGCGCGTTGACGATAATGTCGGCGGGCACGCGACTGTCGGAACAGCCGATCCACAGAAATTCCGGCTTCTGATCGGCCGACAGGCGCTCGAAATAGCCGGGATCACGCTCCCGAACCTCTTCGGCCCAGGCCTTGTTCTCGAGTAACAGTTTTTCGAAGGCTTTCATCCGAGGCCCGATGGTTTCTCTGCCGCCGCGATGAGAAGCGTTGCGGCTGCGACAGCAATATGACAGCGACGCAAGCCGCCTGGAATGGGAGTGCGAACCAAGACGATTTGCACCGGCTTTGAGAGGCGCCCTCGCTCAAGCACGACTGACTCTACGAAGGTCCGATCGTCGCGACAAGGCCGCCGGCTAACATTCGAGTGGCGCCACGCTGGCGCCGGCCGCGCTGAAAGCCAAATCGCTTCAACTGGTTATTTCGGCTAGACGGCGCATAGCTCCCGCCAGACCTGCGGCAGGGCGGCGATGATGTCGTCGGCGATCAGGCCGGGACCAAAAATCTCGGCGGCGCGGGCATGCATCCAGGCGGCGCAGGTCGCGGCGAGAAAGCCGTCCATGCGCTGCGCCAGCAAGCCGGCGATGATTCCCGTCAACACGTCGCCCGAACCGGCGGTGGCGAGCCAGGGCGTCGCATAGGGGAGGATCGAGGCGCGTCCATCGGGTGCGGCGACGACCGTGTCCGCCCCTTTGAACAGCACGACCGCGCCGCTCGCCTGCGCGGCGGCGCGCGCCTTGTCGAGTTTCGAGCGACAGGCGCAACTGGTGTCGCAGGCGGCGAAAAGCCGGCCGAATTCGCCGGCGTGCGGCGTCATCACCACCGGCCCGGGCGCGGCGCGCGTCGCGCGCCACAGTCGCTCCGGATCGCCGGCGAAGCTCGAGAGCGCATCGGCGTCGAGCACGGCGGCGCGGCGATAGGCCTGCGGCGCAAGCGCGGTTTCAACTTGCCTGCAGCTTTCTTCGCTCACGCCCAGCCCCGGACCGATGGCGACGGCGTTCTTGCGCTCGTCGGCGAGAATCCTGGCGAGGCCTTTTGCGCCATCGGACGGCCGAACCATGACCGACGTCAGCGCGCTGGCGTTGACCGCGAGCGCTTCCGTCGGGCTGGCGAGCGTGACGAGGCCGGCGCCGGCGCGCAGCGCCGCCGCCGCCGAAAGCCGCGCGGCGCCGGTGAAGGAGGCGCCGCCGGAGACGACCAATGCATGGCCGCGCGAATATTTGTGGCCTTCGATCTGCGGCAGCGGCAGCGCGGCGCGCCAGAGCTGGGGCATATTGACGAAAGCCGTCACGCCGATCGATTCGAGCGCCGAAGATCGAATGCCGATATGCGCGCAAACGAGTTCGCCACAATGGAGGCGGCCCGGCAGCAGCAAATGGCCGGTCTTCACGCGGAAGAAAGTGACGGTCGTATCGGCCTCGACCGCCGCGCCGCGCACCGCGCCCGTGGTGCCGTCGACTCCGCTCGGAATGTCGACGGCGAGGACATTCTGCCCGCTTTCTCGACGCCAGCGGTTGAGGCGGCGGACCAGATCGCAGGCGTCGGGGTCGAGATCGCGCGCCAGCCCCGTGCCGAACAGCGCGTCGATGACGAGATCGACTCCCTCGAAGCTGCACGCGAGCGCGGAAGCGACCGGACAGGGCCAGGAGGCGGCGGCCCGCGCCGCGTCGCCGCGCAACTTGTCGAGCGGCGTCAGAGCGGCGACGCGAACCTTATAGCGCTGCGCGCGCAGCAGCCGCGCCGCGACAAAGCCATCGCCGCCATTATTGCCGGGACCGCACAGCACCAACACGCGCCGCCCGCTGGTGCGCTGGAGAATTAGGCCGCTCGCCCGCGCGATCGCCGCGGCGGCGCTTTCCATCAGCGTCATCGCCGGCACGCCGCTCTCGATCGTCAGGCGGTCGGCGCGCGCCATTTGATCTGTCGTAAGGATTTCGAGCGGGAGCGCAGAGGGCATGGCGCGATGGTGACCGAAGGGCGTCGCCCGCGCAATGGGCGCCGCCCACAAGATAAACGCAACGCACGTTAATGCGGCGCCGCATTTCGCCACGCGCGCCTTTCCGCTATGTCAGCAAGATGCTCAGCGCTGTTTTGATCGCCTTCGACTCTCCCAAGGCGCCGCTGCGCCGCGAATCTGTGGCGCGCAGCCTCGAGTCGCTGATCGACTCATGCTTGCAGGGGCTCGTCGCCGACGCCCTAATCGTCGCTGAGCCCACCGGAGGTCTGGAAGGCGTCGCCGATGAAGCCGGCTGCGCGCTGATCGAAGCGTCGCGCGCCGACGGCGTCGCGCAGGCGCTGAAGGCGGCGCGGCGCGACCATGTCTTCCTTCTTCTCGCGGGTTTTGCAGTGGAGCGCGGCTTCGCCGACGAGGCGCAGGATTTTTTCGCTTACGGCGATCGAAGCCGTCCCCGCACGCTTCGCCTGGCGCCCGATTCCTTGATCACCCGCCTGGCGCCCGGCCTGGCGCGGCCGGTCGGCCTCATTGCGACAAAACTTGCGCTCGCCGCGGCGGGGAGCGCGGATTTCGGCCGACTCGCGCGCAAATTGCGCGGCCCGGATCTGTCGACCCGCGCCCGCCGCGTCTGACCGGCGTCAGTTCGCGAATGTATTGCAGGCGTCGACGCTCCCCGTGCGCAAGCCTTTCAGCAGCCACTGGGTGCGTTGCGCGGCGGAGCCATGGGTGAAACTGTCCGGCACCACATAGCCGCGCGTCGCTTTTTGCATGCGATCGTCGCCGATCGCCTGCGCCGAAGCGACCGCCTGCTCGATATCGCCCTCTTCGAGAATCGGCTTCTGCTTGTTGGCGTTATTGGCCCAAACGCCGGCGAGGCAATCCGCCATCAACTCCGCCCGCACCGAAAGCGCATTGGCTTCCGACCGGCTGCCCGCCATTTGCTGCGCGCGCTGGATTTTCGGCAGAATGCCCATCAGATTCTGGATGTGATGGCCCATCTCGTGAGAGATCACATAGGCATAGGCGAAATCTCCGCCGCCGCCGAAGCGGCGCTGCATGTCGCGGAAGAAGGTGGTGTCCAGATAAATGCGCTGGTCGAGCGGACAATAGAACGGCCCCATCGCCGACTGCGCCGCTCCGCAACGCGACTGCGTGTAGCCGCTGTAGAGCACCAGCCGCGGCGGCTGGAAACGCACCCCCTTTTGCTGCGGCAGCACCTGCGACCAAACCTGCTCGTTGGAGCCCACCACCTTCGCTACGAAAGTGCCGATTTGATCGGCCGGCGCGCTTTGCCGGGTCTCCTGCTGGCGAGGCGGCGCCGCTTCGCGTTCTTGGCGCATATTGTTGATCACCTGCGCCCCGCCGATGAGCAGCGCCGGATTGATGCCGAGCGCCCAGCCGATGAGGCCGAGAATCACCATCGTGCCAAGGCCGATGCCGCCCGCGCCCATACGCGGCCCGCCCGCGATCGTTGGACCCTGGCCGCGCCGATCCTCGATATTTTCGGACGACTGGAGTTCTTCCCATTTCATATTCGCGCGCTCCAACCGGCGCCCAGGGGCGCTACTGACTGCTATTTAAGCGAGCTTGCCGGCTCTGGGTAGAGTAGTAAAGAGCCGCGACGCGCGCGGCCTGCGGCCCCCAGCTGGGGTCACGCAAAAGAACACGCGCGTAGACAGCCCCAAAATACCGGCGCCCTCTCATGATGAACATGCGTGCAGATTCAAGTAAGATACAAATAATCGTGAGCGTTATTCATCATTATTTCATCTATATTATCGTCGTTTCTTATGTTGCAGCGGCGCTTTGGCCGGCAATGGGGCTGAAGATTCGCAGCTTCGAATTCAGTTCGCGCGATCTGGTTCCCGTGCAATTGAATGTTTCGCTGCCAACGATGATGTTAGCGCTCTTACTCTTCAATGCCGGATTCGCCGCCAGAACCGGCGACATCAAAAACCTGCTCAACCGACCGAAGTTGTTGGTGTCTGGGCTGGCGGCGAACATTGTCGTTCCGCTCGCATTTATCGCCGCAATGAGCGCCACGCTGACCCTTTGGCACAACCCCCAGGAGGTTCAACAAATCCTCGTAGGACTGGCCCTGATCGCCTCCATGCCAATTGCCGGCGCCTCGACAGCCTGGTCTCAAAACGCCAATGGCAATCTCGCATTGAGCCTGGCGCTGGTGTTGCTGACGACGCTGCTCAGTCCGATCGTGACGCCGTTCGTTTTCCACGGAGTCGGATACATGACGATCGGGGATTATTCCGAAGACCTGCATGAGCTCGCTTCCCGCGGCGCATTCGCCTTTCTCGGCGCTTGGGTGATTCTGCCGACGGTTTTGGGGCTTGCGGTCAACAGACTCGCGGGCCAAGCCCGCGTCGTAGCCGCGAGCCCTTACTTGAAGATCGCCAATATGACTGTCCTGGCGCTCCTCAACTATTCCAACGCAGCATTGGCGTTGCCGAATGTCGTCGCTCGGCCCGACCTCGATTTTTTAGGCGCGATTTTGGCGATCGTCGGCGGCTTATGCTTCGTTATGTTCGGCGCCGGCTATGGACTGTCGCGCGCTTTAAGCGCCAGTCGAGCAGATACGGCTTCGATGATGTTTGGCCTGGGCATGAACAACAATGGCGCCGCGCTAGTGCTCGCCTCAATGGCCCTAGCCGAACACCCCGAAGTGATGCTGCCGGTCATCTTCTATAATCTGATCCAACATTTTGCAGCGTCTTTCGTCGATCGCGCAGTTTCTTGACAGACTCGCACGAAATCTTAGCGGCGGCTCAAGGCGCGCCCCATTCGACCGGCCATTCTTCCCGCAGCCGGCCGCCGAGCCGCACCGGCGCGATCATCGCCGCGAGTCCGTCGGCGCGTATCTCCGCCGCCACGCCGCAGAAGGTCGCCTCGCCATTCGCGGGTTCGTAGCGCGCGCCTGGCGTCTTGCGCAGGAAGCGGCGCAGCGGCTCCTCCTTGTCCATGCCGACGACGGAATCATAATCGCCGGTCATGCCGGCGTCGGTCTGATAGGCGGTGCCGCCCGGCAGGATCTGCGCGTCGGCGGTCGGCGTATGGGTGTGCGAGCCGACCACCAGGGATGCGCGGCCGTCGACGAAATGCGCCATCGCCATTTTCTCGCTCGACGCCTCGGCGTGCATGTCGATGATGATGGCGTCGCAGCCGACGCCCAGCGGACAGGCGCCGAGTTCGCGCTCGATCGCCGCGAAAGGATCGTCGAGCGCATCCATGAACACGCGGCCCATCGGGTTGACGACGAGCACCTGCCGCCCGCCGCCCGCGGAGAAGACGCCGGCGCCGCGCCCCGGCGTTCCCGGCGGGTAATTGATCGGGCGCAAAAGCCGGGGCTGACGTTCGATGAAGACGAGCGCCTCGCGTTGGTCGAAGGCGTGATTGCCGAGAGTCACGCAATCCACGCCAAGGCCGAGCAATTCGTCGCAGATCGCTTCGGTGATGCCGAACCCTCCGGCGGCGTTCTCGCCATTGGCGACGACGAAGTCGAGCGCCCATTTTTCGCGCAGTCGCGGCACGAATCGCGACATCGCCGCGCGGCCGGAACGGCCCAGCACGTCGCCGATGAAGAGAAAGCGGAGCGGCCCAGATTTCGACATGGACCGTCTTAGCCTGCGCGCGCCACGAGAGCAAAGCGACGCGGCGGTTGCGCGGCGGCGCGGCGTTTCATAACTGGGGCGGGCTGATGTAACATCCCTTTCCATTGAAAGCGCCGCCGCACATGCAAGACGCCGCCGAACGCCCCGCCGTCCTGACGCAAAGAGAAGCGCCGGCGCGGCCTTACGTCGTTTTCGAAGACGGCCGCGGCGGCGGGCAGGCGCTGTTGTTCGACGCGCCGGAGGAGATCATCGTCGCGCGCGCGGCGGATGAGGTCTCGGCAGCCTTTGAACGAATGGAGGCGGCGACGAGACGCGGCCTCTATCTCGCCGGCTACGCCGGCTATGAGCTTGGCTACGCCCTGGAGCCGAAATTCGCGAACCAAGCGGCGCCGACGGCGCGGACGCCGCTTCTTCTGTTCGGCGCATTCCGGGCGCCTCGGCCCTGGTCGCTACCGCCGGCTGAAAGCGCCGCGCCGAACATTCCGCTTTCGCCCGCCTGGACGCAGGAAGATTACACGAGCCGCTTCAACAAGTGCCGCGACTATATTTTCGCCGGCGACGTCTATCAGATCAATCTCACCTTCCCGCTGTACGGGCGCTATGACGGCGATCCGCTTGCGCTCTACCGCGGCCTGCGCAAGCGCCAGCCGGTCGCTTATGGCGGCGTCGTGGCGCTGGAGGATGAAACCGTCGTCTCGCTGTCGCCGGAAGTGTTCTTCGAGGCGCAGGGCCGCGATATCCGCGCGCGCCCGATGAAGGGCACGGCGCAGCGCGGCGCATTGCCGACCGAAGACATGGCGCGCGCGCAATATCTCGTCGAAGACGAAAAGTCGCGCGCCGAAAATCTGATGATCGTCGATCTCTTACGGAACGATCTCTCTCGCCTTGCCGTCGTCGGCACGGTGAAGGTCACCGATCTCTTCACCATCCAGACCTATCCGACGCTGCATCAAATGACATCTGGCATCGAGGCGCGGCTGCGCGACGAGGTGAGTTTGAAGGATGTGTTTACCGGACTTTTCCCTTGCGGCTCGGTGACCGGCGCGCCGAAGATTCGGGCGATGGAGATCATTCGCGATCTCGAATGCGCGGCGCGCGGCGTCTATTGCGGGGCGCTCGGCGTCATCGCGCCGGACGGCGACATTCGCTTTAATGTCGCGATCCGCACGCTGACGATTTTTCCGGGCGGCGACCTCGTCTGCAATGTCGGCTCCGCCATCGTGGCCGATTCCCGCGCGCGCGAAGAGTATGAGGAATGTCTGATCAAGGCGCGCTTCCTGACGGGCGCGAGAGCGACTTCGGCCTGATCGAAACGCTGCTGTGGACGCGCGGCGAAGGCTTTTCTTTGCTGCCCGAACATCTCGCGCGGCTCGCCGCTTCGAGCGCGGCGCTCGGCTTCGTCTATGAGGAAGCGGGCGTGCGCGGCGCGCTGAACGCCGCCGTCGCGCAAGCCGCGAGCGAGCGCCTTCGCTTGCGGCTGGTGCTTGCACGCGACGGGACGATCGAAACCAGCGTCACGCCGATGGAACCGATTTCGCCCGACGCTGTCTGGCGGGTTTCGGTCGCCGAGCGGCGCTTTTCCTCCGCCGATCCTCTGTTGCGCCACAAGACGACGCGGCGCGCGCTTTATGAAGACGCGCTCACTGATGCGGCGCAGCGCTGCGGGGCCGATGAAGTTCTCTTTCAAAACGAGCGCGGCGAGCTTTGCGAAGCGGCGCGCTGCAACCTCTTCGTTCCGCAAGGCGAAGTCTTGCTTACTCCGCCGCTTTCCTGCGGCCTGCTGCCGGGAACGCTGCGCGCAGCGCTGATTGCACACGGGCGCGCCCGCGAATCGATCCTGCGGCTTGAAGATCTTTCGCAATCGGAATTTTTCCTCGGCAATTCGGTGCGCGGGCTCATTCGCGCGCGGCTTGTCGATTGGGGATGAGCGGCCCGCCTCTCCTCTCGCTCAACCATGCCGCCAGACTTTAACTGCTGATAGGAGGAGAATGCCTGCCAGCAGCGGCGGCAGGATCGCGCTCGGAACAATGCCGAGCGCCAGTCCTCCAATGAATGCGCCGACGACCGAGCCAAGCGCCATGACCAGGAGGAACAATCGGTTCCGTGCAAGCACGGCGAAACTCCGGTCAAGACTATAGCGGGCGAATCCCACCATCATCGTCGGTAGGCTGATCGCCAGCGAGAGACTTCCCGCGAGTTTGATATCCTCGCCGAACAGCAGCACCAGAGTCGGAATCAGCAGTTCGCCTCCCGCCACGCCGAGAAGCGATGCGACGACGCCAATCGCGAATCCCGCCGCCGTCCCCGCAACGATCCGAAGGCCGCCGGTGGCCAGCACCTGACCATCGGCGTGCTGATGGTGCCCGAACAGCAGCAGCGCGGCGATGCCCACCAGCAAAAGGGCGATGACGCGGTAGAGCGTCGCTGAGCTGATGCGGGTCGCCCAGCCAGCCCCAAGCCACGCGCCGAGCAGGCTCCCGCCAAGCAGATTCAGAACAACAGGCCACTCAGCGGCGACGTCCGCCAACGGCACGGTCGCGGCCCTGAAAGGCAATGCCGAAGCCACGACGATCAGGCTTGTCGCTTTATTGACAATCACCGCTTGAAGAGCAGGAAACCGAAATGCGCCGATCAGAAGCGGCAGCCGAAACTCGGCGCCGCCCAAACCGATCAGACCGCCGAGGATTCCGATGACTGTCCCGCAGCCGAACGCCGCCGCTTTGTTGTTCCGCACGCTCGCCTCCAGTTGTTCCGCCGCCGGCAGGGAACATGCGACCGGAGCGAGCCACGGACGCGACCATTTGATTTGGCGCATTATTGAAAAATCACGTCTGCCCCGGCTTCAGTCGATAGAAGATATGCCTGCCGATGACATCCATCTTTCTGAGCGCGCGCGCCCAGCGCGGATGAACGTAATTGGCGTGGTAATGCGTCGAGCGGCCGACATCGGAAATATAGGTGCGGCCGACCATGACTTCCTTGGCGACGCGCACCGCCTGTTCCCAGGCGTCGCCTTCGGTGATGCGCAGCGATCTGCCCTCGCAGGCGAAGGAGAACTGGCAGCCGCGATAGCGATGGCGGTTCTGATAGACGACGCCGCAGACGCTTGCCGGATAGAGTCCGCTCTGGACGCGGTTGAGCACGACCTGCGCGACGGCGGCCTGCCCCGCCTCGGGCTCGCTGCGGGCCTCGAAATAGACCGCCTCGGCGAGGCACCGGGTCTCGCGCCCGAGCTTCTCCGGATCGATCGAGGCGACATAATCGGGCCGCGACGCGCTCTGGTTTTTGCCGGGAGCGGACAGCGCCAGCGTCGCGCCTTGGAAAGACGAGACTTCTATCGGCACGGCGTCGGGCTGCGCCGGCGTCGACGACCCCAGCGCGACGGCGCGCGGCGTTTGAGGGCTGGCGCCGTGCAGCGCGCGCTCAGTCAGCGCCTCCCGACCAGCCTCGCGCGGGAGGTCGGCGGCGGGGGGCGTCGAGATCGATGAGCTTTGCGACGGCGAGGCGGCGGCCGTCGACTTTTGCGTGGTCGCCGGCTCGGCGGGAGCGCCGGCGTCGACTTCTTCTAGCGCTTCGTCGCCGGGCGTTCTGCCGCGCGGCGCGAGCGGCGTCGGCGTCGGCCGCGTCGACTTGCCCTCGATGCCGAAGGACAGCGTCGGCGACTCGTTCAGTCCCAGATTGGCGGGTTTTTGCCGGCGCGTCTCGAAACCTGGCCGCATGGCGACCACCGGATCGCCCTTGTGCCGCCGGTCGACCTGGGGAAAATTCTTCACGTCGGGCTTGAGATCGACATGCGGCTCGCGCTCGTCGGGGTCTTTCGCGTTCTCCTGGACGCCTCCGACGATGAGCCGCGCCTCCTCGATCCTGGCGCGCGTCTCGCCATAGAAACCGTAGTCGCCGCTCGCCGCCTCGCTGAAGCCGATCGTCAGCGCGCCCGGCGCGCGCGCCGCGAGCGGCGAAACCTTCCAGTCGGTGGTCGGATCCTGGCCGGCGGCGGCGGTGAAGGACACCAGCATGCCGACGCCGAGCGCCCAGGGCGCCGTTACGCTGACGACCCAGGGCGCCACCCCTCTGCGTGCGGAACGCGCTCTCGACTGACGACGCATAGACCAGCTCACCTGCGACGACGCGTCTCGCAAGGCGCCGCGATTCGCGCTGCCCCGGATGCGATCTTTGGCAAATCTTATCGGTCATTAGGCTTGCGGAACCGTTGCCGGCGGCAAGGCGACAACGTGCCAGAATGACGCAACTAACCGCCTATTCGCCGATGAGATGAAGGGTGATCTCGCGCCGATGCGCGCTGCGGCGGTGTTCGAAAAGGAAAACGCCCTGCCAGGTTCCGAGCGCCAATGCGCCGCCGATCAGCGGAATCGAGAGCTGCGTCTGGGTGAGCGCGGCGCGGATATGCGCCGGCATGTCGTCGGGGCCTTCGGTATCATGGGCGTAAGCGGCCGCTTCCGGCGCGAGCCTTGCGAAGACGGCTTCGAGATCGCGCAATACGGTCGGATCGGCGTTTTCCTGAATGAGCAGCGAGGCGGAAGTGTGCCGGCAGAAAACCGTCAGCAGTCCCTGCGTCATGCGGGCGTCGCGCGCAAAGTCGCGAATGTTCATGGAGAATTCGTAAAATCCGCGTCCCGAAGTCTCGATCCGCAGCATTCGGCTTGTTTGTCGCATGGGGCGAATGTGCGAAGACGCATGGGAAAGTCCAGCCCCGCGCGCTTGTGTTGTTCGCGCGCGCAGGTTAAGCGCCGCAGGAGATGGAAGCTTTCATGTCTCAACTGATCGATACGCTGACGAACTGGGCCGCGTCCGACACGGGAAAGGCGGTCGGCGGGGCGGCGCTGACGGCGCTCGCCTGGGCGGAGGCCTCGACGGTGGTGGGCGCGGCCTACATGAAACGGATGATTCCGTTGCGCATTACGGCGATGCTCGGCAATGTGCTCGGCGTGACCTTGGGGCTCATCATCGCCAGCCCGCCGACGATCGCCAAACATGCGATCAATCTGCCGCTGAACTTCACCCGCATGCGCGAAATGCGGCGGCTGATCGCCAGCGTGCGCGAAGCCAACGGCTCCGATTTGAACATCGAATGGCTGAAGCCCTTCATGCATCCGCGCACGCTGCGACGCGGCGATGCCGTCTTCCTGAAGGGCGACGAAGCCGACGAAGCCTTCGTCGTCGTCGAGGGACGGGTCGAAATCGTCGAGCGCGGCGCCGTTCTTTCGCCCGGCGATATTTTTGGCGAAATGGCGCTTTTCACGACCAAGGGAAGGCGCACCGCGACGGCCCGCTGCAGGAGCGACGTGAGCCTGCTCGTCATCACCTATGAGCAGTTCGAACAGCTCTATTTTCAAAACCCCGAGTTCGGCCTTTATCTCGTGCGGCTGATCGTGCGCCGTTTCGAGATGAACCATCGCGACGAAGAGCTGGAGAGCGCGTGAGGGAACGGCGGAGCGCGCGCGAATCGTGCGCCATGTCGAGCCGCGTCCGGCAATGTGGGACGAGTTCTGGTTTCCTAGCGCGTCATGCCCGCGCTTGTCGCGGGCATCCACGCAAGGCCGCCGCGCATAAGGGCGTGGATGGCCGGGACAAGCCCGGCCATGGCGGCGAAGAGACGTCGCGTCACATCGTGACGGCCGCCGCAGCAAAGCGCCGAATGTCCGAGCGCTTGCAAATCAAGTTTAGCGCCGATAATCGACTCATCGCCATCGCCCGAACTCGATCGCGCGGTCGCCGCCGCCTATGGCTGCCCGGAGGATATTTCGACCGAGAACGCGCTCGCGAAGCTGCTGGAGCTGAACCTCGAACGGTCTGGCTAAGCTACTGTCATTATTAAATTTTTTTTGCAAGAACCGCTTGTCTGCGAATTGAGTCGGCCCACATCTTGGGCACATGTCGCCCGCCGCATCGATGACGGCGCGAAGCGCCGATCGCGGCGTGGCCAATCAGCAAAATGGAGGGTCTGATATGGCGCTCGCAGTGCATAGTGGAGCGGAGATCGGCAAGATCGTCATGTGGGTCGCCGCCTTCGCCTTCTTCGTGGTGGTCGCGCTTACCTGGATCCCGGACTGGGTGGCGCCGCAAGGCGAACAAGGTGGGTCCGACGTCGGCCGCACCGTGAAAATGATCAAATAGAAAAGCCGATGAATGCGAAAGGCGCCGCCTATCCGCGGCGCCTTTTGTTATCGCGCGCCTTACGCCGTGCTCACGGCCTTCTCGCCGAGCGCCGCCTGCGCCGCCGCCAGCCGCGCGATCGGCACGCGGAACGGCGAGCAGGACACATAGTCGAAGCCGATCTGGTCGAAGAAGGCGACGGAAACCGGATCGCCGCCATGCTCGCCGCAGACGCCGAGCGTGATCGTCGGATTCGCGGCGCGGGCGCGAGCGCAGCCGAGCCGCACAAGCTCGCCGACGCCTTCCTGATCGATGGTCACGAAGGGATCGGCCGGCAGCAGCCCCTTTTCGACATAGGCGTTGAGGAAGGATCCCGCATCGTCGCGCGAAATGCCGAGCGTCGTTTGCGTGAGGTCATTGGTGCCGAAGGAGAAGAAATCCGCCGACGGCGCGATGTCGCCGGCGCGCAGCGCGGCGCGCGGCAGTTCGATCATCGTGCCGACGTGATAATTCGGCCTGATCCCGGTCTCGTCCTCGACGAGCTTCGCCATTTCGGCGACGCGCGCCTTGACGAGATCGAGTTCGGCGCGGGCGAAGACGAGCGGCGCCATGATCTCGATGTCGACCGGTTCGCCGGTGGAGAGCGAGGCTTCGATCGCCGCCTCGAAGATCGCCCGCGCCTGCATGTCGACGATCTCGGGGAAAATCACCGCGAGCCGCACGCCGCGAAAGCCGAGCATCGGATTGAATTCGGAAAGCTGCGCGGCGCGACGGCGCAGCTTCACCGGATCGGCGCCCATCGCCTTCGCCACGGCGCCGATCTCCGAATCCGAATGCGGCAGGAATTCATGCAGCGGCGGATCGAGCAGGCGGATGGTGACCGGCAGGCCCGACATGATTTCGAACAGCTGCTTGAAATCCTCGCGCTGCATGGGCAAGAGCTTCGCCAGCGCGAGGCGGCGGCCCTCTGTGTCGTCGGCGAGAATCATTTCGCGCACCGCGACGATGCGCTCGCCTTCGAAAAACATGTGTTCGGTGCGCGCGAGGCCGATGCCTTCGGCGCCGAAGCGGCGGGCGGCGCGGGCGTCTCCGGGCGTCTCGGCGTTGGCGCGAATTTTCAGGCGCCGCTTCTGGTCGGCCCAGGACATCAGCACGGCGAATTCGCCGGTGAGCTCCGGCCGCTGCATCTTCACCTCGCCGGCGATGACCTGGCCGGCCGAGCCGTCGATGGTGATGCGCTCGCCCTTGCCGAAGCGCTTGCCGGCGACGGTGAAACTCTGGTCCTCATAGTCGATGCGCAGCGCGCCGGCGCCGGTGACGCAGGGCTTGCCCATGCCGCGCGCCACGACGGCGGCGTGCGAGGTCATGCCGCCGCGCGCGGTCAGAATGCCTTCGGCGCCATGCATGCCGCCGATGTCCTCGGGACTCGTCTCGATGCGCACGAGAATGATCTTGCGGCCATTGGAGGCGAGCTTCGCCGCCTCTTCCGGATCGAAGACGATTTCGCCGACCGCCGCGCCCGGCGAAGCGGGAAGTCCCGTCGCCAGAATATGGCGCTTCGCCGCCGGATCGATGGTCGGATGCAGCAATTGTTCGAGCGACTGCGGCTCGACCCGCGTGATCGCCTCATCCTTGCCGATCAGGCCCTCGCGGGCCATGTCGACGGCGAGTTTCAGCGCCGCGCGCGCGGTGCGCTTGCCGGCGCGCGTCTGCAGCATCCATAATTTGCCGCGCTCGACGGTGAACTCCATGTCCTGCATGTCTCGGAAATGGCGTTCGAGCTTGTCGGCATATCCCTTGAACTCGGCGAAAATCGCCGGCATCGCCGCTTCGAGCGACACTTTCTCGAAGCCGGAGGCGTGGCTCGCCGACTGCGTGATCGGCTGCGGCGTGCGAATGCCGGCGACGACGTCCTCGCCCTGGGCGTTAATGAGATATTCGCCATAAAGTTCGCGCACGCCGGTGGAAGGGTTGCGGGTGAAGGCGACGCCGGTCGCCGATTGGGCGCCCATATTGCCGAACACCATCGCCTGGACATTGACCGCGGTGCCCCAGCTTTCGGGAATGTTGTGCAGGCTGCGATAGACGATGGCGCGATTGTTCATCCAGGACGAAAACACCGCCTTGATCGCGCCCCACAATTGCTCGCGCGGGTCCTGCGGAAAGCTTTTGCCCGCCAACTCTTCGACGATCGTCTTGTATTGCGCCGCGACCTTGCGCCAATCGCCGGCCGAAAGCTGCGTGTCGAGCGCGAACCCCCTGCTCTCCTTTAACCGCTCGAGCGCGTCCTCGAATTCGTGATGTTCGACGCCGAGCACGACGGAAGAATACATTTCGATGAAGCGCCGATAGCAATCCCAGGCGAAGCGTTCGTCGCCGGAATTGCGCGCGAGCGCTTCGACGGTCTCGTCGTTGAGGCCGAGATTGAGCACCGTGTCCATCATTCCCGGCATCGAAGCGCGGGCGCCCGACCGCACCGAGACGAGCAGCGGCGATTGAGGGTCGTCGAAGGCGTGTCCGGCGACGCGGCCGACTTCGGCGAGCGCGTCATCGACCTGCCCGGCGAGATCGGCGGGAAAGGTCTTGCCGTTGGCGTAAAAATAGGCGCAGACCTCGGTGGTGAGGGTGAAGCCCGGCGGCACAGGCAGGCCGAGCGCCGCCATTTCCGCGAGATTGGCGCCCTTGCCGCCCAAAAGCTCCTTCATCGACGCCGACCCTTCGGAACGACCGGCGCTGAAACTATATACCCACTTGGTCATGCGGATGTTCGTCCGGCGAGAGAGGCAGGCGTGGCCGCGCCGCGCCTTTAGCGGTCATGAGCGCTTCCAGCCGGCGTTTTGAACGGCCGCCGACGCCCCGCCTGCGCGGACCATCAAGCCCGCGGGAAATTACGCTCAAATGACGCACGCCGACAAGTTGGCGCTTTGCGCCTCGGGCGCTATTTTGGTCAGCGATCGAAAAATTCCAGCGAAGGTCGGGCGTGATGAAAAGCGAAGCAGACGATCCGCCGCCCCGCCTCGCGGCTTTCGAGATCGGCCAGCCGCTCGATCTTCTCTCCATCGCCGAACTCGACGAACGCATCGAGCGGCTGCGGCAGGAAATCGCGCGGTTAGAGGCCGCCCGCGCGGCGAAACAGGCGGCGAGCGCCGCCGCCGACGCGTTTTTCAAGAAGTAGCCTCTCGTCGGCGCAGGGCTATCGAGTGAAGGGCTTCCTCATCCTGAGGAGCGTGCGCAGCACGCGTCTCGAAGGACGAGGAAGCCCGACTTTGCGCATGTTTTCCTCACCCTCGTCCTTCGAGACGGCCTCTTCGAGGCCTCCTCAGGATGAGGGTGAGGAAAACGACGCTTCACCTGATTCCTCTGTCGGCCGGCGACGTTCGGCTTGACAGCCGACGACGGCACATGCCCTTTCTGCGCGCGAAACGCCCGATCCTTCCGGGATCGCGCCCTTATTAACCCGAAATCCCAACGAGCCGGCCCTTGCATCGCTACCGTTCGCATAATTGTGGCGCGCCCAATGAGGCGCTCGTCGGCGAAAAAATCCGGCTTTCCGGCTGGTGCCATCGCATCCGCGACCATGGCGGCGTGCTGTTTATCGACCTGCGCGACCATTACGGCCTGACGCAATGCGTCGTCGATCCGGATTCGCCGGCCTTTGCGCAGGCCGAGAAGCTGCGCTCGGAATGGGTGGTGCGGCTCGACGGCGAAGTGCGCAAGCGCCCCGCCGGCACCGAAAATTCAGACATGCCGACCGGACAGGTCGAGGTTTACGTCGGCGAAATCGAGGTTCTGGGCCCGGCCGCCGAATTGCCGGTGCCGGTCTTCGGCGACCAGCCCTATCCCGAGGACACGCGCCTCAAATATCGCTTCATCGATCTGCGTCGCGAGAAGCTGCACCAGAACATCATGCTGCGCGGGCGCATCATCGATTCGATCCGCATGCGCATGAAACAGGCGGGTTTCTTCGAGTTCCAGACGCCGATCCTGACCGCCTCCTCGCCCGAGGGCGCGCGCGACTTTCTGGTGCCCTCGCGCCTGCATCCGGGCAAATTCTACGCGCTGCCGCAGGCGCCGCAGCAGTTCAAGCAGCTCATCATGGTCGCGGGCTTCGATCGCTATTTCCAGATCGCGCCCTGTTTTCGCGACGAAGACGCGCGCGCCGACCGCTCGCCGGGAGAATTCTACCAGCTCGACGTCGAAATGAGCTTTGTGACGCAGGACGACGTGTTCGACGCGATCGAGCCGGTGCTGCGCGGGCTCTTCGAGGAATTCGCCAACGGCAAGAGCGTCACGCAGAAATTCCCGCGCATTTCCTTCCGCGAGGCGATGCTGAAATATGGGTCCGACAAGCCGGATTTGCGCAATCCGCTGCTCATCGCCGACGTGTCCGAGGAATTCGCCCGCGAGGATGTGAGCTTCAAGGCGTTCAAGGGCAAGACCGTGCGCGCCATTCCTGCGCCCGGCGCCGCCGTGCAGCCCCGCAGCTTCTTCGACAAGCTCAACGACTGGGCGCGCAGCGAAGGCGCGCCGGGCCTTGGCTATGTGATATTCGAGGAAGAAAACGGCGCGCTCGCCGGCAAGGGCCCGATCGCGAAATTCATTCCCGCGGAGGCGCAGGCCGCGATCGCCGCCAAGGCGGGCGTCAAGGCGGGCGACGCGGTGTTCTTCTCGGCCGGCGAAGAGACGGCGGCGGCGAAACTCGCTGGCGCGGCGCGCATCCGCATCGGCGACGAACTCGGCCTGTCGAAGACAGGCGTGTTCGAATTTTGCTGGATCGTCGACTTCCCGATGTATGAGTGGAACGAGGACGAGAAGAAGATCGACTTTTCGCACAATCCCTTCTCGATGCCGCAGGGCGGGCTCGACGCGCTGGATACGATGGACCCGCTCGACATCAAGGCGTGGCAATACGACATCGTCTGCAATGGCGTGGAATTATCCTCGGGCGCGATCCGCAACCATCGTCCCGACATCATGCGTCGCGCGTTCGAGATCGCCGGCTATGGCGAAGACGTGCTGATCGACAAATTCGGTGGCATGTATCGCGCCTTCCAATATGGCGCGCCGCCGCATGGCGGCATCGCGCCCGGCGTCGACCGCATCGTCATGCTGCTCGCGGAAGAGGAAAACTTACGCGAAGTGACGCTGTTTCCGATGAATCAGCGCGCCGAGGATCTGCTGATGGGCGCGCCGTCGGAAGCGACGATGAAACATCTGCGCGAACTGCACATCAGGCTGAATCTGCCGGAGGGCAAGACCTAAGCCTGCTGCAAGAACGCCGGCGGATCGTGTGGCTGCGGCGCCAGCGGCCATCCAAACGGGCGCTGCGCGCAGACCGAGCAACCCGCGGCCCCGGTGGCGCAATCCGCGACCCGAAAGGTGGCGTCGGCAATGCGCCGGCGCTTCGCCTTGCTTCCCGTGGCGCGGTCCCCTATAAGCGCCGCGGCGCCTGCGTTTCCGACACCCCTGGAGGCGAGCAGCGCCTTTTCTTTTGACTAAAGGACACCGACATGGCCGAGACCAAGAAGCTCGCGGCCGCGGTGCGCAGCGGGACAGGCAAGGGGGCCGCCCGCAGCGTTCGCCGTGAGGGCCGTATTCCAGCAGTTCTGTATGGCGGCGGCGAAGCGCCGCAGCCGCTCTCGCTCGACAAGAAGAACGTGACTCATCTCATCTTTTCCGGTCACTTCCTCACGACGATTTTCGAGCTCGACATCAACGGCAAGAAAGAGCGCGCGATCCCGCGCGACTATCAGCTCGACGTCGTCAAGGATACGCCGATCCATGTCGATTTTCTGCGCCTGAAGCCGGGTTCACGGCTGCGCGTCAACGTGCCGGTGCATTTCATCAACCAGGAGGCGGCGCCCGGCATCAAACGCGGCGGCGCGCTCAACATCGTCTACCACACGGTGGAGATGTGGGTGCCGGCCGACAATATTCCGGAAGCGATCACCGCCGATCTGACCGGCATGGACTTCAACGATTCGTTGCATATTTCGGCGATCCCGCTGCCGGAAGGCTGCAGGCCGACAAATCCCGACAAGGATTTCACCGTGGCGAGCCTGTCGCCGCCGGCGGGCGGCGGCGTTGAGGAGGAAGCTCCGGCCGCGACGGCGGCGCCCGCAGCCGCTCCCGCCAAGGCGGCGGCTCCCGCCAAGGACGAAAAGAAGAAGTAAGCGCCGCAAGGCCGCCGTGTTAATGGCCGGGTTCGCCCGGCCATTTTTATGTCAGAGGCTCCCATGCTGCTCCTTGTCGGACTCGGCAATCCCGGACGCGCTTACGCCAGGAACCGGCACAATATCGGCTTCATGGCGCTCGAAGCGATCGCCAGACGCCATGGCTTCGCGCAGGCGCGGGGGCGTTTTCAGGGTCTTCTCAGCGAGGGAACGATCGGCGGCGAACGCGTCATGCTGCTCGCGCCGCAAACCTATATGAACGAGAGCGGCCGTTCGGTCGGCGAAGCGGCGCGTTTTCACAAGATCGGACCGGACGAAATCGTCGTCATTCACGACGAACTCGATCTCGCCCCGGGCAAGTGCCGGATCAAGACCGGCGGCGGCGTCGCGGGCCATAATGGCTTGCGCTCGATCACCGCCCATATCGGCAACGACTATAAGCGCGTGCGGCTCGGCATCGGCCATCCCGGCGACAAGGCGCTGGTGCATTCCTATGTGCTGAGCGATTTCGCCAAGAGCGAGGAGCCCTGGGTCGCCGCGCTCTGCGAGGCGATCGCCGACAACGCCGCGCTGCTCGTCAAGGACGACGACGCCGGCCTGCAGAACAGGCTGCATCTCGCCATGGAGGCGAAAGGCTTTAGCGCGGTGAAACGCCTGGGCGAGGCATAGTCGCGGCGTCGCCCGATCCGGCGCGTTTCAGCAAGCCTCGGCGCCCGCAAAGGCTTCGAGAGACTTGCGCACAGGCGGCCCTTTCCCAAAATCCCGCAAACCCCTATATTCGATTTGCCGTCGCTTGCGGCGGCTATGGCGATAAACGGACACCGTAATAAACCATTCGGACCCGGGGGCGGTACCCGGCGCCTCCACCCAAGCCCGTCGCCTGCGGCGGGTTTCGGCGGGGGCGAAATAGGATCGACGAGGGTGTAAAGGGTGATTTTTCGCTCGGCATGATACCGCCGTTATCGGGTCAAACCTTATAGTTGCCAACGACAACTATGCTCCGGTGGCCGTCGCTGCGTAATGCAGCGCCCAAACCGGGATTAAAGTCCTAAGGGGTTGCACCTTTAGGCGGGGTCCGGAGGCGCCTGGCAACAGAAGCCTCCACTTAATTCTTTTCGCGCCGCGGCGACGCAAAGCGCGGCAATTGAGATGGTCGGAAGCGGCAGCCGGACGACCATGCAGCTAGCGGTTTGGCGCGGGGCAATGGCCAAGGACATTATTCGCTACGATCTTCTCGTCCAGGACGCCATGCGCGGCGTCATGCGCAGGGTGCTGGGCGACGTCGCCGAAAACGGCTATCTGCCGGGCGATCATCACTTCACCATCAGCTTCCGCACCGACGCGCCGGGCGTAACGATTTCGCGCCGCCTCGCCGAGCAATGGCCGCGCGAACTGACGATCATCCTGCAGCATCAATATTCGAATCTCGAAGTCGATGACGAAGGCTTCGGCGTCACTCTGTCCTTCCGCTCGATCCCCGAGCATCTTTACGTGCCTTTCGCATCCGTCACCGGCTTCTTCGATCCCGCGGTCCAATTCGGCCTGAGCTTCGAGGAAGCGGAAGATGCGGATGAGGAGACGGAAGACGAGACGCGCTCTGTCGGACCGAGCCTCGTCGCCAAGACGCCCGAGCCGGCGAAGGCGCCCAAGCCGTCGCCGGCGCAGGAGATCAAGCCGTTGAAGGCGGAGACCGGCAAAATCCAGGCGGGCAAGGTTGAATCGACCAAGATTGAATCAACCAAGATTGAATCAAACAAGCCGGAGCCCGCAAAAGCCGCGAGCGGCGAGAAGCCAAGAAAGCTCAGGACCGTCGAAACGAAGGACGAAGGCGACGAGAAGGTCGTCTCGATCGACGCCTTCCGCAAAAAGCCCTGATGGGCGACATCGTCAATCTCCGCCGCGCCCGCAAAGCCCGCGAGAAGCGCGCGAAGGACGATCAGGCGCAGCGGAATCGCATTGCGCATGGACGCGGCAAGGCCGAGCGTGAACTGACCGCCGCGCAGACCTTGCTGGAGACGGCGAGGCTCGACGCGCATAGGCGCGAAAGAGAAACGGACGATAGAGCGTGAGCGAAGCGGGCGCTGCGCCGCAGTCCGTGCGCATCGTCAAACATTCGGTCGTCATCGCCGGCCATCGCACCAGCGTCTCGCTTGAAGACGCCTTCTGGCGGGCGCTGAAGGACATCGCCGCGCAGGAGAGCGTCTCACTCGCGGCGCTGATCGCGCGGGTGGACGCGGGACGGGGCGAAGCGAATCTGTCCTCGGCGCTGCGCGTGTTCGTGCTGGAGCGGGCGTTGGAGGCACACCCTCGCCTCGAGAAGAGGCTCGGACTGGAGCAGACTAACTAAACCGTCCACGCCGGCGCCATGCCCCCTCACCCTCATGCTGAGGAGGCTCCGAAGGAGCCGTCTCGAAGCACGAGGGTGAGGGGGCATTGATCCCTCGTCCTTCGAGACGCCGCTTCGCGGCTCCTCAGGATGAGGGATCAATGTCAATCACTCGGCGACAAGTGATTCGCCTTCCGTTCTCCTGTATGCTCGCAGAATCATGAACAGCAGCCCGTCGCCCCAGCCCGACGATTATACGCCCCAAACGGGCGGTCTCGCCGCGCGCGCGGCGGCAAGCGCGGGTCGGCCGCGCTATCTCGACGCGCTCAATCCCGAACAGCGCGCCGCCGTCGAGACGCTCGACGGCCCGGTGCTGGTGCTCGCCGGCGCCGGCACCGGAAAGACGCGGGCGCTGACGACGCGCATCGCCCATATTCTCGCGCTCGGCAAGGCGCGCGCCTATGAAATCCTCGCCGTCACCTTCACCAACAAGGCGGCGCGCGAAATGCGCGAACGTGTCGAGGCGCTGGTCGGCGAAGGCGCGCAGGCCATGCAATGGCTCGGCACGTTCCACGCGATCAGCGCCAAGATTTTGCGCCGCCACGCCGAACTCGTCGGCTTGAAGCCGAACTTCACCATTCTCGATGTCGACGACCAAATCCGCCTGTTGAAGCAAGTGCTGCAGGCCGAGAATATCGACGACAAGCGCTGGCCGGCGCGCGCGCTCGCCATGCGCATCGACGGCTGGAAGAATCGCGGGCTGACGCCGGCGCAAATTCCCGCCGGCGAATCGGAGAGCTTCGCCAACGGCAAGGGCGCGGCGCTTTACGCGCTCTATCAGGAACGGCTCAAAGTTCTGAACGCCGTCGATTTCGGCGATCTGTTGATGGAGAGCCTGCGGCTCTTTCGCGACAATCCGGATGTGCTCGCCGATTATCAGCGGCGCTTCAAATATATTCTCGTCGACGAATATCAGGACACCAATATCGCGCAATATCTCTGGCTGCGGCTGATCTCGCAGGCGCGCGCGCCGGGGCTGCAAAATCTCTGCTGCGTCGGCGACGACGATCAAAGCGTCTATGGCTGGCGCGGCGCCGAGGTCGAGAACATCTTGCGTTTCGATCAGGATTTTCCCGGCGCGAAAGTGATCCGCCTGGAGCGCAATTACCGCTCGACGGGACATATTCTTGCCGCCGCGTCGCATCTCATCTCGCATAATGACGGCCGCCTCGGCAAAACCCTGTTCACCGATGGCGGCGACGGCGAAAAGCCGACGCTGACCGGCGTGTGGGACAGCCAGGAAGAGGCGCGGGTCGTCGGCGAGGACATCGAGCAATTGCATCGCAAGGGCGATTCGCTCGAAGACATCGCCATTCTCGTGCGCGCCTCGTTTCAGATGCGCGAATTCGAAGAGCGCTTCGTCGAAATCGGCCTGCCCTATCGCGTCATCGGCGGCCCGCGCTTTTACGAGCGCCTCGAAATCCGCGACGCGCTCGCTTATTTGCGCTGCGTCGCGCAGCCCGCCGACGATCTCGCTTTCGAGCGCATCATCAATACGCCGAAGCGCGGGCTCGGCGACGCCACGCTGCAGATGCTGCATGAATATGCGCGGCGAGAGCGCACGCCGCTGATGCAGGCGGCGCGTTTTCTTGTCGAAAGCGAGGAATTGAAGCCCAAGCCCCGCGGGACGCTGCGCGGCCTCATCGCGGATTTCGACCGCTGGCGCACGCTGATCGATGCAAAACCGCAACACGAGCTGGCCGAGCTTGTGCTCGATGAATCCGGCTACACGGAGATGTGGCGCGCCGACAAGACGCCGGAGGCCGCTGGGCGGCTCGACAATTTGAAAGAGCTGGTTCGGGCGATGGAGGCCTTTCCCGATCTCGCCGCGTTTCTCGAACATGTGTCGCTGGTCATGGAGACCGACAGCGCCGTCGATCAGGAGCGCGTGTCGATCATGACGCTGCATGGCGCCAAGGGCCTCGAATTCGAGACCGTCTATCTCCCCGGCTGGGAGGAAGGCCTGTTTCCGAGCCAGCGCACGCTCGATGAACAGGGGCGCGCCGGATTGGAGGAAGAACGCCGCCTCGCCTATGTCGGCCTGACGCGCGCCAAGCGGCGGGCGAAGATTTTTTTCGCCAGCAACCGGCGCATTCACGGTCTGTGGCAGCCGACCGTGCCGTCGCGCTTCATCGACAATCTGCCGACCGGCAATGTCGAAGTGGTCGAGGCGCCGAGCGGCTCGCAATATGGCTCCTACGGCGTCTCGCGCTTCGCCAATCTCGACGTCTATGGCTCGGACTATTCGACGCCGGGCTGGAAGCGGGCGCAGGCTACGCGGGGCGATTCCGCGCGCGGCGACACGGCGCGCGAGTCGCGCGGATCGCGCACAAAACAGCCGATGACGATCGACGGCGAAGTGATCGCGCGCTCGTCCGGCGGCGCGCGCTTTGCGGTTGGCGCGCGGGTGTTTCACTTGAAGTTCGGGCCTGGTTCGGTGGCGGCGGTCGACGGGAACAAGCTCACCGTCGATTTCGACAAGGCGGGCAGGAAGATGGTGCTGGAGAGTTTTGTGCAGGCGGGGTGAGGAAAAGTGCAATGGCTAATTGTCAATTGAGATAGAGTGTCCCCTATCGACCAAATTCTTTTAGAATCAGTCCTATTAATTCATTTGGTCCGCGGATCGCTATAATGCGACCTCAAATGAACGAATGCGGATTGCCATAATAAATCAAGCAGGTAAGTGAGTCGCACTCTCAACGCTCAATTGACGGCTCACCGAGCGCCGTAGAATCCTCGAGTCGAGATCGGGGAATTACAATGCTCACCAACAGCCGCGACATCATTCGCCGCCTCGAAAAAGAGGGATGGCGGCCTGTACGTTCCAAGAGCTCACATCGTCAGTTCAAGCATCCGGCGAAATCCGGCCGCGTAACCGTGCCGCACCCCAAGAAAGACATGCCGCTAAAGACGGTGCTCAGCATTTATGAAAGCGCAGGCTGGCCGAAAGACTGAATCACTCGGCCGCTTCTCGCCTCTGCGCCCAGGGAGCCTCGACCGCGATAACAAGCTCCGCACTGGCGAAGCGCTCCGCCCATTTCGGATCGGCCCGCAAGACTTCAAAATCGCGTGGCTCAGGAAGCGGCAGCCCGTCCTCGCGCATCCCCTCCGCCCAAAGCGCCAACGCCTCCGCAGCCATGGCGAAAATATCGTCGATCTCATCGGCGGCGGAAAAACATCCCGGCGCGTCGGGAAAGCTCATGCCAAAGGCGCTGTGTTCGTCCTTATGGACAATGACGATATAGGGCTTCATCGGCGGCCTCGGGGATCAACGCCAAATCATAGCGCGTTCGCGCACCGCCCGCCATCGCCCGGCGCGACTGTCCCGGGCTTCAATCTTAGACCAGCGCAGGGGGTGACAAAGGGCGCGGGGGCGTGGAAGAAGCTTATCTCATGTCCCTAAGACGCCGCTAAGCTGCAATGGCCCCGCCGCCCCTTCTCGCCCTGCAAGGCGTCATGCTGACTCTCGGCGGCAAGCCGCTGTTGGAAGGCGCCGATCTCTCGGTTGCGCCGGGCGCGCGGCTTTGCGTCGTCGGCCGCAACGGCTCCGGCAAATCGACGCTGCTCAAGATCGCGGCGGGCGACATCGAGCCTGACGGCGGGACGCGCTTTCTGCAGCCGGGCGCGAGCTTACGCTATCTGCCGCAGGAGCCGGATTTCTCCGGCTTCGCGACGGCGCTTCGCTACGTCGAAGCCGGACTCGGCCCGCTGGACGATCCTCACGTCGCCAGGGCGTTGCTCAACGATCTGGGGCTGCAGGGCGATGAAGACCCGGCGCGGCTCTCCGGGGGCGAAGCGCGCCGCGCCGCGCTCGCCCGCGTTCTCGCGCCCGAGCCCGACATTCTGCTGCTTGACGAGCCGACGAACCACCTCGACTTGCCGACGATCCTCTGGCTCGAAGAAAGGCTCGCGGGGCTGCGCTCGGCGCTGGTGCTCATCAGCCACGACCGCCGCTTTCTGCAGGACCTGACCCGGGAAACGCTGTGGATCGACCGCGGCCAAACGCGCCATCTGGCGCGCGGCTTCAAGGAATTCGAAGCGTGGCGCGACCGCGAACTGGAGGAAGAGGACAAGCAGCAGCACAAATTGGCGCGCAAGATCGTCGCCGAGGAACATTGGCTGCGCCACGGCGTCTCGGGCCGGCGCAAGCGCAATGTGAAACGGCTTGCCGGCCTGCATCATCTGCGCGCCGAGCGGCGCAACCGGGTGATGCCGACGGGCGAGGTGAAGCTTGAAGCGAGCGAAGCGCAGCTTTCCGGCAAGCTCGTCATCGAGGCTATCAAGATCGGCAAGTCCTTCGACGCGCGCGTCATCGTCGAGAATTTCACGACGCGCATTCTGCGCGGCGATCGACTCGGAATCGTCGGCGCGAACGGCGCCGGCAAGACCACGCTGATCAATCTTCTCACCGGCGCGCTCGCGCCCGACGGCGGCAAGATTCGCCACGGCGCCAATATCGAGATGGCGACTCTGGAGCAAAGCCGCGCTAGCCTCGATCCGACAACGACATTGCAGGACGCGCTGACCGGCGGCGGCTCCGACACGATCGAGATCAATGGCGAGCGTCGTCACGTCGTCGGCTATATGAAGGATTTCCTGTTCAAGCCCGAACAGGCGCGCACGCCGATCGGCAGGCTGTCGGGCGGCGAACGTGGACGCCTGTTGCTCGCTCGCGCGCTGGCCAAGCCGTCCAATCTTCTCGTGCTCGACGAGCCGACCAACGACCTCGATCTTGAAACGCTCGATCTCTTGGAAGAAATGCTCGCCGATTATCCGGGCACGCTCATCGTCGTCAGCCACGATCGCGATTTTCTCGATCGCGTCGCGACGAGCGTTTTGATGAGCGATGGCGACGGCCGCTGGATAGAATACGCCGGCGGCTATAGCGACATGGTCGCGCAGCGCGGCAAGGGCGTCGAGACGCGGGGCGCAACGACGTCGACGCGGGAGACGAAGGAAAGGCCGGCGCCGCGCGAGAAGGCGGCGGGCAAGCAGAAGCTTTCCTTTAAGGAGCAGCATGCGCTCGCGACCCTGCCCGGCAGGATCGACGACTTGCGCGAGAAATGCGGGAAGCTGCAGAGCATGCTCGACGACCCTGAACTCTATTCTCGGGACCCGGCGAAGTTCGCCAAGGCGAGCGAGGCTTTCGCTGCGCTTCAGGCCGACATCGCCAAGTCGGAAGACGAGTGGCTTGCGCTTGAAATCAAGCGCGAGGAAGAGCGTTCAAACTAATTTAATTCCATTCTCCAGTATTGGTCAGAATGGAAATCTTCCATTTGTAGATTCGACACTCGTTATTGATGGTCGAAAACAGCAACGCTAGATGTCACCTGTTCTCTTCTAAGAGAAGCGCCAGAGCAAAATTCCGCATTGGCGCGCAGATAACAATAGTTCCAGGGAGAAAGCATCGTGACACGCGCATATCTCACGCCGCATCGCGCCTTGCGGGCGGCCATATTGGCGCTCGCGGTCTCAATCGCAGGTTCGAGCCTTTCGCTGGCGGGCGAAACCGTCGAGATCAAAATGCTCAACAAGGGCGCGGATCGCTACATGGTGTTCGAGCCGGAGGTCGTGCGGATCAAACCGGGCGATACGATCAAATTCGTCGCGGCCGACAAGGGGCATAACGCCGTCACCATAAAGGAGTTGATTCCCACCGGCGCGGAGCCGTTCCGCGGCAAGATCAATGAGGAATTGGCGATCACGCTGTCGACGCCCGGCGTCTATGGTTTTCGTTGCGATCCGCATTACACGCTGGGCATGGTCGGCGTCGTGGTCGTCGGAGAGCCCGCAAATCTCGACGCCGCCAAACAGGCGAAGCTGCCCGGTAAGGCAGGCGAAGTCATGACGCGACTCCTAGGAACGCTCTGATCCTCGGGCCGTAATCGACATCAGGCGCGAGAAGATATCGTCCTGGCGATGCGGCGAATGAGCAAGGCCGTGACCAGCGGCCCCAAGGCGAGCGCGAGCAGCGCGTCAGAAAATTCGCCGGTCGCGCCTTTGATGAGGCCGACGAGGTAGGGACCGGCGAAGCCCGAGACATTGCCGATCGAATTGATCACCGCGACGCCGACGACGCCGTCACCCGAACCGAGCGCCAGAGTCGCGAAGCTCCAGAAGGTCGGCAGCGCCGCGATCGCGCCGATGGCGGCGACGGACAGCGCGATCATCGACAGCAAGGGCGTCGGCGCATAGGCGGCGCAGGCCAGCCCGATTGCGCCGACGACGGCGGCGAGCGCCGTGTGGCCGACGGTCTCGCGCCGCCAATCTGAGCTGCGGCTCCACGCCCACATCGCGAGCGCGGCGCAGATGTAGGGAATCGACGCCAAAAGACTCGTGGCGATGACGCCAAATCCGAAGGCTTTGATGATCTGCGGGAGCCAGAAGCTCAGGCCGTAAAGCGCAATGACCATTCCGAAATAGGCGACGCCGAGAATTAGCACGCGCTTGTCGGTCAGCGCGCGCCAATGGTCGCCATGGTCTCGCCCTGCGTCTTTCTCGAGCGCGGCGCGCAGTGACGCTTTCTCGCCGGACGTCAGCCATTTCGCCGACTCCGGACCATCGGGCAGATAGAAGACGCAGACAATCCCGAGGATGACCGACGGCAGCGCCTCCATGAGAAACAGCCAGCGCCAGCCGCTGATCCCGCCGACGCCGTTCAGCGACGCGAGGATGAATCCCGAGATCGGCGATCCGATTGCGCTGGCGAGAGGAACCGCAATCAGGAAGCTGGCAAGAACGCGCGCGCGCTGAGCGGCGGGAATCCAATAGGTGAGATAGAGAATGACGCCCGGCGCGAAACCGGCTTCCATCACGCCGAGCAGCAGACGCAAAACAACGAAGCTCGCCTCGCTCCAGATGAAGGCGGTGAGCGCCGAAACGAGGCCCCAACTCACCATAATGCGCGCGATCCACACGCGCGCGCCGACGCGGTGCATGATGTAATTGCTCGGCGCTTCGAACAGGCAGTAGCCGATAAAGAAAACCCCGGCGCCCCAGCCGAAGAATTCCGGCGTGAAGCCAAGTTCGGCATTCATCGTCAGGGCGGCGAAGCCGATGTTCACGCGGTCGAGATAGGCGACGATAAAGGCCGTGACGAGAAAAGGGACCAGTCGCCGCGCCACTTTCGCGACGACGCGGTCGGCGGCGATCTCTTGCGGCGCGCGCGGCTTTGGCGGGGCTGCGACCGCCGTATCCGACATCGGCTAGGCCCGCTCGAAGCGCATGAGATGGTGCCAGCGATGCGGGACGTCGCCGGACAGGCGCTTGAGGCCCGCCGCACGCGCCTGTCGCTCCAGAAGCGACAATGGCTCGGGGAAGTCGCTGCTCGAAATATGCTCGTAAACCGCGTCCTTTTCGGCGCGCGAAAGGCCGGTCCAATCCTTTTCGATCCAATCGAAATAATGTTTCAGATAATCCTCGCGGCTTTCGTCCTCCTCGCGCATCGTGTCGACGAGCAACAGCACGCCGCCGGGCGCGAGCGCGCGCGACGCGCGTCGGAAGAATTCCGCTTTGTTCTCGGTCGACAGGTGATGCAGAACGAAACTGCTGTGAAGGACATCATAGGAGACGCCGTCGGAAAGAGCCGACAGCATGTCGCTGTGCGCGAGCTGCACGGGGCATGGCAGAGATTTCAGATTTTCGGCCGCGCGCGCGAGCGCGGTCTCCGAAAGATCGATCCCCTTGTAGCTCGACGGCGGGATGCGGCGCAGGATCGGCGCAAAGACATGCGCATCGCCGCAACCGAGATCGAGCAGGGAAAAGTCGCCGCCCTGGAATTGGCCGCGCAGGGCGCGCTCGACCTCGTCGCCGAGCGCCGCGTGAAACATGAAATCCTTGACGACGACTTTCTCATAGGTATCCCAGAGATCGAAAATCTCGCCTGAGTATGCGCTCTTTACATCGGCGTCCATGAGCCAGCCTTTTTGTCGATTCACTTGAGAGCGAAGCCCAATGCGTTAAGGGCTTCGCGCATGCGGTCGCGACCGCTCAACGCTTCCGCCCCGCGCACCCGCGACAGCGCCTGACGAATCCACCCCTGATCCGGCAGGCCCTGCTCCTTCTGGAAGTCCTTGAACTTTTCATCGAGCGTTTCGATCGCCTCGCGCTGCGCCTCACCCCATGCATATTGTTCGTGATGGAGCACGGCCGCCTGACCAAGGCGAGGCTTGACGGCCGCGTTGGCGGCCGGATCGGGAACGCCGACAACCATGCCGAAAACGGCGAAGACGTTCGGCGGCAGGTTCAATTCCTTGGCGACCTCTTCCGGCTTGTTGCGCATCGCGCCGATATAGCAGCAGCCAAGACCGATCGATTCAAGCGCGGTGACGGCGTTCTGCGCGGCGAGCGCGGCGTCGACGACGCCGGTGAGAAAGATTTCGAGATAAGGCAGCGCCGCCGCGTCGCGCCCCCTTTCGCGCCCGAGGTTTTCCAATCGCGCGAGATCGCAGAGCCAGACGAGGAACAGCGGGCAGCCGCGAATATGCTTCTGTCCGCCGGCGAGATCGGCGAGACGGGTCTTGCGCGCCTCGTCCTGCACCGCGACGACGCTCCAGACTTGCAGATTCGACGATGTCGACGCCGACTGCGCGGCCGCGACGATGATCTCCAGCGCGCCTTCGGGCAGCGGCTGATGCAGGAAATTGCGATGCGAGCGATGCGCGAGAATAAGGTCGAGCGTGTCGTTCCACTGCGTCGGTTTTGGCGAATCGTCGCGGCGATAGCGCTCAAACATCGCCGCCGCGCCGCGCGGGTCGATGGGCTCCGGGCTTAAAGGCTTGTTCATGGGCTTCCCTTAGGCGCGTTGCCCGGCTGGCGCAACACTCCGCATCTACGCTTTATTGACTTTCATGTATATTATGGACATATACAAAAATGGTCAATTTCGAGCATGTCGCCGGGTTCGAATGGGATCAGGACAATGCGCGCAAAAGCATCGAAAAGCACGGCGTCAGCCAAGCGGAGGCCGAGCAGATTTTCGCCAATGAGCCGCTGATCATGACGGACGATTTGGCGCACAATGCGAGGGAGCCGCGCTATCACGCGCTCGGTCGAACGGATGCAACGCGGTTGCTGCATGTCACATTCACGCTCCGCTCTAACGGGACGCGCATTCGAATCATCTCCGCGCGCGACATGAGCCGCAAGGAACGGTTACGCTATGAGCAAGACGATTAAGCCGCTCCCGACTTTTGCAACGGAAGCGGAGGAACGCGCCTATTGGGAGCGTCACGACTCGGCGGAACATGTCGACTGGAGCAAGGCGAAGCGCGTTCGGATGCCGAATCTCAAGCCTTCGACGACGTCGATTTCCCTGCGGCTTCCGGTCGGTCTGCTGGAGCAGATCAAGATCGCCGCCAACAAACGCGACGTGCCCTATCAGTCGCTCATCAAGATCTGGCTCGCCGAGAAGGTCCGCTGACTTACACCCGCCTCGGCACGAGGATCGCACGAAAATCATTGACATTGGTGCGCGTCGGCCTGGTCACGATGAGGTCGCCGAGCTTCTCGAAGGCGGTGTAGGCGTCATTGTTGGCGAAATGCGCCTTCAGATCGACGCCCGCTTTTTTTGCGCGCGCGAATGAATCCGCCGTCATGATCGCGCCGGCGTTGTCTTCGCTGCCGTCGATGCCGTCGGTGTCGCAGGCGATCGCCGAAATGCCGCCGAAGCCTTCGAGCGCGAGCGTCAGACCCAGCAAGAACTCGGCGTCGCGTCCGCCGCGCCCCTTGCCGCGCACGGTGACGGTCGTCTCGCCGCCGGAGATGATCGCGACAGGCGGCTCAAAGGGCTGGCCATGAAGCGCGATCTGCTTGGCGACGCCAGCGTGAACCAGCGCCACGTCGCGCGATTCGCCTTCAAGATCGCCGAGAATGCAGGGGGTGAACCCCGCCGCTTTGGCGACCGCCGCGGCCGCGTCGAGCGAACCTTGCGGCGTGGCGATGAGGATGTTCTGCACTTTTTCAAAAATGGCGTCGCCGGGCTTGGGCGTTTCGCATGCGCTCTCTTGCAGATGCGCCAGCACCGCCGCCGGTGCGTCGATCTTATATTTGGCGATGACGGCGAGAGCGTCTTCGCGCGTCGTCGGATCGGGAACCGTCGGGCCGGAGGCGATCACCGAGAGATCGTCGTTCGGCACGTCGGAGATCATCAGCGCCACGACGCGCGCCGGCGCGGCGGCGCGGGCGAGACGCCCGCCCTTGATGGCGGAGAGATGCTTGCGCACGCAATTCATCTCGGAGATGTTCGCGCCGCTCTTTAAGAGCGCCTTGTTCACCGCCTGCTTTTCCTCAAGCGTGATGCCCTCGGCCGGCAGCGCCATCAAGGCGGAGCCCCCGCCGGAAATCAGCGCGAGAACGAGATCGTCTTGCGAAAGCCCCTGCACTTTCTGCAAAATGCGCTTCGCGGCCTCGCGCCCGGCGGCGTCCGGCACCGGATGCGAGGCTTCGATCACTTCGATCTGTTTCGTCGGCGCGCCATGTTCGTAGCGCGTGACGACGAGCCCTTCGAGCGGGCCGCGCCAATGGGCTTCGACCGCCGCCGCCATTGAAGCCGCCGCCTTGCCGGCGCCGACGACGATGGTGCGGCCTTTCGGCGGCGCGATCTTCGCCAGATGCGGCGGCAGGCAAACCGCAGGCGATGCGGCGCCGACGGCGGCGTCGAACATCGCGCGGAGGAGTTGGCGGTGGTCTTGGGACATGGTGGGTTCCAGTTGCCAAAAGCGGTGGGGCATCTCCTTCTCCCGTAAGCGGGAGAAGGTGGCCCTCGCGTTAGCGAGGGTCGGATGAGGGCGTTACGGCTCGCATCCGCCTTTTTCTAAGGCCTCGCGAATGCGATCAAGCGGAATATTTCCGCCGCCGATGACAGTCTCATTGTCGAACCGGAGAACCCGATACCCTTGTCCGCGAAGCCAAGCGTCGCGTACAGCGTCGTGTTGCTTCTGATCGTCTTTGTCGTGCGGCAGACCGTCGAGTTCGACGACGAGACGATGTTCGATGCAAAGAAAATCGACGACATATTTGCCGATCGGAACCTGTCTGCGAAATTTGAGTCCGTCGAGGCCTGAGCCGCGCAAAGACCGCCACAGGATTTCCTCGGCGACAGTCATATTGCGCCGAAGTTTACGCGCGAAGTCGGTCTGAGATTTCGAAACCAGCGCAGGCATCGGTCAATCCAATGGCCCTCATCCGACCCGGCTTCGCCGGGCCACCTTCTCCCGCAAGCGGGAGAAGGGTAAGCCCGGCGCCGTCGCCCTTTACGCCGCCATCGCGTTGGCCTTCTCGATCAGCGCTTCGGCCATGCGGATCGAGGCGATGTCGATCAGACGGCCGTCGAGCGAGACCGCGCCCTTGCCTTCCTTGGCGGCCTGCGCCATCGCGTCGAGAATGCGGCGCGCCTTGGTCACCTCCGCCTCGGACGGCGTGAACACCTGATTGGCGAGTTCGATCTGCGAGGGATGGATCGCCCACTTGCCTTCATAGCCGAGCACCGCGGCGCGCTTGGCGGCGGCGATATAGCCGTCCGGATCGCCGAAGTCGCCGAACGGACCGTCGATCGGACGCAGGCCATAGGCGCGGCAGGCGACCATCATCCGAGTCTGCGCCGCATGCCACTGATCGGCCCAGTAGTATTCGCGATTGCCGCTGGCGTCCTTGTCGGTGAGCACGCCGTAATCCGGATTGACGCCGCCGATGACGGTGGTGCGGGCGCGGGTCGACGCCGCATAGTCGGCGACGCCGAAGGACATCGCCTCAAGGCGCTTGGACGATTGCGCGATCGCTTCGACATTGGCCATGCCGAGCGCGGTCTCGATCAGGATTTCGATGCCGATCTTCTTGGTGCGCTTCTTATATTGCTCGATCTGCGTGATCATCATGTCGATCGCATAGACGTCGGCCGGAACGCCGACCTTCGGGATCAGCACGATGTCGAGGCGCGGACAGTTCTCGAGAACGTCGACGACGTCGCGATAGCAATATTGCGTGTCGAGACCGTTGATGCGCAACGTCATCACCTTCTTGCCCCAGTCGATGTCGTTGAGGCCCTGGATGATGTTCTTGCGCGCCTGTTCCTTGTCGTCGGGCGCGACGGCGTCCTCGAGATCAAGGAAAATCTGATCGGCCTTGGACTGCGCGGCCTTTTCGAACATGCCCGGCGCGGAGCCCGGCACGGCGAGTTCCGAGCGATGGAGACGCGGCGTCGCCTGCTCGATTAAAGTGAAGCTCATAACTTTACCCCTTCCTGTTGAATTAGCCTGTGGCGCCCAAGCCGGCGGCGATGCAGCTGATCGAGAGCAGAAGAGGCACTTTGACGGCCTCTTTCTCCGCTTCGTCCTTTGCCTCGCGGAACCGGCGAAGCAGCGCCACCTGCTCGCGATTGACCTCGTTGATGGTCTGCAGGCGATGCGACAGCCGCGCCTGATATTCCTTGAAACGATCCGCCAGTTCGACGCCGCCGGCGACTCGCAGGACCATCTCGCGCGTTAAAGCGAATTCCTCTTCGATCGCCTTGAAGATTTTGGTTCGCACCGCTTCATCCGCGACAAGTCCGGCGTATTGCCTGGCGATCGAGAGATCGACAAGCGCGAGCGTCTTCTCGACCTCGTCGATAATGAGCCGGAACATGCGCGAATCTTCGAACATGCGGCGCAGCAGCTCCATGCCGCGCTCGTCCCGCACGTCGACGAAATTCTTGAGCCCCGAGCCGACGCCGTACCAGCCGGTGATCGAATGGCGGTTCTGCGCCCAGGCGAAGACCCAGGGAATCGCGCGCAAATCCGCGAGGCTCTTGGCGCCGAAGCGCCGCGCCGGCCGCGAGCCGATATTGAGCAGCGAAATCTCTTCGAGCGGACTCGCCGCCTGAAAGTAAGCGACAAGATCCGGATCGCCGATGAATTTGGCGTATGCGGCGAAAGAGGCGCCGGAAATTTCTTCAAGCGCCTCGTCGAACTCGGCGTGCGGCGCCAGCGCTTCCTCGCGCTCGGACTTCAACGCATGCTGAAACACGGAAGAGGCCAAAAGCTCCATCTGATACGCCGCGGTGCCGCGATTGGCGTATTTGAACGATACGACTTCGCCCTGTTCGGTGACGCGAAAACGGCCGCGGATGGAGCCCGCCGGCTGCGCCGCGATCGCATGGCCGGTCGGCGCGCCGCCGCGCGACACCGAGCCGCCGCGTCCGTGGAAGAAGGCGATGGCGACGCCCTGCTCGCGTCCGACTTGAGCAAGGCGCGCCTGAGCCTTGAACAGCTCCCAGTTCGACGACAGAAAGCCGCCGTCCTTATTCGAGTCGGAATAGCCGATCATCACCTCTTGCAGATTGCCCTGCCAGCGGGTCGAGCGGCGCACCACCGGAACCTGCAACAGATCGCGCATGATCGCCGGCGCAGCGCGCAGATCGCCGATCGTCTCGAAGAGCGGCACGATCGGCAGCGTCAGAATCTCGACGCCGGGCTCATCGAGGAACAGCCCCGCCTCCTTGGCGAGGAGATAAACGCCGAGCACATCGACCGCCGAGCGGGTCATCGACAGGATGAATCCGCCGAAGGCTTCGCGATCGAGCTGCTGACGCATCTCGGCGACGACCTCGAACATTTCGATGACGTCGCGCGTATCGGCGGACAGCTTATCGCGCGGGACCGGCGTCGTTCGCGGCTTGGCAAGTTCGGCGAGCAGAAAGGCGCGCCATTCGGGCGACTCAGGATCGGGCGGCGTCTCTCCGCCAGTCTTGATGCGCCAAAGCTCTTCGAGCGCCTGGGTGGTGCGCGTCGTGTTCTGTCGGATGTCGAGGCGCACCGTGCTGAAGCGGAAGATTTCCACCGCGCGGCGCAAGGGCCGCACGAGATCGGTCGCCAGCGCATCGCTCTTGGCTTCAACCAGCGCCTTTTCCAGCGTCAGCAGATCGGCGATCAGCTCGTCGGCGCTCGCATAACGCGGACCTGTCGCCGGCTCGCCGGTCACGGCGCGCAACGTCTGATCGAGCTTGCGCAGGATCGTGGTGACGAATTGGCGATAGGGCTCATTCTGGTTACGGGCCTCGATCGCGGCGCCATCCGGCAGCGCAGTGAGACGTTCGGCAAGTTCCTCGCGGAATGATGCGGGAATATCGGCGGCGCGCTGACTGATCGACAGCATGCGCGCGAGATCGACGACGCGGGTTCGATAATAGTTCAAGCTCGCCGATGCGTTTTCGCGCATCGTGCGGCGCGTCACGTCATTCGTCACGAAGGGATTGCCGTCGCGGTCGCCGCCGATCCAGGAGCCGAACTGGAAAAAAGGCGCGACGTCGAACGTCTCATTGGGATAGTGGCGTCCCAGCGCGCGTTCGCAGGTCGACAAAAGCTCGGGCGCGAGATCGAACAGGCTCTCGTGAAAGAAGTGCTGACCCCAGGCGACTTCCTGATCGACGGTCGGCTTTTCGAGATGCAATTCGCCGGTGAGCCATAAAAGCTCGATCTGATCGTAGATCGCTTTCACCAGCGCTTCGCGCTCGCGGTCGGTCCAGCGGGTCGATTCGAGTTCGCGCATCAAGAGATAGATGCGGCGATATTTCTCTAAGATCGAAACCCGCTTCGCCTCGGTCGGATGGGCGGTGATCACGGGACGAATGCGCAGCGTGTGCAGTTGCGCGCGTATTTCGTCTGGGGCGACGCCTGAGGCCGCGGCGCTCGACAACACATAGTCGAACGTGCCGAGCAGCTTGTCGTGGCCCTTCTCGCGCTCGATCCGGCGGCGCCGGCGCATGGCGTAGGCCTGCTCGGCGATGGAGACAAGCTGAAACAGGATGCCCTGCGCCTGAAGCGCGCGCGCCATCTGGCGTGGCTCCAGACCTGCGCCCGCCTTGGAGTCGCGCACGACGGTCTCGATCTCCGGCGTGTGTCGGCGAATGACGGTGAGCAATTGCTCGCGCAGAAAGGCGGACGCTTCGGTGACCGAACGAGTCGCATAAGCAGACGGCAGGCCGGTCGAAGACGGGCTCCTCAATGTCTGGGTCTCGGCGGTCATCAAAACTCCTTAGGCGCTTGCGCGTCCAGGACGAACGGCTGTCGTGACATAGGACGCACGTCGACGCCCGGCGGCGCCGACGTAGACTGTATGCCTCAAGCGCCCTGCATGACTTTGGCGACGGTCGATCCGAATTCGGCCGGGCTCGGCGCGACGGTGAGACCGTAGGACTTCATGATCTCGGTTTTTTCCGCGGCGCTGTCGCCGGTCGCGGAAATGATCGCCCCGGCGTGTCCCATGCGGCGTCCCTTCGGGGCGGTGAGGCCGGCGACGAAGCCGATCACCGGCTTGGAGAAATTCTCCTTGATCCAGGCGGAGGCCTCGGCCTCCTGCGGACCGCCGATCTCGCCGATGATGAGCACCGCTTTGGTCTCCGGGTCTTTGTCGAAAAGCACCAGATGGTCGAGGAACGACGAGCCGTTGATCGGATCGCCGCCGATGCCCACCGACGTCGATATGCCGATGCCAAGCGCCTTCAGCTGCGACGCCGCTTCATAGCCGAGCGTGCCGGAGCGCGAGATCAGCCCCACCGAGCCCTGCTTGTAGATGTGGCCCGGCATGATGCCGAGCATCGCCTTGCCGGGCGAAATGATGCCGGCGCAATTGGGGCCGACCATCATCGGCCGTCGATCCTTCGGAAAGCGCAGGAAATAGCGCTTCACGCGCATCATGTCCTGCGCCGGAATGCCGTCGGTGATCGAGCAGATCAGGCGGACGCCAGAATCTGCGGCCTCCATGATCGCGTCGGCGCAGAAGGCCGGCGCGACGAAGGTGATCGACGCCTGCGCGCCGGTTTCGCGCACCGCTTCGCGCACGGTGTTGAACACCGGCACGCCGTGATGAGTCTTGCCGCCCTTTCCGGGCGTGACGCCGGCGACGACATTGCTGCCGTAGTCGATCATCTCCTTGGTGTGGAAGCTGCCCTTGTCGCCGGTGATGCCCTGAACGAGGATCGGCGTCTTTTCGTCAATGAGAATGCTCATGTGTCGTTCTCCGGCGCTTATTTCGCGCCCTTGTAGGCGGCGACGGCCTTCTCGGCGGCTTCGGCGAGCGTGTCGGCCTGAATGATCGGAATGCCGCTCTCGGCGATGATCTTCTTGCCCGCTTCGACATTGGTGCCGGCGAGGCGCACGACGAGCGGCACGCCCTCGATCTTCTCGGCGCGCACCGCGTCGACGACGCCCTGAGCGACCCAGTCGCAACGGTTGATGCCGGCGAAGATGTTGACCAGCACGACTTTGACGCGCCGGTCGGACAGAACCAGGCGGAACGCCGTCGCGACGCGCTCGGGCGAAGCGCCGCCGCCAACGTCGAGGAAGTTCGCGGGATTGCCGCCGGCGTGCTTGATCATGTCCATCGTCGCCATGGCGAGCCCGGCGCCATTGACGATGCAGCCGATTTCGCCGTCAAGGCCGATATAGTTGAGCGCATGCTCCAGCGCCTGCGCCTCTCGCGGATCGCTCTGCGAGGGATCGTTCATGTCGACGATGTTGCGGCGGCGGAACAGCGCATTGTCGTCGAAGGACATTTTCGCGTCGAGCGCCAGCACCTTGTCGTCCTTGGTGACGACGAGCGGATTGATTTCGAGCATGGTCGCGTCATTGTCGCGGAAGGCGCGATAGGCGCCCATGATCGTTTTCACCGCGCGCGAGACCTGCTTGATGTTCAATCCAAGCTGAAAGGCGAGTTCGCGCGCCTGAAACTGCTGCAGGCCGACGGCGGGCTCGACGATCACCTGGAGCAGTTCGTCGGGCGTGTTCTTGGCGATCTCCTCGATCTCCATGCCGCCATGCTTCGAGGCGATGACGCGCACGCGCTCCAATTTGCGATCGAGAACATAGCCCAGATAAAGCTCGCGCTCGAAAGGATCGGCGACTTCGACATAGACGCGCTGCACCGGCTTGCCCTCGGGTCCGGTCTGGGCGGTGACAAGCCGCTTGCCGAGAAGATCGCGCGCCGCCTGCTGCACTTCATGATAGGTGCGGCAGAGCTTGACGCCGCCCGCCTTGCCGCGCGCGCCGGCGTGAATCTGCGCCTTCACCACCCAATGCGAACCGCCGAGCTCGGTCGCGGCATAGACCGCCTGATCCGGGCTGAAGGCGACCGTGCCCGGTGGAATATCGACGCCGTGGCTCGCCAGAATTTCCTTGGCCTGATACTCGTGGACGTCCATGTCAGTCCTCTCCTCGCAATTGCGGCGCGGCTTGCTCAGCTATCTTGCTCAGCCGCCTATTTTTGCTTTGACCGTGTCATAGACCGCTTCCGTCTCGGCGGCGGCCTTGGCGAGCAGCGCGTTGACCTCGGCGAGCTGCGTCTCGGCGAAGTCGCGGTCCTTGATCGCCTTGGCGTTGATGAAGACATTGAGCGCGCAACTGCGCAGACCGGCGTTGGCGGCCAGCACCGCGACTCCGGCGTCGCTGATGACGTTGAGATTGCCCTTGTCCGCGGCTTCCTTCGACAGCGCGATGACGTCGTAGCAGACCTTGCACGTCTTGAGCGGCGCCAGCGTCGCTTCCTTCAGCGCCGCCTGGATCGCCGCCGAGCGCGCCGCCTTTTCCTCATCCGTGCCGCGCGGCAGGCCGTATGCGCCCATCAGCGTGTTGAACGCGACGACATCCTCGTCGACCCCCGCGGTCAGCTCGGCGCGTAGCTTCTCGGCCTTGGCGAGCGTGAGCTGGAGATCGGCGGAGACCGCTTCGTAATTCTTCTTGCCGATGGTGAGATTGCACACCATCGAAACCAGCGCGGCGCCCATGGCGCCCGACAGCGCCGCCGCGCCGCCGCCGCCGGGAGTGGGGGCGTCACTGGCGAGTTCGTCGAGGAATTTTCCGATCGTATCGTTCTTGGCGCTCATATCTTTCCTCGCTCAGGCGAGCACTTTGGCTTGCGCGTAAATGTTTTCGCAGTCGAACACCTGGTCGGCGGCGTCGAACAGCTTCCCGACGCATTCGCGATGCAATTTCAACTTGAGTCCGCCAAGCCCCAGCGCGCCGATGACGATCTTGCCGTGACGCTCCTTGGCCTTGTCGGTCGCTTCGACGCCGCCGATTCCGAGCGGCGGCTGCGCATTGCAATCGGCGATGAGTTCGATCGTCGGATCGTCCTGCCAATCCTTCTCGTCGAGCAGCGGCACGCCGATCGCGCCGGCCGCGAAGACAATCTGCGCGCCCTTAACTGCGTCAGCGCGGGCGGCGTTGTCGGCGGCTTCGATCGCCGCGGGCGTGAAGCCGAAGCGCTCCTCGATGGCCTTGGCCGCCGCTTCGGCGCGCGACTTCTGACGCGAGGTGATCGCGACTTCGGCGCCTTCGATATTCAGCATCGCGGCGGCGCGCATCCCGACCGGGCCGGTGCCGGCGAGAACCACGGCCTTCTTTCCCTTGAGCGAACTGGCCTTGGCGAGCAACGCCACGCCTGCCGCGGCGGTCGTATTCGAGCCGTTCGAATCGAGCATCGCCGAGACGCGGAAATTGGAGAAGAAGCGCTTCTTCACCGCCTTGAACACGGCCTCGCCCGCCGTCATCGAGCCGCCGCCGACGAAAATCGCGGTATATTGTTTTTCCTTCGGGCCGCGCGTGAAAATGCAGCCGTCGACCAGCGCGCCGACGTTCTCGGGCGTCACGGCGCCATAGCCGATGATGTGATCGGCGCCGCCGTCATAGCCGACGACCGTGTCGAAAACGCTCGGAACCGGATCGGTGTCAAAAAGGAAAAGCAGTTTCTGGGTCATTGGGATTCCTCAGGCCGCGTCATGGCCGGGCAAAGCCGTCAACGACGGCGTCGTTTCACTCGCCTATGTCCCGGCCATCCACGCCGAGACGTTGCGCAACATCTTCAATCGCTCCGCAGCGGCGCCGCGTGGATGCCCGCGACAAGCGCGGGCATGACGGCGGCAGGGAGCAAGACACGTCAACCTCACGCCGTCACGACATTGCGCGGGCTGCCGGCGACGAAGGCGTCGATATTGTCGACGAGCTGGTCGGCGAGCACCTGCATCGCTTCTTTCGAGGCCCAGGCGACATGCGGCGTGATGATGAGATTGGGAATCGTCGGGTCGAGAAGAATATTGCCATTCTTCGGCGGCTCGACGGTTAAAACGTCCATGCCGGCGCCGGCGATGACTCCGTTGCGCAACGCGTCGGCGAGCGCCTGCTCGTCAATGATGCCGCCCCGCGCGGTGTTGATGATGCAGGCGGTCTTCTTCATCGAAGCGAATTCCTTCGCGCCGATCATGTTCTTCGTCTCGGGCGTGAGCGGCAGGTTGAGCGTCACCACGTCCGCCTCGCGCAGAATGGTCGGGATGTCGACCTTGTTCGGCACGTCCATGACGTCGTTGATCAACACCTTCATGCCGAGCGCGACGGCGCGCTTTTCGATTTCCTTGCCGAGCGCGCCATAGCCGACGATGCCGAGCGTCGAGCCGGCGATGTCATAGATCGGATAGTCGAAATAGCAGAACTGATTGGCGTAGCCCCAGCGGCCCTGCCGAACGGAATTATAATAGTTCACCAAATTGCGGCGCAGCGCGAACAGCAGCGCGAACACATGTTCGGGCAGGGTGTTGAAGGCGTAGTTGCGAATGTTGGAGACGACGATCCCATTGGCGCTCGTATAGGCCTTGTCGATCACGTCCGTGCCGGTCGCGGCGACGGCGATGAGCTTGAGATCGGGAAGCTGCTTTAGCGTTGCTTCGCGCAGCGGCACCTTATTGGTGATGCAGATCGTCGCGCCTTTCAGACGCTCGACGATCAGGTCGGGCGCGGTCTGGGCGTGTTCGGCGTAGGCGTGAGGAAAATTCGGCTTGCGCACATTGGCGTCGAGCGTTTCCCGATCGAGAAAGACGATTTTGTGCGACATGTCCCAGTTTCCCCCTCACGTCATTCGTTCTTGTCGGCAGTCGGCAATCGGGCTTCGGCAGTCGAAATTCTTCGACTGCCGACTGCCGATTGCCGCTTTACATCTTCAACAGCGGATTGGCGCGATAGACCGCCTGAGCCGCCGCGACGCCGGAGCCCGGCGTCACCTTGATGCCATGGTCGAGCATCGCCATTTCCGCGCCGGCGATGGCGCCCAGCAGCATCAGCTCGTTCAAATCGCCGAGATGGCCGATGCGGAACACCTTGCCCGCGACCTCCGAGAGGCCGGCGCCGAGCGCGAGATTGTAGCGCTTGTAAGCGGTCTCGATCACCTTGGCGGCGTCATAGCCTTCCGGCACCACAATGGCGGTGACGGTGTCGGAATTCCACTTCGGCTCCTTGGCGCAGCACTTGAGGCCCCATGCCGCGACCGCGGCGCGACAGCCCTCGGCGAGGTGGTGGTGGCGCTTGTAAACCTGATCGAGGCCCTCCTCGAAGAGGATCGAGAGCGATTCCTTGAGGCCGTAGAGCAGCGGCACGGAGGGCGTATAAGGGAAATAGCCGTTCGCGTTCTGGGCGATCATGTCCCGGAATTCAAAGTAAGCGCGGCGACCCTGGTTGGTCTTGCCCATTTCGATCGCTTTCGGGCTTGCCGCCATCAGCAGCAGGCCGGCCGGCAGCATGAAGCCCTTCTGCGATCCCGACACGATCACGTCGACGCCCCATTCGTCCATTTTGAACTCGAGCGAGGCGACCGAAGACACGCCGTCGACGAAGAGCATCGCCGGATGCTTGGCGTTGTCCATCGCCTTGCGCACCGCGGCGATGTCGGAGGTCACGCCGGTCGCCGTCTCATTATGCGTGGCGAGAACCGCCTTGATCTCGTGATTCTTGTCGGCCTTCAGCGTCTCTTCGATCAGCTCCGGGTCGTTGCCGGTGCCCCACTCGCGCTCCTGCACGATGACCTCGAGGCCCTGGCGCTTGCAGAGGTCGATCCACAGATGGGAGAACTGGCCGAAGCGCTGCGCCAGAACCTTGTCGCCGGGCGACAGCGTGTTGGTGATCGCGGCTTCCCAGCCGCCGGTGCCCGAAGCCGGGAAAATGAAGGCGTGGCCCTTCTCGGTGCCGAAGACCTTCTTCAGGCCGGGAAAGAGCGGCTTGACGAGATCGGGGAAAGTCGGCGAGCGATGGTCTTCGGAGGCGACCGACATCGCCCGCACGATGCGGTCGGGAAGATTGGTCGGACCCGGCACAAAAAGAAAATTCTTGCCGGGAATTCTGGAATTCAACATTTCTCGTGCTCCTTTCGAGCGGCAGGTTTCAGATGGCGCGGCGCTTACGGCGCCGGGATTGCGTTAGAACAGGCCGGCGATGCGGCCCGAGTCATCGACGTAAATGTTGTTGGCGGCGGGGACCTTCGGCAATCCCGGCATCGTCATGATGTCGCCGCACACCGCCACGATGAACTCGGCGCCCGCCGAGAGACGCAATTCGCGAATCGGAATCGTGAAGCCCGAGGGCGCGCCCTTGGCGTTCTGATCCGTCGAGAAGCTGTATTGCGTCTTGGCGATGCAGACCGGGAACTTGCCGAAGCCTTCCTTCTCCAGTTCGGCGAAACGCGCCTTGATGCTCGAGTCGTAGGAGATATCGGCGGCGCCGTAGAGCTCCTTGGCGATGGTGCGCACCTTGTCGGCGAGCGGCATGTCGTCGGGATAGAGCGGCTTGAAGTTCGAGGGCTGCGTCTCGATGGTGTTGACGACCGCCCTGGCGAGATCCGCCGCGCCAGCGCCGCCGGAGCCCCAATTGTCGGCGACGACGCATTCGACGCCTTCCGCCTTGCACAGCCTGTCGAGCGCCGCCATTTCGGCGGCGGTGTCGGCCGAGAATTTGTTGATCGAGACGAGCACCGGCACGCCGAATTTTCGGACATTGCCGATATGACGCTTCAAATTCTCGAAGCCCTTCTCGACCGCGGCGACATTCTCGGCCTTCAGATCGTCCTTGGCGACGCCGCCATGCATCTTGAGCGCGCGGATCGTCGCGACGATCACCGTGATGTCGGGCTTGAGGCCCGCCTTGCGGCACTTGATGTCGAAGAATTTCTCAGCGCCAAGATCGGCGCCGAAGCCCGCCTCGGTCACGACGTAATCGGCGAGCTTCAAGCCGGCCTTCGTCGCGATCACCGAATTGCAGCCATGCGCGATATTGGCGAAGGGGCCGCCATGGATGATCGCCGGATTATTCTCCAGAGTCTGCACGAGATTGGGCGCGATGGCGTCCTTGAGCAGCGCGGCCATCGAACCCGCCGCTTTGAGTTCCGAAGCGCGCACGCTCTTCTTCTCGCGCGTCTGGCCGACGATGATGTCGCCCAGCCGGCGCTGCAGATCGGCGAAATCCGAGGCGAGGCAGAAAATCGCCATCACTTCCGAGGCGACGGTGATGTCGAATCCGTCCTCGCGGGCGAAGCCGTTGGAGACGCCGCCGAGCGACGAAACCACCGAACGCAAGGCGCGATCGTTCATGTCGACGACGCGCCGCCATGAGACGCGGCGAGAATCGATCTTGGGCTCGCCGCCCCAATAGATGTGATTGTCGATCAGCGCCGCGAGCAGATTGTTGGCCGCGCCGATCGCGTGGAAGTCGCCGGTGAAGTGGAGGTTGATATCCTCCATCGGCACGACCTGCGCGTAGCCGCCGCCGGCCGCGCCGCCCTTCACGCCGAAGCAGGGGCCGAGCGAGGGCTCGCGCAGACAGCATAGCGCTTTCTTGCCGATGTAATTGAGGCCGTCGGTGAGGCCGACGGTGGTCGTCGTCTTGCCTTCGCCGGCCGGCGTCGGCGTAATCGCCGTGACCAGGATCAGCTTGCCGTTCGTCTGGCCCCCGAGGGAGGAAATATAGTCGAGGGAGATTTTGCCCTTGTAATGACCATAGGGCTGCACATGTTCGGCCGGGATGCCGAGCTTGTCGCGGGCGATGTCGATGATCGGCAGCATTTTCGCGGCCTGCGAAATCTCGATATCGGACTTCGGCGCAAGATGCTGATTGTCTTTTCCGCTCGCGCCCGGCGCGGCGGCTGGCCTTTCTGACATGCAGTCCACTCCCTCTCGGGGCCCGCGTCGCACAGGCCCAGAATTCGCTTTTTTATCGGTCATCGAGCAACCAGCCGGCGCCGCCGAACCGTCTCCCGGTCCACCGGGCTGAAATCCAGCCGACGTCAGGCTGCCGCCTGTCCCGCGACCGTCGTTTTGTTCAAGCCGCGCACGAAGGCCCGCGGTTCGCCGCTACGAGCCGACGCGCGCATAACTCCGCTTGCTGAAAAATTCATGGGCGGACACCTCGTATGACGGGAATCAAAATTGCTCGTCAAGCCGGCCAGGCCTCCGGCGGCGCGCCATGGTCACCGGCGTTTTGAAGCGACTCCCGCTCGCGCGACAAGCCGCCCAACACATGTCGCTTATTCGACAAGCCGGGCCAATTGCCTATCCCTAACCTACCCTATAGAATAGTAACTACTAGTCACGATGGCGCCGACGAAGCCGTTTATTCTCTGCGGAAAACATGACGCTTCCTACTCGCTTGCAAGACTGATCTGGCAGGTATGGAGCGGCGGATTGCGCGCGCTAGCGCGAAATCGAACCCCATCCTTGCCTATCCGAAGAAACCGCAGGCGAGCAGGCGCAGCATCGCCTTGACCGGCTCAGAAAAAAATTTGTCGCAGTCAGCGTCGCATCCTTGACTCTATAGGCCGATCGCGGCGCCCAATCGTCGTCGACCCTATTCAGGCTGAAAATCGAGCGCGACGCCATTGATGCAATAGCGCAATCCGGTCGGCGGCGGCCCGTCATTGAAGACATGCCCGAGATGCGAGCCGCAGCGGCTGCAGTGCACTTCGGTGCGCACCATGCCGTAGCCGCGATCGACGGTCGAGCCGAGCGCGCCCGGAAGCGGATCGAAGAAGCTCGGCCAGCCGGTGCCGCTTTCGAATTTCTCGCCGGAACGAAACAGCGGCTGGCCGCAGCCGGCGCAATTGAATGCGCCAGGACGCTTTTCATGATTGAGCGCGCAGCTCCCCGGGCGCTCGGTGCCATGGCCGCGCATCACCTGATATTGCTCGGGCGTGAGCAGCGCCCGCCATTCGGCGTCGGTGCGGGTTAAGGGAAAACTCTCATCGGCCATGCGCCAGCGCCCCTTTTTTAAAAGGATTCTTCGGTTCGAGTTCCTATCCTATGTCAGCCGCCGCCTTTCGCCAGAGGCTTTGGGCGGGATAGAGTGGCCGACATCCAGCGAAAGCGATGATTCGAGAATGAGCGACAAGACATTCGACGCAGTGGTGATCGGCTCGGGACTGGGCGGATTGACGGCGGGGGCGCTGCTGGCGCATGCCGGTTACAGCGTCTGCCTGCTCGAGCGCAATTTCAGCCTGGGCGGCGCGGCCTCGGTCTATAAGGTCGGCCCGCTGACCGTCGAAGCGTCGCTCCATCAGACTTCCGATGCGCGCAATCCCCGCGACGTGAAGCACGACATCCTGCGCCGGCTGGGCATTCTCGACGAAATCGAATTTCTGCCGACCGGCGCGCTCTACACGGTGCGCGGCGGACCGGTGGGCGAACCCTTCGAACTGCCCTTCGGCTTTGGACCGGCCTATGAGGCGCTCGCCGCCCGCTTCCCGGATAAACGCGCGGCGATTCAACGGTTTCTCGGCGAGGTCGAGCAGATCCACGATGCGCTATGGACATTGAAGCAGGCGCGCGAGGAAAGCTCCTTCGCCAAATTCGCGCGCGGGCTCTGGGAGGTCGCGCCGGCGGCCGTCGGCTGGCAAAACTCCTTGCATGAGATCATGGAGCGGGATTTCGCCGGCTGCGAGGCCTTAAAATGCGCGCTGGGGGCCAATCTCGCCTATTACGGCGACGATCCGCGCCGGCTGTGGTGGATTTTCTACGCGCTGGCGCAAGGCGGCTATATCGCCTCCGGCGGGGCCTATATCAAAGGCGGCTCGCGACAATTGAGCCTGAAGCTCGCCAAGGCGATCACAAAGACGGGCGGCGTCGTGCGCCTCGGCCGGCGCGTCAACGCCATCGAGACGGATTCAGACGGCGCCGTCGTCGCGATTAGACATGTGGCGCGGCGCGACGGCGAGGGCGAAGAGCGCATTGCGGCGCGCGTCGTGATGGCGAATTGCGCGCCGACCGAGGCGGCGGCGATGATGGACGTCGCCGCGCGCGCGAAAATGGAAGAGGCCTTCGGCGCCCGCAGGCTTTCGACGTCGCTGTTTGCGGCGAATTTCGGCCTGAGCGCGAAACCCTCGACGGTCGGGCTGACGGAGTTCACGACCGTGGTTATGCCGCCGGACATGAGCCGCTTCGATCAATATGGCGACGGCGCGGGGGCGATGGCGCATGATCCCAGTGGCGCCCTACCGCTTCATACGATCGCCAATTTCACCGCGGTCGACTCGGGGCTTTGGGACGAGCCGCCGATCCTCGTCAGCGTGCTTGGCCTCGATCGCCTCGACAATTGGCGCGATCTGCCGCGCGAAGAAGCTGTCGCGCGGCGCGAACGCTGGCTCGACGCCATACAGGCTTCTCTCGACCGCGACTATCCGGGATTTTCCGGCCTGGTGACGACGCGGATGCTGCTCAACGCCCATTCGATGGCGAGCTATCTCAACACGCCGGAAGGCGCGGTATACGGCTTTGCGGCGCTGCCCGCCGAAGCGCCGATCCTGATGGGATTTCCGCGCACGCCGCGCACGCCGATCGCCGGACTCTATCTCGCCTCGGCGTTCGGCGGCGAACATGGCTTCAACGGCGCGATGTTATCCGGCGCCGAGGCCGCGCGGCTCGCCGAGAGTCGGCTCGCCGCCGCGACTTGAAGAGAAATGGCGCAAATCGAGTTCGCCCAGCGCCGGGTTAGCGCTTGCGGCGCTTGCCGCCGGCGGGCGCCGCCGACGCGATGCCGAGTTCGGCGCGGCATCCGGCGCTGATCGAACCGGCGTTGCCTCTCAGGCATCGTTCGATGGCGATGGCGTCGGGAATATAGGCGTCGCAAACGCGATGCGCATCGCTTTCGCAGGCCTCGCGCTGCTGAGCCGTCCCTTGAGCGAAAGTCGGCACGACCGCAAAAATCGCCAGCAGAGCCGATAGCCTCACAAAGATGCGCATTCAGATCATCCTTCCATTTTCCGGCGCTTCGAAGTTAAGCGGAGCGCAAGCGCGCGGCTGGGCGGGCGCGCTCCCTCGAGCGACAATTGGCGTTGATTGCATCGCGAACGCCGGGAATCAAGACGGATTATTCACGCCCGCTTCAAACGGCGGGTCATCGGGCATCGTTCCCGAGCTATTTTACGACCATTATGGGGCAAGACGCCAACTGCATGATCCGGTCGGCGCGGCTGCCGATCATGCGCTCATAGAACGCCGAATGGCCGGTCGCGCCGATGACGAGCAATTCCGCCTTGAGGTCATTGGCGAGTTGCACGATGTCGCGCACCGGATGGCCGACGACGACATGGATTTGCACATTTACGTTTGCCGCGGCCGCCTCATCGAGCGCGCGGCGACGCACGACCTCGAAGCGACGTTCGGCGAGCGCCGTCGCATCCTTCACCTCCTCGATGAAATCCGCCAGATTGGGGAGTTCTTCGACGCAGATCATGTGAAGCGCGGATTGATTCTGCCTGGCCAACGCCAACGCAAGGGCGAAGGCGCGGAAAGCCGGCTCGGAGCCGTCATTGGCGTTGAGGATTGTCTCGAACATCACGGTCCTCTTGATTTGACGGTTTACGGCGCCTTCGCCGCAACATCGCCGGCCTCGTCCTGCGGCAGATGATGGCGCGGCAGGTAGAGGCTGTTCGCGATCAGGGTGGGCGTGACGGCGGTCGCGACGATCGCCGCGACCAGCGTCGAATATTGGCTCTCGTCGATAATATTGTGCGACAGGCCAAAGATCGCGGAGATGGTGCCGAAAGTGAGGCCCGAGGCCATCAGCAGCGTCGTATACATGGCGTCCTTGTGCGGCGAACCGAAATAACGCGAGACCGGATAGACGCTCGCCACTTTCGTCGCCATTTCGACGGCGAGAAAAGCGATGACGCCAAGCGGCGCCGCGAGAACCGCGGGAATTGAAACGAAATAGCCGGCGCGAATGAAATAGAAGGGCGTCAACAGGCCTATGGTGATCGTCCGCAGACGGCGAATCAGCGCGTGATCGCGGCCAACCGCGCCGGCGAGCGCCATGCCGATGAGATAGGCGGGAAGCACGCCCTCGCTGCCGGCCCAGGTGGCGAGCGCCGCGAGCGCCATCAATGTGAAAAGCAGGAATTTCGTCTCGAACTCAGAGGGACGCGCGCCGAATTTGCCGAACGCGAGCGGCGTCACGCGCGGGACGCCGACGAAAGCGGCCGCAAGGACGACGACGAATGCAACCGTCTTCCAGGTGAAAGGCGCGAACACGAGGCCGAGCATCACGACCGTGCCGAGATCGGTGACGAAACAGGCGGCAAGGATCGTCTTGCCGAAATCGGTTCTGTTGAATCCATATTCCATCATCACCGTGTAAACGACGGCGACTGAGGTCGCGGCGAGCGCGATGCCGGCCAGCAATGCCGGCGCGTTCTCCCATCCCAGAAGATAATAGGCGACCGCCCAGCAGCCGATGGCGGGAACAAGGAAGCTCGCGACGCCGATCGCGGCGGCCTCCTTCCATTTCAGCTTGAAAACGTCGGGATCGAGTTCGGCGCCGGCGAGAAAAGTCAGCAATATCGCGCCGACTCCCGCGAGCGTTTTCACCCAGGGCTCTTGCACGCCGAATACGTCGGCGCCGATCGTCCAGGCGAATATCATACGAGCGAACATGCCGACGATGATTTCGGTGAGCGCGGTCGAGATTCGGAAGCGATTGGCGATCATCGCCGCAATGAGGGCGAGAGCGAAAACCAGCGCGATCTGCGACCAAATGCCCGTCATGTCGACTCCTCCGTTTCTGACGCTTACTCCTATGACCCGCCACAACCCCTATTGACAAGCCAGGCGCCAGTTCGGCTATGCTTTTTGCTGGCGATGGAGTTCGCCTTTAACCGCCTTTCGGCTGATGACTCCTGTTCTGCGTTACGTCGCCGGGAGTCCTTCGATGCCCCAACCGTCATCACCTTTCGGGAAACCGCCGACCGCCGCGCGTCGGGATTCGCAGGCGCGATCGCAAGCCGCCGGGCGGACGCCATGAAGGCGCCGGCGCGCATGGAAGGCTGGCGCTTCCTGTTGCTGAACAGCGCGGCGGGCGCGGCGAATGTCGTCATGCTCTCGAACGTGCCCGGCTATACGGTGCTCGCGCCCTACGCCGCCGCCAGCCTTCAGGGCGTTTCGCCGAGCTACGGCACCTGGGCGACGACCGACCATATGATCGGGATTGCGCTCGGCCTGCCGCTGTCGCGCTGGTTCTCGGGACGTTTCGGCGACTATCGCGTGCTGGCCTGCACGCTCGTCATCTACGCCGTCCTGTCGGTGATGTGCGCGGCGAGCGAAACGATCGTTTTTTTTGCGATCATGCGCTTTTTCCTCGGTCTTGCCGGCGGCGTCGCCCTGCCGCTCGCCCAGTCGGTGACGCTCGCGCAATATAAGGAAGACCAGCGCACGCTCGGCGTCGGCTTCTGGGGCGTGATGAGCATGGCGCCCTTCACCATCGGCGTCTTCATGGGCGGCTTCTGGGCCGAATATTTCAATTGGCGCTGGCTGTTTTATTCCAACGTCGTCGTCGTGTTGCTCGTCGCTGGCGTCATTGCGGCTCTCTTCTACGGGCGCGGCTTCGAGCGACGCGTGACGCGCTTCGACATGATCGGCTTTCTTCTGCTGGCGACCGTTCTTGTCGGCGTGCAGACGATTCTCAACATGGGCAATGATTTCGACTGGTTCAGCTCGCCGTGGCTCGCATGGCTGCTCATGGTCGTTCTGCTCGCTTTACCGATGTTCATTATCTGGGAATTCGGCGAGCGTCGGCCCGCCCTCGACCTGCGACTGTTCCTGCATCGCAATTTCGCGATCGCGACATTCTGTTCGCTGATCGGATTTCTGGTCATTCAGGGTCTGCTTTCAGTATTCGTCGTGCAGTTGCAGATGCTGCTCGGCTACACGTCTTCGCTCGCCGGCATGGTCTATCTGACCATGATCTTTCTGGCGATGGCCGCCGCCGCCGTGGTGCATGAACTCACCAGGAACGTCGACGCGCGGCTCATCGCGTTCCTCAATTTCGTCGGTCTTGCGGTGACCTTCGTCTGGCTCGGCCACTACGACAAGACCGCCTCTTTCGACAATGTGAAGACGCCGATGTTCTTTTTCGGCTTCTCGCTCGCGATGTTCTTTGCGCCGCTCGCGACGCTCGCCATGACCGGTCTCGCCGGCCAACGGCTGATTCGGGCGGCGGAGGAGCTGGCGATGCTGCGCACGGTGTTTGGCGCCTTCGGCATTACGCTGCTCGGCGTCGTCTATTTCCGCCGGACGCCGTTTCATCAGCTCGACCTCGCCGATCAATTCGGCGGACGGCGCTTCGCCTCGCTCGATCCGCTGGCGACTTTTCTGGACCGCATGGAGGCGCTGGGCATGTCGTCCACTGTCGCGCAAGCCCGCGCGGCGCAGCTCATTCGTCAGCAGGCGGCGGTCCTCGCGCTGAACGACGCCTTTCTGATCGGCGCGATGACCTTCGTCTGCCTCGCCGGGATCATCTGGCTCGCCTATCCGAGCTATGCGTCGAAGAAACGCCGGCAGGCGCTCGAGCGGCTTTCCGCGGAGGAATTGATGGAGCAGCCTTAGTCCCGGCTTCGGCCTATGCGCCGCGGACGCCGGACCAGGACATTCGGGCGATCACGCGCGACTCAGCGGTCCGTCGACGCCTGTTCGATCGCTTCGGCTTTGACGAAATTCCAGGACGCCGTGTCGACGACTCGATTTTCGCAGAAATTATTGCGAAGCTTGGCGTAAGTGCCGTCGACCGCCGTCACGGTCCACAGATCGCTCTCTTCGTCCCAGGCGCCTTCGTAATTTACCAGCGTCGTGACTTTGTAAACTCTGCCCGCCTCAAGCATGTTGCAATCCTTTGCTGAACGATCCCCCCTCACGGAGACACTTGGCATCGGCTCAACGCGACGATGTCCTCATCGTCGTCAGGAAACGGGCAATTTTAGGGAAAGATAGCGGCGACACGCAGAATAGCGCGCGTCAATTCTTAAGCTTATGCGGCATTGGCGCCACAGCGCATGTAAAGCGGGACGCATAGCGGCAGTTTCGGCGGATGGGCGCGCCACGCCGCTTCGAGCTCGTCATCGATCAGCGCCAGGGGATCGCCGCCATGGCGCAGCCGGTATTTTTCGACCGCCGACCAGGTCTTGAGAAAGCTCACGAGATCGCCTTTCGAATGGGCGATCGGCGTGTGAAACGGCAGGCTTGCGATTTCCTTGAACGGAAACTCCAGCGTCTCGTAGCGATTGAAATAGAGCGCGGCGTTCTCGCCCCAGAAGGGGCCGAGAATATCGTCTTTAAGCCTGCGCAGGATCGCATCGATCTCTGCGATTTGCGTCAACGGCCAGTCATAGGTCCATGCCGCGACGATCCCGCCGGGGCGCAGCGCGCGCCGCGCGTTTTCGTAAAACTTCGGCAGGTCGAACCAGTGAATCGAACAGGCGCAGGCGATGAGATCGACTTCTCCGCGCAGGCCGAAATCTTCTTCGGCGCGCGCGATACGATAATCGATATTGGGCGCTTTCGGCGCGCGCGCGAGCTGACGCGAATCTTCGTCCGTCGCGAGCACGCGTGCGAAATGACGCGCAAGGCCAAGCGCCGCCTGCCCGCTGCCCGACCCGCAATCCCAGGCGAGGCGCTTCTCCTTCGCGACCGCCGCCAGAAAGGCGAACAGCGCGTCAGGATAATGCGGGCGAAAGGCGCGATAATCGTCGGCGTTGTCGCCGAACACCATCGTCTGGCGTGCGTCCATTCCTACCGCCCTACTCCGTCTCGAACCGGCCTTTAGGGCCGAGACCTTGCCGCGCGAGCCAATGCGCCGTCACGCGATCATGCCATGGCGTGAGACTGTCCGCGCCATGGAAGCCCATATGGCCGCCGCCTTTCGTCAACACTGGTTGAATCGCCGGCAGAGTCGCCCAGTCGATCGCCGTATAGCATTGCGCCGGAATCCAGGGATCGTCGAGCGCCTGCAGGATCAATGTCGGCAGCCTGGCGCCGGCGAGGAAATTCTTCGCGGCGTTGGCGTCATAATAATCCTGCGCGCCCCGATAGCCGAAATGCAGCGCGACGAAGCGGTCGTCGAATTCATAGACGCTGCGCGCGCCGGCGATCGCCGCGCGTTCAGCCGTGGTGAGTTCGGCGCCCGGCGCCAGCGCCTCGCGTTTCATGTGATCGAGCATGTAGCGATGATAGACGACATTGCGCGGCGCCATCATCCGCGCGCAGGTGGCGGCAAGATCGATCGGCGTCGACACGGCGATCGCGGCGCGCACCGGCAGGCCGTGACCGCCTTCGCCGATAAATTTCAGCACGAGATTGCCGCCGAGCGAATTGCCGATCAGCACGATTCCCTGGCGCGTCAGCTCGGCGGGAAGGGCGCGCAGCGCCGCGGCGAGATCGTCGGTCTTGCCGGCGTGATAGCGCCCGCCCGAGGTCGGGCGCGACGGCGCCGCGCCGCGCAGATTGAGACGCAGCGCCGGCCAGCCCTGACTGACGAGATAGCGTGCCGTGGCGATTCCATGCCGGCTCGATTCGGACCCGGCGAGCCCATGCGCGAGCACGATCAGCGGCGCGTGCGTGTTTACGCCCGGCCGGTCGAGCCGCGCCGCCAGCCGGTCGCCGTCCGGCATGGCGAGCAGCAGCCGCTCGCCGCCGGCACGCTCCGGCGGCCCGCCGATGATGATATTGCGCAACGTCTGCAGATCGCCGCCAAACCACGGCGCCCGCTCGCGGAAGGGGGGAAGGGCGGAACCAATGAGCGAAGCTTCATCGAGCATATTCTTGATCGTTCGCATGAGCGATGAGCAGCTTTTTCACCGACCTATTTCAGCCTCGTGGATAAACCTTCTACGCGAATAGCGTTTCGACAAACAAAAGGGTCTTGGCAAAAAAGAACAAATCGTGCACACTGGGGATCAGGGTGAAGCGCGGCCATTCTCCCCCCGCACCTTACGCGCTGACGCCCTCGCAGCCGCATTGCCTGCGCCCAGTCAACCGTGCCAGAAGGATTTTTCAGCCGTGAGCCAAGCCAACCTCCGCCTCGTGGAAGGGACTTCCGTGGACAAGACCAAGGCGCTCGACGCCGCTCTGTCGCAGATCGAGCGCGCCTTCGGCAAGGGCTCGATCATGCGGCTCGGCAAGAACCAGAAGGCCGTCGAGATCGAGACGGTCTCCACCGGCTCGCTCGGGCTAGACATTGCGCTCGGCGTCGGCGGCCTGCCGCGCGGCCGGGTGGTTGAAATCTACGGGCCGGAATCCTCGGGCAAGACCACCCTGACGCTCCATGTCATCGCCGAGGCGCAGAAAGCGGGCGGCGTTTGCGCTTTTGTGGACGCCGAACATGCGCTCGATCCGATCTACGCCCGCAAGCTCGGCGTCAATCTCGAAGATCTGCTGATTTCGCAGCCAGACACCGGCGAACAGGCGCTGGAGATCACCGATACGCTGGTGCGCTCCGGCGCCGTCGACGTGCTGGTCGTCGATTCGGTCGCGGCGCTGACGCCTCGCGCCGAAATCGAGGGCGAGATGGGCGACGTGCAGCCCGGCCTGCAGGCGCGGCTGATGAGCCAGGCGCTGCGCAAGCTCACCGCCTCGATCGCCCGCTCCAACACGCTCGTCATCTTCATCAATCAGATCCGCATGAAGATCGGCGTGATGTATGGGTCGCCCGAGACGACGACCGGCGGCAATGCGCTGAAATTCTACGCCTCGGTGCGGCTCGACATCCGCCGCATCGGCGCGATCAAGGAGCGCGACGAGACGATCGGCAACCAGACCCGCGTCAAAGTGGTCAAGAACAAGGTGGCGCCGCCGTTCAAACAGGTCGAATTCGACATCATGTATGGCGAAGGCGTCTCCAAATTCGGCGAATTGATCGATCTTGGCGTCAAGGCCGGCGTCGTCGAGAAGTCGGGCGCCTGGTTCTCCTACGACAGCCAGCGGCTCGGCCAGGGTCGCGAGAACGCCAAGACTTTTCTCAAGCAGCATCCCGAGGCGGCGCAGCGCATCGAACAGGCGATCCGCGAAAACGCCGGGCTGATCGCCGAGCGCATTCTCGAAGCGGCGGATGACGACGAGGCCGGCGAGGCCTAATCCCGAGACGGCGTCGCCCCGAATATTTTTCAAGCCGCCGAGGCCTAAGGCGCCTTGCGCGCGGGCGATTGCGAACAGCGAGAGGGGCTAAAGGCCGCCCCCTCGCCATTGCCGTTTGGCCCCGGAACTGTCATATCGCGCATGACGAAGCGCGCGAAGGCGCCGCCTGCCGCAGCCTTCGCCGCAACCTCGGGCCGTCGCCTGTTTCGTTGAAACGAAAAGCCGCTCCAGGTTATTGTTTCAAACGCCTCTCCCGCATCGGCGCAGCCGCTTGGCGAAAGGGGCGCATTCGCGAGCCGTGACCGCATGAGTGGCGTCAACCAGATCCGCACCGCCTTCCTCGACTATTTCGCGCGCAACGGGCACGAAAAAGTCGCGTCGTCCTCGCTCGTGCCGCACAATGATCCGACGTTGATGTTCACCAACGCCGGCATGGTGCAGTTCAAGAATGTCTTCACCGGCGTCGAGAAGCGCGCCTACGCCCGCGCCGCCTCGGCGCAAAAATGCATGCGCGCCGGCGGCAAGCACAACGACCTCGACAATGTCGGCTACACCGCCCGCCATCTCACCTTCTTCGAGATGCTCGGCAATTTCTCCTTCGGCGATTATTTCAAGGACGGCGCGATCGAACTCGCCTGGAATTTAGTCACCCGCGAACTCGGCCTGCCGCGCGAAAAACTGCTCGTCACCGTCTATCACGACGACGACGAGGCCTATGATCTGTGGAAGAAAATCGCCGGCTTCCCGGACGATCGCATCATCCGCATCCCAACCTCCGACAATTTCTGGAGCATGGGCGACGTCGGCCCCTGCGGCCCGTGTTCGGAAATCTTTTACGACCAGGGCGAGAGCGTCGCGGGCGGACCGCCCGGCAGTCCTGAGGAAGACGGCGACCGGTTCCTCGAATTCTGGAACCTCGTCTTCATGCAATATGAGCAGGTGGCGCCCGGCGAGCGCGCGCCGCTGCCGCGCCCGTCGATCGACACCGGCATGGGGCTGGAGCGCATCGCCGCGCTGCTGCAGGGCGTGCATTCGGTCTTCGACGTCGACCTGTTTCGCGCGCTGACCGGCGCCGTCGCCGATTTCACCGGCGCGCCGGCCGACGGCCCGCAGGGCGCGAGCCACCGCGTCATCGCCGATCATCTGCGCGCCTCCGCCTTCCTCGTCGCCGACGGCGTCACGCCGTCGAACGAGGGCCGCGGCTATGTGCTGCGCCGGATCATGCGCCGCGCCATGCGCCATGCGCAGCTCCTCGGCGCGAAAGACCCGCTGATGTGGAAACTGGCGCCGACGCTCGTCGCCGAAATGAGCCTGGCCTATCCGGAGCTCGTGCGCGCTCAGACGCTCATCGCCGATACGTTGCTTTCCGAAGAGACGCGCTTTCGCGCGACGCTGGCGCGCGGCCTCGCGATCCTCGACGAGGAGACTGCGGCGCTCGGCCGGGGCGCGAAACTCTCCGGCGAAACCGCCTTCAAGCTCTATGACACCTACGGCTTTCCGCTCGACCTCACCGAGGACGCGCTGCGGCCGCGCGGCATCGGCGTCGACAAGGAGGTGTTCAACGCCGCGATGGAGCGCCAGCGCGCAGAAGCGCGCAAGGCCTGGTCCGGCTCGGGCGAAACCGCGACCGAGGCGTTGTGGTTCGCGCTCAAGGAGCGTCTCGGCGCGACCGAATTTCTCGGCTATGAGACCGAGAAGAGCGAAGGCGTCGTCACCGCCATTCTTCACGACGGCGCCGAGGCCTTCTCGCTCAAACAAGGCGCGCGCGGCGCGCTGATCCTCAATCAGACGCCCTTCTACGGCGAGTCGGGCGGACAGATCGGCGATGTCGGCCTGATGCGCGCCCGCGGCGTGCGCTTTCGCGTCGAGAACACGCTGAAAAAGCTCGGCGACATCATCGTCCACGAGGGCGTCGTCGAGGAAGGCGAGATCGCGCCAGGAATGGCGCTCGAACTCGACGTCGATCACGCGCGGCGCCGACAGACGCGCGCCAATCATTCGGCGACGCATATTTTGCACGAGGCGCTGCGCCAGGTGCTCGGCGAGCATGTGGCGCAGAAAGGTTCGCTCGTCGCGCCGGATCGCCTGCGCTTCGACTTCACCCACCCTAAGCCGCTCACCGAAGAGGAACTGGCGCGGGTCGAAACACTGGCCAATGAGATCGTCCAGGACAATGCGCCGGTCGAGACACGCGTGATGGCCCAGGACGACGCCATCCGCTCCGGCGCGCGCGCGCTCTTTGGCGAGAAATACGGCGACGAGGTGCGCGTCGTGTCGATGGGGCGGCCGGACGCGGGCGCGGCGCATGCCTTCTCGGTCGAACTCTGCGGCGGCACCCATGTCGGCCGCACCGGCGACATCGGCCTCATCGCCATTGTCGGAGAGGGCGCGGTCGCGTCCGGCGTGCGCCGCATTGAGGCGCGCACCGCCGAGGGCGCGCGCAGCCAGCTCGTCTCGCAGTCGCGCGCCCTGCGCGACATGGCGGCGCTGATGCGCGCGCCGGTCGAAGAGGCGCCGGTTCGGCTCGCGACTCTTCTCGATGAGCGCAAGCGACTTGAGCGCGAACTCGCCGACGCCAAGCGCAGGCTGGCGATGGGCGGCGGCGCTGGCGACGGCGCCGCGGAGCAGCCGCGCGACATTGGCGGCGTCAAGCTGCTCGCGCGGGCGGTCGAAGGCATCGAGGCGAAAGACTTGAAGTCGATGGTCGACGACGCCAAAAAGGCGATCGGCTCGGGCGTCGTCGCCATCGCCAGCGCCTCGCCCGACGGCAAGGCCGGCATCGTCGTCGGCGTCACCGACGATCTCACTGAAAAATACAGCGCCGTCGATTTCGTGCGCGTCGCCAGCGTCAAGCTCGGCGGCAAGGGCGGCGGCGGCCGGCCCGACCTCGCGCAGGCGGGCGGCCCCGACGCGACCGCCATCGATCAGGCGCTCGCCTCTGTCGAGGACGCGCTGCGCGGAAAAGCGACGGCGCCATGAGCGAGCCGGACCGGCGGCGCGGTCTGGCGTTGTTGCGGCGGCGCGTCCATATCGTGCTTGACGGCGGCAGTCACGACCGGCTCGCGCGCATCGTTCATCGCGCGCTGATCGGGCTCGTCGTGCTGTCGGTCGTTTCGGTGATTTTCGAATCCGTGCCGGAATATGGCGACGAATACGCGACGCTCTTCAACGTCATCGAATATGTCGCGGTCGCCGCCTTCACGCTCGAATATATATTGCGCGTCTGGTGCGCGCCCGAACTCGCGTTTCTCGCCGATCGCTCGCCGATGTCGGCCCGGCTCGCCTTCATCCGGTCTGGCTGGGCGATAATCGATCTGGCCGCCTTTCTGCCCTTCTATCTTTCTTTCTACTTTTCAACGGATCTGCGCGTCTTTTTGATGCTGCGTCTGCTGCGGTTCTTCAAATTCGCGCGCTACTCGCCGGGCATCCGCACATTGCTCGCGGTGATCGAGGCGGAGCGCAAGGCGCTTCTCGCCTGGCTGATCCTGCTGTTTGGCGCGGTGCTCTTCTATTCGACGGCGATGCATCTCGCCGAACATGAAGCTCAGCCGGAAAAATTCGGCACCATTCCCGACGCCATGTGGTGGGCGATCGAAACCGTGACCACCGTCGGCTATGGCGAAGTGATTCCGCTGACTCTCGCGGGCAAGCTCATCGCCTCCTTCGCCATGGTGACGGGCTTCCTGCTGCTCGGCCTGCCGGTCGGCATCCTCGCCACCGCCTTCGCCGAGGAAATCCATCGCCGCGAATTCGTCGTCACCTGGACGATGGTCGCGAGCGTTCCGTTGTTTCGCGGCCTCGACGCATCGGGAATCGCCGAAATCATGCGCTATCTGCGGGCGCAGTCGATCCCGCGGGGCGCGGTGATCGTGCGCAAGGGCGATCCAGCCCATTCGATGTATTTCATCGCCGAGGGCGAAGTCGAAGTCGAACTGCCTCAAGAGAATGTCAGGCTCGGCGAGGGCCAGTTCTTCGGCGAGATGGCCGTGCTGCAAAAAACCTCGCGCAGCGCCGACGTGCGGGCGACGGCGTCAACGAAACTGCTCGTTCTCGACACCTATGATCTTCAGACGCTGACCAAGCGAAATCCGGAAATCGGCGACGCGATACGCGAGGTGGCTCAATCGCGATCCGAACTCGCTCCAGCGGAACGTCATGGCGACATGATTGAAGCGGAACTCGAAGAGCCGGCTGCTGTCCCGGAACAAGCGAGTGAGGCATAGATCACGCTGCACGCAGTTGCGCGATCGCTCGGCCGTCATGGCCGGGCTTGTCCCGGCCATCCACACCGAGAGAATGCGCAAACGCTCAGACAGGTGCGCGGCGGCGCCGCGTGATGCCCGCGACAAGCGCGGGCATGAAACGGAGAGGAAGCGGCTAACGCTGAAAGAGAATTGGCGGCCGAACCGGTCGATCAGCCGACGATTGAGGCGCGCAGTTCCTGCAATTGAGCGAGCTTGTCGGACGCTGCGAGGCGCGCCTCATCGGACGCGGCGTCGGCGATGTCTTCGCGCGCATCCTGGATATCGGCGTCGACTTTGGCGGGGTCGATTTCAGCGAGCGGAATCGCCTGTTCGGCGAGAATGGTGAAGCCGGTCGCGCTGACATCGGCGAATCCGCCGCGCACGAAAAGCTTCTCGACCTTGCCGTCGCCGCCGGCGACCGTCACCACGCCGGCCTTCAGCGTGGTCATGACCGGCGCATGATCCTTGAGCACGGTGAACTGGCCGTCGGCGCCCGGCGCGACGACCGATTCAACCTCGCCGGAGAAGAGATGCTTCTCGGGAGAGACAAGTTCGAAGTGGAATGCGGCCATGTCCGTCTCCAACGAAGCCTTTATTCGATCGCGCTTTCTCTCGGCGCGTCATGGCCGGGCTTGACCCGGCCATCCATACAAACGATCAGCCGATGGCCGGAACAAGTCCGGCCATGACGCTCTGTAGGATTACGCCGCTTCCTTGGCGAGCTTCGCGGCCTTTTCGACCGCTTCTTCGATCGAGCCGACCATGTAGAAGGCCGCCTCCGGCAGATGGTCGTATTCGCCTTCGACGAGGCCCTTGAAGCCCTTGATCGTATCGGCGAGCGCGACGAGCTTGCCGGGCGAGCCGGTAAACACTTCCGCGACATGGAAGGGCTGCGACAGGAAGCGCTCGATCTTGCGGGCGCGGGCGACGACGAGCTTGTCCTCTTCCGAAAGCTCGTCCATGCCGAGAATGGCGATGATGTCCTGCAGCGACTTATAGCGCTGCAGCGTCGACTGCACCTTGCGCGCCACGTCGTAATGCTCTTCGCCGACGATCGCCGGCGACAGCATTCGCGAGGTCGAGTCGAGCGGATCGACCGCCGGATAGATGCCCTTCTCGGCGATCGAGCGCGACAGCACGGTCGTCGCGTCCAGATGCGCGAAGGAGGTGGCGGGCGCCGGGTCGGTCAGATCGTCGGCCGGAACGTAAATCGCCTGCACCGAGGTGATCGAGCCCTTGGTCGTCGTAGTGATGCGTTCCTGCAGCGCGCCCATGTCGGTGGCGAGCGTCGGCTGATAGCCCACCGCCGACGGGATGCGGCCGAGGAGCGCCGAGACTTCCGAACCCGCCTGCGTAAAGCGGAAGATGTTGTCGACGAAGAACAGCACGTCCATGCCGCGGTCGCGGAAATCTTCGGCGACGGTGAGGCCCGACAGCGCGACGCGCATGCGCGCGCCCGGCGGCTCGTTCATCTGGCCGTAGACCAGCGCGCATTTCGAGCCTTCGCCGCCGCCCTTCTTGTTGACGCCGCCCTCGATCATCTCGTGATAGAGGTCGTTGCCCTCGCGGGTGCGCTCGCCGACGCCGGCGAAGACGGAATAGCCGCCATGCGCCTTGGCGATATTGTTGATCAGCTCCATGATCAGCACGGTCTTGCCGACGCCCGCGCCGCCGAAGAGGCCGATCTTGCCGCCCTTGGCGTAAGGCGCGAGCAGATCGACGACCTTGATGCCGGTCTCGAGAATCTGCGCTTCCGTCGCCTGCTCGGCATAGGAGGGCGCCGGCTGATGAATGGCGCGGCGCGATTTCGTGAGCATCGGACCCGCTTCGTCGACCGGCTCGCCGATGACGTTGATGATGCGGCCGAGCGTCTCGTCGCCGACGGGAACCGAGATCGGCGCGCCGGTGTCGGTGACTTCCTGACCGCGCACCAAGCCTTCGGACGAGTCCATGGCGATGGTGCGCACGGAATTTTCGCCAAGATGCTGCGCGACTTCGAGCACAAGCCGGTTGCCTTGGTTCGTCGTCTCGAGCGCGTTCAGAATCTCAGGCAGATGCCCGTCGAACTGCACGTCGACGACGGCGCCGATGACTTGGGTGATGCGCCCGCTGGGCTTATTGGCGGCCATGTTTCGTCCTCGTCCTAAAGTGCGGCTGTGTGCCGTAATTTCCTGTGCGACTGTCTTCTCAGCCGCGCAACCTGATGGCGGTTTCGATTGCCGCTTTTATTTTTCCAGCGTACTCAGCGTCTTTCGTCACAAAAGCCTGCTGGTTTCCACTTGAAGTCCGGAGTTCAACGATATGCTAATGCCCTGTGAAAGCAAAAAACAGCAGGACTGCTGCGATAGCACCGAGCACTAATCCGGCTCCTGCGTCCACGCCGAACGCCAAGATTGAACCAATCGCTGTCAACACCCCCAGAGGCCACCAGCCCGGTGACTTCCGCACAATAGTTACGGCTCCAATATTAGCTATTGGATAGGTCGAATTGCCGAACTTTGCCATCGTCTTTGTTATTGTCGTATCGTTCGATACAAAGACAACCTCTTCCTCTGACATAAGAGGTCTCCGGATTAGAGCGCCTCGGCGCCCGAGATGATTTCGATGAGCTCCTTGGTGATCATCGCCTGACGCGACCTGTTGTAGATCGTCGTCTGCTTCTTGATCATGTCGCCGGCGTTGCGCGTCGCATTGTCCATCGCGCTCATGCGCGCGCCTTGCTCGGAAGCGGCGTTTTCGAGCAGCGCGCGGAACACCTGCACGGAGATGTTGCGCGGCAGCAGCGTCGACAGAATTTCGTCCTGTCCCGGCTCATATTCGTAAGCCGGCTGCGGACCCTCGACGGCCGGCGCATTTTCATTCGAGGGAATCTGCGCCGGAATGATCTGCTGCGCGGTGGGGATTTGCGCGATCACCGACCGGAAGCGCGAGAAGAACAGCGTCGCCACGTCGAAGCCGCCCTCATCGAACATGCGGATGATTTTCTTGCCGATCTCGTCGGCGTTGTCGAAGCCGATCTGCTTGACCCCGCGCAGCTCGATGAGTTCGATGATATTGCGCTCATATTGGCGGCGGAGCTGCTCGTAGCCCTTCTTGCCGACGCAGAGGATTTTGACGGTTTTGCCCTGATCCTGAAGGCGCGAGATGTGCTCGCGGGCGAGGCGCACGATCGAGGAATTGAAGGCGCCGCAGAGGCCGCGCTCGGCGGTGGCGACGATCAGCAGATGCGTATCGTCCTTGCCATTGCCGGCCAGGAGCGCAGGCCCGCCGGCCGTGACGCCGGAAGCGAGATTGGCGAGCACCGAGTCCATGCGTTCGGCGTAAGGCCGGGCGGCTTCAGCCGCCGATTGGGCGCGCCGCAGCTTGGCGGCCGCGACCATCTGCATGGCCTTGGTGATCTTCTGCGTCGCCTTGACGGAGGAGATGCGGTTTCGAAGATCCTTCAGCGAGGGCATATCGTTTTGCCTGTCTCAGTTTCAATTCCCTCTCCCCGCTCGCGGGGAGAGGGTTAGGGTGAGGGGCCGGGGCACGCAGCGCGAACGTCCCCAAGCCCCTCACCCCGACCCTCTCCCCATTTCATGGGGAGAGGGAGAAGCGTTACGCGAAGGACTTCGCGAAGGACTCGACGACGCTCTTGAGTTTCGCCGCGGTCTCGTCGGTCAGATCCTTCGTCGTGCGGATGCTCTCCAGAATGTCGCCGTGCTGCGAACGCAGCAGCGCGAGCAAGCCGTCCTCGAAAGCGCGCACGCGACCCACCGGCAGCGGATCGAGATAGCCGTTGACGCCGGCGTAGATCACGCAGGTCTGCTCTTCCATCTTCAAGGGCGAGAACTGCGGCTGCTTCAGGAGTTCGGTCAGGCGCGCGCCGCGATTCAAGAGGCGCTGCGTCACCGCATCGAGGTCCGAGCCGAACTGCGCGAAGGCCGCCATTTCGCGATATTGCGCGAGTTCGCCCTTGATCTTGCCGGCGACCTTCTTGGTCGCCTTGGTCTGCGCCGACGAGCCGACGCGCGAGACCGACAGGCCGACGTTCACCGCGGGACGGATGCCCTGATAGAAGAGATCGGTCTCGAGGAAGATCTGGCCGTCGGTGATCGAGATGACGTTGGTCGGTATATAGGCCGACACGTCGTTCGCCTGCGTCTCGATGACGGGGAGCGCGGTGAGCGAACCCGCGCCGCGATCGTCGGACAGTTTCGCGGCGCGCTCCAAGAGGCGCGAATGCAGATAGAACACGTCGCCCGGATAGGCTTCGCGGCCCGGCGGGCGGCGCAGCAGCAGCGACATCTGGCGGTAGGCGACGGCCTGTTTGGACAGATCGTCATAGATGATGACGGCGTGCATGCCATTGTCGCGGAAATATTCGCCCATCGCGCAGCCCGAGAAGGGCGCGAGGAACTGCATCGGCGCCGGATCGGAAGCGGTGGCGGCGACGATGATCGAATAGTCGAGCGCGCCGCGCTCTTCGAGCACCTTGACGAATTGCGCCACGGTCGAGCGCTTCTGGCCGATGGCGACATAGACGCAGTAGAGCTTCGACTTCTCGTCGTCGCCGTCGTTCAAGGACTTCTGGTTGAGGATCGTGTCGAGCGCGATCGCGGTCTTGCCGGTCTGGCGGTCGCCGATGATGAGTTCGCGCTGGCCGCGGCCGATCGGGATCAGCGCGTCGACGGCCTTGAGGCCCGTCGCCATCGGCTCAT
>Ga0194120_10000495_pt1 | contig 74394 bp, 56 predicted proteins | sample TA2MahCa65mmetaG_FD_148642 | JGI IMG/M metagenome (GOLD analysis project Ga0194120, IMG submission 148642) | Freshwater microbial communities from Lake Tanganyika, Tanzania - TA2015019 Mahale Deep Cast 65m | ecosystem: Environmental > Aquatic > Freshwater > Lake | place: Tanzania: Lake...
CGGCAGTCAACCTGTGGTCACTGACTGGCACTGCGCGCCAGCTTTCCTCGCAGGCTGCGGAACTCGCTCGGCGAGGCATGCCGCGCCCCTTTTCCGCGACGGCCGCAAGCTGAGTCGTCGCGCGCTTCGCTCACGCTGAACTCAAGGCTGACTCGTCGCGCGGCTCTTGATCCGCGACGGCCGCAAGACCGAGTCGATCGCGGCGCACTCCATCATGCAGAAAACTCCTCGATGACATCACTCCGAAGTCACTTTCGGGGGTCAAGATTGCAGATCCCGCGACGCAATGGATCGCGCGCGCGAGTGTGCGCGGTCAGAAGTCGTCGCGATGGCGCCGAATGCGGAAGAGGTTGCGGCCCTCTTCAGGGTCCCACAGGCACCAGCCCATTTCGCCGACGATCCGCAGCATCACGGGCCACGAGATGGCGTCGTCGCTCACGCGAAGGACAGCGAACTCCAGAATCCCGTCGCCTTCTGGCAGGCTGATCTCGATGCCGGGGCCGTACAGCGTGCAACTTCCGGGCGCATCAGGAGCGGTGTTGAGCTGCGCGAGGCCTCGCAGCACGGCAGTGCGATCGCCGATCGGGGCGCGCGGGATCTCGCCATCGGGATCGAGATCCTCGACATGCTCCGGAAGGCCGTAGACGTAGTACGAGCGCGCCACGCGATCGTGATCCTATCGGAGCGATTCACACACCGCATCGACTAAGCGCTCGAGCGGGACGGGCTTGTTGAAGTACGCACTCGCGCCGAGCGCCGTCGCGAATTCCCGGTGTCGTCGCCCTTGATTTGCCGTGACCATCACGACGGGCGGTCGCGCCGTCGCAGCACCGAGCCGCTCAAGGATCGCCAATCCTGACAACTGCGGCAGCATCATGTCGAGCACCACCGCGTCGATCCCGCCAGATTGGAGCGCGGCCCACGCCTGCGCGCCGTCGCTGGCCCGGACGACGCTGGCCGATTCGGCCTCGAGCGCCAGCACCATGCCAGCCAAGACATCCGGATCATCATCGACGGCGAGGATGGTCTTGCCTTCAAGACGCCGCTGCATACGGGGATCCTAGCGATCGCAGATCAACCCGCGCGCAGCGTTCGATGGGCGTCGGCGTCGTGCCCCTGCGCGCAGCGTTCGATGGGCGTCGGCGTCGTGCCCCCGCGCGCAGCGTTCGATGGGCGTCGGCGTCGTGCCCCCGCGCGCAGCGTTCGATCGGTGTCGGCGTCGTGCCCCTGCGCTCAGCGTTCGATGGGCGGAAGGGGCAGGGCCAGTTCCGCGAGCAGGGCTTCGGTCATCCAGGGAAGCGACTGGAGCTTCGCGCGGACGCGATCGGGCAGGGGCTTGCCCTGACGCTCGTGAAGCGGTCGGCTCTTCCAACGGCGGTGCATCCAGAGGTACTGCCAAGGTGAGCGGCGGATGGCCAGTTCAATGCCGCGATTCACGCGTGCAGCGATGAGGAAAGCAGGGTCGTCGGCAGCGGCCCACTCATGCGGCTCAATCACATCGTGCACATCGAACTCGTAGTGGAAGCGGTCGCCGCTGCGGTGGGCAGCACCGACCACGATCGGGACCTCGTGCCGCATGGCCAGCAGCGGGATCGACTTGTAGGTGCTTGCGAGGCGATTGAAGAACGGGACGAACAGGCCGTCGTCACCAGCATTCTGGTCGGCGATGAACCCCACTCGTCCTCGTCGATCGAGAATGTCCTGCACGACCTCGGTCGCGCCCCACTTGGTCAGGATTCGCATGCCCCGCGCCTCGCGGACGCCGAGGATCCAGCGATTGAGCCAGGGGTTGTCCAACGGCCGCGCGAGTGCCGTCATGTCGAACCCGAGCATCGTCATGACGAACCCGAGCAGTTCCCAATTGCCGCAGTGCCCCGTGCAGAGAATCACGGGCCGTCGCTCGAGCAGCAGCCCGAGCGCCCGCTGGAGGAGCGGGTGCGACGGCGCGAACGAGACGTGGCTCGTCCAACTGGTCGGCGTGACCAGGCGCGGCGTGGCCACGCTCTCGACCATGAAGAGCTGGAACATCGACTCCAGACTTCGGACGGCGAGGTCGTGACGCTCGCGCTCGTTCAAGTGCGGCATCGCGTGGGCGAGATTGTCCATCGCGCGTCGACGGTGACGCGCCACCATCGATGCATAGAGCCGACCAAAGCCCGCAGCTGTGCGGAGGTTATCCTCGACCCCGAACGAATGAAGCAGTCCGAAGCAGGCCCTGAGGGCCGCGTACTGGGCGAAGTGGACGGCTGGCGCGACCGTGGAGGCCACGCGGGGCTCAGTGCTCCGCGTCGCCGGTCAGCGTGCGCAGGCGGTTCCAGTTGAGGAGCGGGATCCGAGCGTCGGTCGCGCGCTCAACGAGCTCGAGATAGCTCGCCCGTCGCTCGCGCGCCTGGCTCACAGCCTCGATTTCCTCGATGGATGCATCGTCGCTCAACGAGCCGCGTGGCTCGCTCGGTTCGACGCCCACGAGCACGAAGTCGACATCGCCGGGGAGTTGGTCGCCCTCAGCCACGACGCCGCCCCAATCGCGAATGCGCTGGATCACGAACGCCTTCTCTTCGGCGCTGGTGCGGCCGTCGCCGTTGGTGTCGAACTCACCGTAGAGGAAGAAGCGGTAGGTGTAGTCGGGGCTGTAGATCGCGTTGACGAGGACATCGTCCTTGACCGGCGGGCTCGCGCCGCGCTGCTGGCGGATGACGCGGGCGGTGCTGGTGGTTTCGTCGACCTTGAGCACCTCGATGCTGGCCTTGCCCGGGAGGATCGCGCCGGTGGCGGGATCGACGCCTGCTGCAACTGCATCGGCGTAGACCTCGAAGGTCATGCCAGGACGGATGCGGTGCTTGCGGCCAAGGTCGATGTACACGCGGCCTTCAGCGTTCGAGGACAGCACATGACCATCGACGAGCGCCGCCGAATTCTTCGGCTGCACGCGGAAGCGATCCACCTGGCGTTGCAGGTCGCCGGCGCGCGAGACCAGCGAGTTCTTCTCGTCAGCGAGCGCTTCGAGTTGTCCCTGCAGTTCTTCTTCGCGGGCGCGTCCTGCACTGGCGACTTCATCACGAGCGCTGGCGAGCTGGCTCTTGAGTTGATCGAGTTCGGTCTGCGTCTTGGCGATCGCTTCCTCGCGTTGGGCGAACTCGGGCCCCTTGGCTTCGAGCGCCTCGTCGTAGGCCTGCTTTGCTTCGTCGATGCGACGGATGGCAACGGACAGGTCGGACTCGGCCTTCTTGGTCGCCTCTCGTGCTGCATCCAAGTCCTTGCGCAGCTTGGTCGCGTCGCTTCGGGCCTTGTCGAGCATGGACTTGACGATGTCATTCTCGCCCGCGCCAAACTCCTGACGCAGTTCCTCGAGCGACGCATCGGTTCGCCCAACCATCAGCGCCACAGCTTGTCCAAGGCGCTGCGTGGCTTCGTCGGCCTTGCGGTCCGATTCCGACTGACCACCGCGGGCTGCATCGGCGACCTTGCGGGCGTCGTCGTACTTGGACCACAGGACGATGCTCGCCACCAGCAGCGCCACCGTCGCGAGAACAAAGATGACCAAGCCAATGACGGTGCCGTTGCTGCCGGAGCGCGATGCCATAGGGAGCTACCTCGTGGGGGGCAGGGGTGGCGAAAGGCCACCCCGAGACCCGGAGTGTCGCGCATGGAGGGGGCATGCGTCAAGCGGATCGGTGGTCCGATCACCATGTGGCGGGGCGGGAGCGCCGGGTGGGCAGGTGGGTTGCGCCGAAGCCGCCTTGCCGCCATAATGCCGGATCCCCCGCAGTCAGCAGAGGAACCACACCAGTGCCCAACACCGCATCGGCCAAGAAGCGAGTTCGACAGACCGAAGAACGCAACGCCCGCAATCGCTGGCGCCGCACCCGCGTGAAGGATGCCGTCAAGGCGTTCAACACCGCCGTGCTGGCTGGTGACAGCAAGGCTGCCGCCGAGGCCTACAACCAGGTCGCGAGCCTGATGGACAAGTTCTCGCACACCCCGACCATGCACAAGAACACGGCGGCCCGTCGCAAGAGCCGCCTTGCCAAGCGCCTGGCCGGTCTCACGGCAAAGAAGTGAGCCGTGGCGGCCCGGACGCCGCGAACACGAACCAAGACCCGAGCGGCCCGGCCTGACGCCGGGCCGTTGTCCTATTGGGAGCGATCCAAGCGCCCATTGGACATCTTGGCACTTCTTGTTCCGCTGATCGTGCTCTACGAGATCGGCCTGGTGCGGTGGCTCGCCACTGCGCAGGGCGTGCAAACCAACGACGCGCACCGAGCGCTGGTCCACCTGTTCGAGTCCTTCGGGATCGACCCGACGCGACTCGGACTGCCGGTGCTCAGCCTTCCTGCGGTGGCCATGTTGGTGGTGCTGCTCGTGCTGCACATGCTCTCGCGCAAGCCGTGGACGATCGATGTGCCGACGGTCGCTGGCATGGTGGTCGAGGGCGCGCTCGCCGGACTTCCGCTCTATGTCCTGGTGCGCGCAGTCATGGGTGTGGCAACGATGGCCACCACCGCGTCGCCGGGTGCCTGGCTTGGGGACCGCATCCTGATTTCCATCGGAGCAGGGCTTTACGAGGAATTCATTTTCCGCATGGTGGCGCTGCTGCTGTTGCACTCGATCCTGTCGGACCTCATCCGCATCAAGGAACCGTGGGCGACCTGGGTCGCGGTCGTGCTGGCTGCGTTGGCGTTCGCGGCGTACCACCCGCTGCGGGGCGCGACGGGCGCGATCGAGTGGCCGGTGTTCGCGTCGCTCTTCGTGGCCGGGCTCTATTTCGGCGGGCTGTATGTGGTGCGCGGATTCGGGATCGCGGTCGCCGCACACGCGTCGTATGACATCGTTGTGGCGGCGGTTTCGCAGCCTGTGGGATAGCATCGGCCGCCATGTCCGATGCGCGCTCCGTTCGTCTGCTCGTGCTCGATGTCGATGGCGTCCTGACCGATGCCGGCATCATCTATTCCGAGGATGGTGTGGAGCACAAGCGCTTCTGCGCGCGTGATGGAGCTGGCATCGTTGCGTGGCGCCGTCTGGGCAATCGCGTGGCGATCTTGTCGGGGCGAACCTCGTCGACCGTCGAACGACGCGCACGCGAACTCGGTATCGAAGTTGTGGTGCAAGGATCGAAGGACAAGCTCGCTGACCTGCGCACGGTCGTCGATCGCTGCGGATGCTCGCTCGACGAAACCGCGATGATGGGCGACGACTGGCCGGACTTGCCGGCGATGATGGCGTGCCACTACCGGATCACGGTCTCCGATGCCTGCCAGGATGTTCGCAGCATCGCTGACTTTGTCGCGCGTCATCGTGGAGGACATGGTGCCGTGCGCGAGGCGATCGAACACCTGCTGCAGGAGCAGGGGCGCCTTGCGGAGGCTCAATCGTGCTTCGCGGCCTGACGCCGTCGCGCCTGATCTTGTTGGGCTCGGCGCTCCTGATCAGCGCAGGACTCTTGGTGTTGGCGGCGGGGAGCGACCGCGGCATTCCGCGTGGCGCACCGCGCCGCATCAAGGATCCCTCGACGCTTGCTCCTCCGGCCTCGCTCGGCGACGACGAAGCATCGCGTGCCGGTTCTCCTGCCGACATGCGCGGTGGCATGCAGCTCGATGCCGGCGCGTGGGTCCAGGTCGCGGGACCAGACGGTCGGGTCAAGCAGCGCTACACGGCGGATCGCATCGATCCACGCCCGGGTCAATGGCTTGAGATGGTGCAGCCGCGTGCGGTCATGCACAGTCCGAACGGACGCATCGTTGCGCTGCGCGGCGATCGTGGGCGTGCGCATGTGCCGTCCAAGGCCCTGGAGCATGGCCACTTCGAGGGCAATGTCGTGGTCAGCGTCTGGATGCCTGATGACGAGGGGCACAGCCGCGACATCACGACCGAGGATCCCAGCGTCGTCGTGCTCGCGCACGAGGCGACATTTGATGCGATCCGCAATCGCATCGATGCGCCTGGTGAAGTGAAGATCACGAGCGACACCCTGCAGTTCACGGGCGACACGCTCGAACTGGTGCTCTCGCCCGATGGGCGGTCGATCGAACTGCTGTCGATCCGGCGGCCGTTGTCGCCGCTGGTGATCACGCGCTTGCCTGGGAGCAAGGCCGCGTCCGCGCCTGTGCCCATCGAGCGCGGCGTGGCGCAGCCGACGACGCTCACGCCCATCGAGCGCGGCGTGGCGCATGGCGGCACGCATCTGCCCGTCGTTCATCGTTCGAGCGCTCCGCCCGAGCCTGATCGCGCCAGTCGGCCGTATCGACTGCAGCTTCGCGATGCGGTGCACATCACGCGCGAACGGGGCGGACAGGCGAGCTCGATGACCGGTGACCAATTGGTCGCGTACTTCCATCTTGAGGAAGGCCGAACGAGTGACCCGCTCGTCGATGCCTCGGGTCGCTCATCCGATTTCGATGTCGTTGCGGAGCACCTGTCGGGACGGGGGAACGCCACTCCTGTGCGCGATCACGCGGTTCCGGGATCAATCCCTGCGTTCGTCGCGTCGCAGGTGTTCGCGGCCGTGCCATCGCCATCAGGCACCATGACTGCGAACGAGGATGCTGAGCGCGTCGTCGTGCGCTTCGCCGGACCATTGGTCATGCGCCCAGCGGTTGCGGACGAGCATCCTCCCGCTGACGATCACATGCGGATCGAACTCGACGGTCGTCCCGTCGAACTGGCCGACCTGCCGATGGCGCTCCGCGCTCCCGATGTGACCGTGGACATGGTGCGGACGACCGACGGCGACCAGCCCGAGCGAGTGCTCGCGACCGGTGGCGCACGAGCCACCGACGGCACCCGCGTGATCGAGGCGTCGACGATGGACATCCTGCTCGATGGTCAGGCTGGCGGCAGCGAACCGCGCAGGGCCGTGCTCACCAATGGTGTGCGGCTTTCTGATCGCGAGCGGTTGGCCAGCGCGCAGTCAGCCGACATTCGATTCACGCGTGGCAGCGATGGCAAGGCGCAGCCACGGCGCGCCGAACTGCGTGGCGGCGTGACGATGATCGAAGGGACACGGACGGTCGGCGCAGGTGAACTTGATCTGGACTTCGTCGAAGTGGATGGCGCGGCCCAACCGGTTCGGGCGCGCCTTCGCACCGAAGTCCGCATCGCCGACGCGATGCAGGTGCTCTGGGCGAAGGAAGTCGACTGCGCGTTCGGGCCACTCGATGGTTCAACGGGCCATCAGCTCACGCAGGCCGACGCTTCATCGACGGTGCAGCTGCAGGTCAAGGATGGTGCGCGCGTCTTTGCAGACTCGCTGCAGGCCGATCTGGTGCGGCGGCAAGCGCTGCTGCGCGGTCCCGGATTGCAGGTGGTGCGCGGCCCCGTGCGCGTGGACCAGATCTCGTCGCTTCGCGTGGATGAACGGGAGCGATCCGCGCGAGTGGACGGCCCCGGGCGAGCGCAGGGATTTGAGCGACCGATCCTCGCCGATGCACAGGCATCGGCGAAGGCCAAGGCACCCAAGGAGCCCACGCTTCGCAAGCAATTCGAGGCCACTTGGCAAGAGCAGATGGCCTTTCAGGAGCGCGAGGCCGATGGTGCGGTCCTCGAACTGCGAGGCGCAGTCGCCATGCGCGCGGAGCCGGAACCCGGCGAGATCGATTTGCTCGATGCGCGCTCGGTGACGGTCGAGTTCCTGCCCAAGAGTGCGCCGAACGAAACTCCATCGGCGGGTGCGAAGGCTGATGCATCGACGACGGAGTCCGCAGCTGGCGGCAAGGACCTGCGCGTGAGCAAGGTCATCGCAGTCGGTGACGCGCAGGTGCAGAACCAAGTGTGGACGATGAGCAATGGTCGGCGATCCGGCGACCCGCGACTGGTCAAGGTGCAGGGCGATCGCCTGGAGTTCGACTTGGTCCGCAGTGAGGTGTCCGCGCCCGGTGTGGGCTCGGTGCTCGTGAACAATCCCTCGGCAGCTGGCGCGCGCGCAGCGAGCTTCGTCGGACCGGGGCATGAGGGTGTCACGCGTTTCCGCTTCGCCGACGGGATGCAGATCAAGCAGCTCGGCGGCGATCTCCACCGAATGAGCATGCGCAAGTCGGTCGAGGTGGCGCATGCGGGGCCGCGCGAAGGAGACCACTTCACCTTGACCTGCGATGCGCTGGACGCGGACCTCTTCCGTCCCACGGCGGCCGAGGCCGCCAAGGATGAAGTGATCGGATTCGGCGGGGCCGCCGAGATCCGCACGCTGTTGGCGCAGGGCGCGGTCTTCGTGCGCACCTCGCAGTTCGAATGCGAGTGCGAGTCCTTCGACTACGACGCCCAGAAGCAGGTCGCCGTGATGCGGGCTGCGCCGGGGCGGCTGGTTGCGCTGGTGCCGACCGGGCAAGCGGCGCCCACGCGCGCTGCGTCGTTTCGCTGGGACATGGCGGCGGGCAAGTTGACGGTCGAAGGCGCGCAAGGCGGCATGCGCCGCTAGGCCGGCGCGATGGCCGGCGCCGTCTGCAGCGTCACCATTCGCCTGTAGTGCTCGCTGCGATCCATGAGTTCCGCGTGGGTGCCCTGATCGTCGATGCGGCCGTCGCGGATCACGATGATGCGATCGGCGTGCTGGATCGTGCTGAGTCGGTGGGCAATCACGAAACTCGTGCGCGATCGCATGAGCGTGGCGAGCGCGACTTGGATGAAGCGTTCGCTCTCGCTGTCGAGGTTGCTCGTCGCTTCGTCGAGAATGAGGATGCGCGGATCCGCGAGCACCGCGCGCGCGATCGCGATGCGCTGGCGCTGGCCTCCGGAGAGCCGCACGCCGCGCTCACCGATGATGGTGGCGTAGCGGTCTGGCATCTCCTCGATGAAACGGTCGGCGAAGGCGATCCGTGCGGCCTCGCGGATCGCTTCGTCCGAGGCATCTCGCCGCGCATAGGCGATGTTCTGGGCGACGGTGCCGTCGAAGAGAAAGACATCCTGCTCGACGATTCCCAGCAACTGGCGGTAGCCAGACAACTTCAGGTCGCGCAGGTCGGTGCCATCGAGCAGAATCGCACCATCGGTGGGGTCGCTGAAGCGGGCGATGAGGTTGCAGAGCGTGGTCTTGCCGCTGCCGCTTGCACCGACCAAGGCCACCACCTGACCCGGCTCGGCGACCAGACTCACGCCGCGCAACACCTCGCGCTCGGCGCCGGGGTAGCGGAAGCGAACATCGCGGATCTCCACCCGGCCGCGAACCAGACTGCGCTCGGGAGCAACGGCTCCAGCCCGATCGGGCAATTCCGACGGTTCTGCGACCAAGTCGAGCACGCGATCGAGCCCAGCGAGGCTGGCCTGGAAGTTGGTGGCACTCGTAGCAAGGGCCTCGAGGGGTCCAAGGAGCATCACGAGGTAGGTGAGGAACAGGATGAGGTCGCCGGTCGTGAGCACGCCCTGGAGCACCTGCGTGCCGCCGTACCACAGCAACAGCGCGCTGGCCACCGGGATCATGATTTCCCATGCGGCCTCGATCCCGCGCGACCACCACCAGACATGGATCTCCTGCCGCGCCATGAGATGCGATCCTTCCGCGTAGCGGCCACGCTCGGCCGTGGTGCGTGCGAACCCACGCACGACGCGGATCCCGCTGAAGGTCTCGGTGGCATGTCCATCGATCCCGTCCCGCGTGACCTTGATGTCGCGGTGCAGTGGCCGGATCCTGGCGATCCAGGTCCGGTGCGTGAACCAAACCATCGGCAGGAGCAGCAGGCTTCCCAGGAGCAAGCGCCAGTCGGTCCACGCCAGCACCGCCAAGCTGCCCACCACTTGGATGATCGCGCGCCACGGGTTGTAGACCATTGAAAAGACAAGATCGCCCACACCGCCAGCGTCCTCGCGCAGCATGCTGACCAGACCACCGGACTTCAGCGAGTGCAATCGGTGCAGCGGCAGGTCTGCTGCGTGTGCGAAGGCCAAGCGTCGCACGGCGTTCTGCACGCGCTTGACCGTTCGCGTGGCCATCCATCGACCCCAAAGGCCGACCACCAGGCGAAGCACGGTGAGCGCCACCATGCCGATGGCCAGGGCCACCAGCAACCCGCGCGGCGTGTCGAGCGTGGACCATGACTCTGGAAAGAGCCTGCGAAGCGAAGGATTCAGGGGCGCACCGCCGAAGACATTGTCGATGGCGAACTTCGTTGCTGCGGGCGGGACCAGGCCAAGCAGCGTGCTCACGGTCAGCGTGCCCAAGGCGAGCGCGAGCGCGCGGCGATTGGGCCCGAGCAAGCGAAGGAACTCCCACAGCAACGCACCGAAGCCACGGGATCGATGAAGGCTGCGCTCCGTGCCGTGCTTGGACACCACTGAGCCGTCGCGGCGCAGACGCGCGAAGCGCTCGCGCAACGCGGCGCGGTAGTCCTGGTAGCGGCGGCGGCTGCTCATGTGCGGTACCGGGCCATGCTAGGGGGGCAGTACAGTGCTCCTCATGAGCCATCCACTGGTCTTCGTACTTTCGGGTTGCATGCTCGCCGCGTCGTTCCTTGGCTTTGCGCAATCCGCCACCGGCACGGATCGCAGCTCGAAGTCATCCTCGATGACGCAGCAGGGATCGGACGGACCTCGTCGCGACACCGATGCGAAGCAGGGCGCGGAGCAGCAGCCCAAGGCCAAGCGTCCACCCGGCGTCTACTACGGCTTCAAGCAAGCGCCGGCCAAGAAGAAGGGCGCCGTTCGTCTGGCGGCCTACAACGTCGAGAACCTCTTCGACGGCGAGGATGATCCGAAACTCAGCGGCGACGTCGATGACCTGCAGGAACGCACGAGCGAGGATCGGCTGCAGGCGCTCGCGAAGGCGATCAAGGAGCTCGATGCAGACATCTTGGCACTTGAAGAGGTCGAGAGCGAAGAGTGCCTGCGTTGGTTCCGTGACACCTACCTCAAGGACATGGGCTACGAGCATCTGGCGAGCAAGGATGTGGGCTATGCACGCGGCGTCGAGCAGTCGATTCTGAGCCGCTTCCCCATCGAGTCGGTCGAGGTGCGGCCGGACGAGGATCTGTCGGATGTGAAGCGCGATGGCAAGGGCTTTGCTGAGAAGCCGACCAAGCCCGGCGCCGAACAGGGGCAGCGATTCCAACGGAGTCCGTTGATCGCGGATGTGCGCGTCGCGCCCGACTACTCGCTCCGCGTGATTGTGGTGCACCACAAGGCGGGTGGACTGGACTTCGCTTACCAGCGCGAGGCCGAGGCGCTTCAGGTCATGGAGTGGGTCAAGGAAGCACAGGCCAAGGACGAGCACATCAATCTGGTCGTGTTGGGCGACTTCAACGCGCAGCCGAGCCACAAGACGGCCAAGGTCTATACCGAAGGCGGACTCGTCGGTGCGTATGACTTCCGCGACCGTTCGCGCAAGGACATGAAGGACGCGTACACCACGCACGCTTCGGGCCGCCCGATCGACTACATCATGGCGTCACCTGGCCTGAGCGAGGACTTCGTCAACAGTTCGTTCTTTGTGCTCGGCACGATGCATGCCGGCGATGACTACGACTGGCGCAAGGGCGAAGAGCCCCCCAAGGGCTACGCCAGCGACCACTATCCGATTGCGATCGATTTCACGCCTGATGATGCGGAACTTGCCGAGGGCGGCAAGGGAAAGCCCGCGTCGAAGGGTTCGTCGAAGTCGTCATCCAAGTCGTCCAAGTCGTCCAAGCCCAACGCTGACGACGACGACTGATCGACGCGCCGTGGGCGCCGAACTCTGGCTCAGCTCTGGCTCAGCTCTGGCTCATGCCGAGCAGTCGCATGGCTTCAACGACATCCTTGTCGCCGCGACCGCTCACATTGATGACGACCAGCTGATCGGGTCGCATCGAGCGCGCTGCGGTGACCGCCGCGTGCACGGCGTGGCTGGTTTCCAAGGCCGGAATGATCCCTTCGAGCCGCGCCAACAATTGGAACGCTTCGAGAGCCTGCGCATCCGTGACGGCGGTGTAGCGGACGCGGCCAGCGTCCTTCCAGTGCGAATGCTCAGGGCCGACGCCCGGATAGTCGAGCCCCGCGCTGCAGGAGTGCACATCCGCCGTCTGGCCATCGCCATCCTGCAGGACATACGAGAGCGATCCGTGCAGGACGCCCGGCGTGCCGTGCGACAGCGGCGCGGCGTGATCGCCCGCACCCGGACCGCGGCCGCCAGCCTCGACCCCGAGCAGACCGACCGTCGCATCCCCAACGAACGGTGCGAAGATCCCCGCTGCATTGCTACCACCGCCCACGCACGCGACGACGAGATCCGGAAGCTTGCCGAGCGCCGTGAGCGACTGAGCGCGGCATTCGGTGCCAATGACCGACTGAAAGTCACGCACCATCAGCGGGAAGGGATGCGGGCCGACGACGCTGCCGATGATGTAGTGCGTGCGGCCGACGCTGCCCATCCAGTCGCGCATGGCTTCGTTGGTGGCGTCCTTGAGCGTGCGGCTGCCGCTGGTCACTTCGTTCACGCGGGCACCCATCAATCGCATGCGGAAGACATTCAGCGCCTGGCGCCGCACATCCTCGGCGCCCATGTAGACCTCGCAGGGAAGGCCGAAGCGAGCACAGGCCGTGGCTGTGGCGACGCCGTGCTGTCCTGCACCGGTCTCGGCGATGATGCGTGACTTGCCCATGCGTCGAGCGAGCAGCACCTGCCCGAGCGTGTTGTTGATCTTGTGCGCACCGGTGTGGGCCAGATCCTCGCGCTTGAGCCAAATCTGCGCGCCGCCAGCGTGCTCCGTGAGCCGGGGGGCGTGGCAGAACGCAGTGGGACGACCGACGAAATCGCGCAACAGGTCAGCGAGTTCCGCTTGAAACATGGGGTCAGATCGCGCGGCCAAGTAGGCGGTCTCGAGTTCGTCGAGTGCGGCCACCAAGGTCTCGGGGACATATCGCCCACCGAACACGCCGAAACGGCCGAGCACGGGATCAGGTGGTGCCGAGGTCATGTGGAAGGGGGTGGAGCCGCATTGGTCCGGCGGCGCATGAGCGCACCGATGGGGCCCGACAACGCGTAGATCGTGAAGACCGCGGCCATCGTCGGATGGAACCAGACGATCGCGAAGGCCAGCGGCAGCACCAGTCGCACCGCGAACGCAAAGTCCTTGCGGCCCTTCAGGTAGCGGTTGACCAGATGCGCGTAACGGATTCGGCTCACCATGCCAACGCCGCACGCGAGCGTGACCAACGGAATGACCAGACTGTTGATGCGTTCGAACGAATCCGGTGCGGCTTCCTTGTAGTCGATGAACAGCATGTGCTGGTGCAGGATGATCAGACTGGCGACGGCGCCACCCGCCCCAGGGCTGGGCAGTCCTGCGAACCAACGATGGTCGTCTTCCTTCGGCGAGGCGCTCTCGACATTGAAGCGCGCGAGGCGGAGCGCGGTGCAGCAGACATAGAACGCCGCAATGATCCAGACGGCCTTGATGTAGATGCTGTCCGCATCGGGGCCGAGGATGCCCGTGTAGTTGCTCGGACCGTAATAGTGGCTGACGAGCCGCAGCATCATGAATGCGGGCGCCACACCAAAGGTCACGATGTCGGCCAGTGAATCGAGTTGGGCGCCGAAACTGCTGGCCGATCGTGTGAGTCGCGCCGCGAAGCCATCGATCCCATCGAAGAACATGCCCACAAAGATCAGCGTTCCGGCCACGGTCAGCGTGTTCCAGCCGAAGATGGATGTGGGCTCAATGGGCTTGGCCACGAAGTGGATCGCCGCGAAGCCGCACATCAGGTTGCCCAGCGTGAGCAGGGTCGGCAACGCGCGGACGACGGACGCGCGATCGTGGCTGCGCTGGCGACGAAGTCGGAGTCGGCGCGTCGAGCGCGGAGGCGTAGCGCTGGCGCGCTCGGAGTCGATGGGGTTGGGCTCGTTCACGGTGCGCTCGGCGTCGGTTCGCCCGATGCTACGGGCGCGGCCTCTGGAAAGAGTTGCGCAGGCAGGCTCGGCACGAGCAGGAGCAGCGTGCGGCGCGGGAGCGCTTGCGGCGCGCTGCCGTCCGAGGCCAGATCCGGCGCGAACAGCACTTCACCGATCGAGAGGGGCAGTTCAGTCGTGGGTCCAGTGCCGCCCACCGCCGATGGCGCGCACGAGGTGACGACATCGATGAATCCACGCCGAAGGGTCCACGCAGCGCCCGCGCGGCGGAACTCCCGAGCGGGATCGTCGGCGGGTTCGATCGCGGTGTGAAGCGGCACGACACCGCGCCGCTCGGGCGCCTCGGCGGGCGTGAACTCGACATGCACCACCGCTCCGTCGTGCGTCGGGATCGCCCAGCCGCGCACGAGCAGTCGCAGGTCGCGGCCGTCGAGTTGGGTGACGCTGCCGTCGACGAGCACGCGCTTCACCGACGCCGTTTGGGCCACGCAGTCACGCCAACCGATGGCCTGCTCGTGCCAGGTTCGCACATCGCTGTAGGACCCTCCGAGGATGTCAACGGCGTGCTGCAGTTCTTCGATCGGGATTCGAACGACGACGAGGCCGCTCCGTGCGAGCCGCTCGTGATCAACCGGCGACAGGTCAGGGCACGGCTCCATCGTCGCTAGCGTCTGGTCGAGGATGAAACCCTCTTCCGGCACGGCCCATCGCATGGTGAGCAGTCCCGGGCGCTGGATCCCATCCAGCGGAGCCGCGATCGGAGCGGGCGCGCCCGTTCCAAACTCAGGTCGATCGGTTGCGATGGGCGTGCCGCCGGTGCAGGCTCCTGTGAGGAGCGCGATCGCGGCAAGCCGACGCATCACGCCACGGGCTCCATCGGGACATCGTTGATGCGATCGATCAGTCGGCGCAGCATCCCGAAGTCGCGGCGCGTGTGGTGGAAGACCAGCCGCGTCAGGTGCGCGTGCTCGCCGCGTTCCTCGGAGAGCGCTTCGCGCTGCTCGACCGTGCCACTGGCGAAGAGCGGTCGGAACTCAGAGGCGATCCGCTGCAGGTCGGCCGAGGGCAGGGGCGCATTGAGTCGGATGACCAGATGGTCGCGCACATAGCGGCTCGAGTGGTAGCGCCGATAGAAGCGCAAGACTTCGTCCACTGCTTCCTGCGGAGTCTGCACGATGCGGAAGAGCGCCATGTCTTCCGGACTGATCCAGCCGTTGCGAAGGAGCTCATCGCGCACGAACTCCTGCCAGTCGTGCCAGTAGCCGCGGCTCGTGCCATCGGCATCAAGGCCTTCGACGAGCACGATCGGCATGATGTGGCTGCGACCAGTCTGGACGAGCGTCAGCGTCTCGAAGAGTTCGTCATGCGTCCCGAAGCCGCCAGGGAAGACGGCGACCGCATCGGACTGCGAGAGGAACATCAACTTTCGCGTGAAGAAGTAACGGAATTCGATGAGCTTGTCATCGCCTTGAATGATGTCGTTGGGTCTGCTCTCGAAGGGAAGTCGGATCCCAAGGCCGAAGCTCGCTTCGCGGCTGGGGCCCTCGTGGCCGGCCTTCATGATCCCGTCGCCGGCACCCGTGATGGCCATCCAACCGTGGCTGGCCATCAATCGACCGAAGTCGCGCGCGGCGAGATAGTCAGGATGTTGCGACGGCGTTCGGGCGCTGCCAAAGCTGCTCACCTTTCGCACGCCTCGGTATTGGTTGAAGAGCCGATAGGTCCGACGCATCTCGTCGAGCGCCGTCCGCACGAGCCTCAACTGCCCAAGGTCGCCGCCATCCACGAGCAGGCCAGCGATCGACTCCACGGCCTCTTGCACCGCTCGCCACCGCGGATCGTTCTGCCCCGATGCTTCGAGGGCCCGCTGGAGTGCTGCAGTGGGATCCGGTTGTGGTCGCGGGCGCATCATGGTTGGTCAGCCGCACCGACGCTGGGTTGGTCGGGCGCGTGAGCCGGTGGGGCTGGTGGCTCGACCAAGGGTTCCAGCGATGGGTGTGGATCGGAGAGCGTACCTGTCACGCGGATGCGGAGGAATGCGTCGCCCAGGGCACCGAGCACTCGCCCGACCACCGGCAGCCCGCTCCGGCTGTTCAGCAGCAGATCAATCTCGGAGGTGGACACATTGACTGTGCCTGATCCCTCAAGGGTCATCGAATCGCCTGCAACGCTGAGCCCAGCGAGGGTGGCGACATCGTTCTTGAGCGTGAACTCGCCCGAGGCTCGGTCGAGGCGATCGAAGCCAGGCAAGGAGAACTGCGCCAACTGAAGCAGGCCCAGACCGATCGATCCGTCGCCGATGGTGAGCCCATACGCCTTGAAGGAACCCTTGCCGATCCTGCCCAACGGCGTGCCGTCGAGTTCGATCCTGGCATCGACGACTCCCGGTCGTGAACGCGGCGCGTCGCCGCCGATCGCCCACACGCTGCCTTGATGGACAGTGGCATCCAGTCGCCACGATCCATCGGGATCGGCCCAGCCACTGCCCGAGGCACTTCCCTCACCGATGGCGAGTCCCACGCGGCTCAGTTCGACGCGCTCGCTGCCGGCGGGACGCACGAGGGAGACCGTGCCGTTGGTCAGCGGGCGTCCGATCGCTGAGACGATCGGTGCTGACGCGTCGAGTTGAATCGCGAACCCCGCCGGCAAGGACTCGACGAGCACGGTTGCCGTCCCAGTCGCGCCCTCGATCGGTGCGACACCGGTGAACGAAGCATCGCGCATCAGCGTCGAGCCACGCACGATCAGGCTGGGCTGGAGCGGCGATGGTCGGACGATCACCTCGAGGTCGGCCAGATTCAGGTCGCTCCACTGCGCTTGGGCGGTTCGAAGCACGCGTGATGCGGCGTCGCCGAAGACCGACTCGAGTCCTGGGTACCACGAGCCGAGTTCGGCTCGGCAACTGGCCTGCGCGATGAGTTCGTTCGACGAGGGATCGACGACGCCAGCGACGCGGATCCGTCCGCCGGGCACGCGAGTTTCGTCGAGGTCCACCGTGATTCGCTCGTTGGCCAGTCTGACTGAACTACCGCGGTCGAAGGCCACGGGCACGGCGCGATCGCCGCTGCCGATGATGCCCAGATCCGGATGCGCCGCCGCTTCGATGGAGAGGTCCGCGAGAGGACCGTGCACGCGTGCTCCGAGGTCGAAGCGTGCCTCGAGCGCGCACTCGGCCAGAACCCCGAGGGCCTCGGGCGCCACGAGCGACAGAGCCTGCCGCACCGCTGGCGCACTCGTCCACAGTCCCTCGGCAGTGATCGACGCGTCGATTGATCCGTCCACCCAAGTGAGATCAACGCACGAGGTCGACCAGCCTTCGTCGCTGTGACCTCGTAGGCCGGTGCAGGTCAGCGCGCCGCCGTCCCAGACGGCAAGTCCCCCCATGTCCGTGAAGGTGGTCCGTGCGCCGTCAGTGAGCACGCTCGCCTCAACTGGCTTGGCCCATGCCGCGATCGATGGACTGGTCACGGCGCCGGTGATGGCGAGCCCACCATCGATCCGCACGATCGGCAGCAGACGCTCCCACCAGTCCCGTGCGACGCCACGAACCGCTGGGTCGAGCGCGTCGAGCAGCCAAGGTTCGAGCTCCAATCCGAAACACTGCGCGTCCAGATCGAGCGCGCCATCGAAGCCGACGATGCCATGGAGGAGACAGCGAGCGTCGTTGCGCCGCGCCTCGATCCCCAAGAACTTGATGCCGTCGTGGCTGCCCTCAAACACTCCGGTCACGCGGTCGAGCGCGAAGCCGGCGGGCCAGGGGATCACAGTCACGCCGCTCCCACGGGACGGATCGATCGTGCAATCGTGCAGGTGCACAGTGAACCGGAAGTCGACATCGCGCGTGGGCGCTGTGGTGGGCGTGACGCGACCATCGATCGAGATTCGACCCGCGGCACCGAGCTGGCCCAGCACGCGCGCGGCCACGCTGCGTTCGCTGCGCGGCCAATCGATCGGTCGTGCTCCATCTTCGTGCGGGAGGCACGCTAACAGGAGTGGTGTGATCGGCAGGTCCGTGCAGACGACCTTCAGGTCAGGTCGTAACGGCGCGTCGTGGTCGGTTGGAACGGAAATCGATCCACTCACAAGGCCTCGAGCCGGTGTGGGCTTGCCGACGGACGACAGTTCCTCGAACGCCAGTCCACCGCCGAGGAACTCCACCGAGTCCTTCCCCAGTTGCACCGCGCCCTCGCGCACGCGAACGGGAATCGGCAGGAAACCAAGGACCAAATCGACTTCGTGCAGGTTCACGCGACCGGTGACGAACTCAGGTTGGCCAGTTCCAGGCTCACGGTCGATCGAGAGATCGAACGACACGCGGCCGCCGGGAACACACAGCGGCGCACCGGGTGGGCAGGTGCCCAGTCCATCGTCGATGAGCCCGGCTTCAGCGAGCTGCGCCCAGGCCCGACGGTTCATGAGTGTCTCGAAGATGCGGCGTGGTCGCGGCTGGAAGGCCGCGACGAACCGCTCATCAACGACGATGCCCGTGGTCGACAACTTGAGCCGCACGCCGGGGTCGTCGATCAGCGGGAACACGGTCCCCGAGAGTTGGATCGGCGCACCACCCGCGCCTGTGCCGCGCAGCGAAACGATGTCGGCGCGGTCAGCGTGCACCGCGATGGTTGCCTCGACATCGGTCAGTCTGTAGGTGAACAGGTGGAACGCGCCGACACCGTTGCGCACGGAGATCGTGGCGTCGCTCGTCACCTCACCTGTTGGATCGCGCCGTGCGACGACCGCGTCGATCCCAAGGTCGACTTGTTCAAGGTTGAAGAATCCGAGCAGGCGAGCCGCCGCCATGGGCAGAAGCAACGACGGGGGATCGCCCGGCTTGCCGTAACTGACGGTGGCGAGCTTCGCTTCGATGGCGAAGGTGGCCCGCTCGAGCGCGTTCGCCAGTGAGCTGCCGCCTGTGGTGGCATCCTCGGGCAGGGTGAGCTCGCCGTTGAAGGTCAGCGTCAAGGGCGCAGCCGATCCATCGGCGACGACGAATCGCGCGCGTCCGTCGGACACCGTGACGGTCGTGCCGGCAAAGCGAAGTTCGGCGCGTTCCAAAGTGACCGTTGGCGTGGCGAGCGTGGGCATCGCCTTCAGACCGGCGAACCGCGCCCAACCTTCCGGGACCCACGCGCTGGGCAGATCGAGCGTGAGCTGCTCAAGCAGGACTTGCGCCGTGAGGCCACCGTGCGGAGCAACCTGCACGCTGGCCGAACTGATGGATCCGCCAGGATTCAGGTCCAAGATCGCCCGAAGCGACGCCGGCAGCAGCGTGCGGAGCGTCGGCAGGGCTTCGAGCTGCTGCAAGTTCGCCACTAGGGCACGGCTGCGCTGGTTCACGCTGCCCGAGAGGGCTGTCTGCGAACCTTCAACGCGAAGATCAAAACTTGACCAACCCGGTCGATGCGCGTCCGGACCGAGCAGACCAGCGAAGCGCTGGGCTTGGTCGACCTCGAGCTCACCGTGGACCACGGTCGCCCGAAGGACATCGAGCCCAGTCACCTGCGCTTGGACAATCTCGACGGGCTGCGACTGTCCGCCGCCATCGTCCACCGACGGCGTGAGCGCGGCCATGTTGAGTGCGCCATCCTTCGAGGGATCCTCGACGATCGACAACACCGCGCCGTCGGCGACGAGCGAGTTGAACACGATGCGCCCCACGATGAGGCTGGGCACATCGAGATCCGCGTCGAGCCTGTCGATCGCGGCGACGCGGGCTCCGGGGCCAGTCCAGTTGGGTGCATCGAGCGTGACGCCCTCGAGCCGAAGCGCGTCGGGCGCGGTCCATGAGAGTTTGGCGATCGCCACGGGGCCGCCGAAGACCTTGGAAAAGGCGCGTTCGAGCACGCTGCGCACGAGTGAGCCTTCCCAGATCACGGCCACGACGACGAGCGTTGCCAGCACGATGCTCGCCAGAATCGTCCGTCGCACGAGCCTGCGCCTGACGCGTCGCGCGTGGCGGAGGAAGGGGTGCTTCGGTCGCCGACGGGCGCTCATGGATGAAGTGTACGGAGGGGACCCTGCGCAGCCGTATGCTTGGCGCATGCACTCGCACGAGGAACGCCCATGATGCCACGGGCCATCGTGACCGGCGGGACGCACCGTGTTGGGCGGGCCATTGCAGATGCCTTGGCAGCGCGCGGAATGCATGTGCTCGTCACGACGCGTGACGCGGTGCGAGCGCGCTCCTTTGGATCGATCGCCTGCCGCGACGGCTCCATCACGGCCGTGCATGCGGACTGCACGACCGACCAGGGCATCAGGACCATCGCGGAGTTGGCCGGATCGAGCCTCCGCGTCCTCGTGCACAATGCGAGTTCCTACGAGTCGGCCCCGATCGGATCGATCGACCGAGCCGCGATTGAGTCGTCGCTCGCGGTCCATGCGGTTGGTCCGTTGCTCTTGACGCAGGCGCTCCTTCCGGCCTTGCGCCGCGGGCAGATCGATCACGGCGACGCGTCGGTGGTGGCGATGCTCGACATTCACGCGATGGGTCGTCCACGAGCCGGTCGTGCCGCGTATCTGATGGGCAAGGCCGCGTTGCACGGTCTCGTCCAGTCGCTGGCCATCGAGTTGGCGCCCACGGTGCGCGTGAACGGCGTCGCGCCAGGGGTGGTCGAGTGGGATCAGCAGGCCGATGATGCCGAGCGAACGATGTACGAAGCCCGCATCCCGCTGGCGCGCGCGGGCACGCCCGACGACGCGGCCGGCGCGGTGTGCTGGCTCGCGCTCGACGCGCTGTATGTTCACGGAACGGTCGTCAAGGTCGACGGCGGTCGCGCGTTGCGCTGATCGCGGTGGCCCCGCCGGAACCGAAGTCGATCACGGCGCTTGGGGCGGACGATCGCTCGCCTCGATCAGTCGCTGCAAGTCGTTGGCGATCGTGCCGTCAGGTTGCGCCACGCGAGCCAAGTCAACGCATGCACGCGCGCGCGCTCGATCTCCGGCGCGCAGCCACAGACGACCTGCCTCGCCGGCGGCCAGAGCATCGTGAGGAGAAGCGAGCGCGAAGTCGTTCCACGCTCGCGCTGCATCGGCTTCCCGATGAAGGTCCAGGAGCGACAGGGCAAGCTCTTCGGTCGCGCCTCGCTGCAGCCGCTGTCCGGGTGCCAAGGCCATCAGGACATCGATCGCCAGAGCCGGCGCACCGGACTGCCTCAGCACCTTGCTCAGGTTCACCGCCAGACCTGCCTCCGTCGGGGCCATGGCGGCCGCGCGCCTGGCCATGGTGATCGCTTCGTCGAACGCGCCGAGTTCGGCGTGCAGGCTCGCTTGTGCGGAGATCGGCCACGGAGAATCGGGTGCCAGTCGCTGCGCATCCTCGAGCGCGCGGCGAGCCTCTTCGAACTCGCGTCGGCGCAAGTGGGCCAGACCCAGGAGCAGGCGATCTTGCATCGACGATGGGTCGAGTCCCGCGGCCGTTTCGTAACAGCGGATGGCTCGCTCTGCGTCGCCGGCCATGTCGGCCGCCACACCCTGCGATCGCCAGAGTCCTGCTTCGCTTGGTGCCATCGTGCAGGCTTCTGCGTAGCGCTCGACGGCCAGACGGCGCCGGGGCAGAGGATCGAGTCCTCGCTCGGCATCGTGCGTTGCGGCCATGAGCAGTGCGCGCGCCTGCAGTTCCGCGGCAAGTGCACTGGTCGGTTCGAGTTCGCGAAGCCGATCGGCCACCCGAAGCGCTTCGTCGGGAAGCCCCTCGCGAAGGTAGGTTTCGATCGCCGCCGCAGATGCGGGCACATTCACGCGAGTGGCGTTGGTCGGCGCCTTTCCATCGCAGCCCGCGAGCGCAAGGACGACCGCGAGCGCAAGGACGACGACCGCATTCGCGCCGCCGTCGAAACGGACGACCGCATTCGCGCCGCCGTCGTGGACGACGCCCGGAGGCGAGCTCCGCGGCAGGGACAGACTGGGGCGTGGATATGATCCGTGGCTCATGTCACAGGCCGCTCCCGCATCGACGACTGCAGCCTTGCCCAAATCCTACTCCCCGCGCGAGCACGAGGCCGCAATCATGCAGCGTTGGGAGTCGGCACGCTGCTTCCACGCCACCACTGGGACGGGCCGCGCGCCGTACTCAATCTTCATCCCGCCGCCCAATGTCACGGCGGCGCTGCACCTGGGCCACGCGCTCAACAACACGCTGCAGGATGTTCTGACGCGCGTGCACCGCATGCGCGGTTTCGAGACGCTCTGGTTGCCGGGAACTGACCACGCCGGCATTGCCACGCAGTCGGTCGTCGAGAAGCGATTGCTCATGCAGGGCAAGCGGCGCACCGACTTCACGCGTGAGGCCTTCATCGAAAAGGTGCAGGGGTGGAAGGATGAGTACGAGGCTGTCATCCTGTCGCAGCTCAAGGCCATGGGTTCGAGCTGCGATGTCGAGCGCACGCGATTCACCATGGATCCGGTGTGCGCGACCGCAGTGCGCGAGGCGTTCTTCCGGCTCTTCTCGGATGGCCTCATCGACCGCGGCAAGCGCTTGGTCAATTGGGACCCGGTCTCGCAGACGGCGCTCGCTGACGACGAAGTCGAGATGCACGAAGTGGACGGTCACTTCTGGTACCTGCGGTATCCGCTGGCCGACGGCTCTGGGCATGTCACGGTGGCGACCACGCGACCAGAGACGATGCTCGGCGACACCGCAGTCGCAGTGAACCCAAGGGATCCGCGAGCCGCCGCGCTGCGGGGCAAGCGGCTGCGCCTGCCGATCGTGGGTCGCGAGATCCCGATCGTGGAAGACGACTATGTCGTCATGCCAGCGTCGATGGGCGGCGATCCTTCCGACGCCAAGGCGCAGTTCGCCACGGGTTTCCTGAAGGTCACGCCAGCGCACGACGCCAACGACTGGGAGATCGGGCGCCGTCATGGACTCGCCGCGATCAATGTGATGGCGCCCGATGGATCGATCAGCGACCGTCATGGCTGGAGCGATGTCGGCGACGACGCACGCGCCTTCGTCGGCATGACGCGAGAAGCCGCGCGCACGGCGATCGTCGCGTGGTTCAAGGCCCATGGACTCCTCGAGGAGACTCGTCCGTACCGACACAGCGTCGGCCACTCGTATCGAAGCCATGTTCCCGTCGAGCCGTACTTGAGCGATCAGTGGTATGTGCGCGTGACCGATGATCGGCTCCGAGGAGCCGCGTTGCGCGCGATGGCGCCCGATCAGGTTGATGGATCGTGGCCCACCGAGATCGCGCCCCGTTCTGGAGCCGAAGGCGACGGAGAAGTTCGATTCTTCCCGGCCCGGTACGCCAAGACATTCCAGCAGTGGCACGAGAACCTGCGCGATTGGTGCATCAGTCGCCAACTCTGGTGGGGGCACCGCATTCCGGTCTGGTCCAAGCGCGTGCAGGGTGGTGCTGGTGGCATCGACTTGGCAGCGCACGGGGCGGGACACCTGCGCCAGCCCACACAGCATGCCGTGCTCGCGGTCGTGCGCGTCGCTGACGGCGTGCAGGTTTCGCCAAGCGAGGCCACCTCTGGCGAGTTCGATCTGCACATCTGCACGCTGACCGACGCCGCGGGCGCGGCGCTCGAACCGCACGGCTTCGTTCGCGACCCCGATGTGCTCGACACCTGGTTCTCCAGCGCGCTCTGGCCGCTGTCCACGCTCGGATGGCCCGACCCATCGGCCTTCGAGATGGCCGGCATGCTCGATGAGTTCAACCCCAGCGCCGTGCTCAGCACCGCGCGCGAAATCATCACGCTGTGGGTCAGCCGCATGGTGATGTTCAATCGGTACTTCCTCGGCGGCCGCGTGCCGTTCCGCCATGTCTTCATCCACAGCGTCGTGCAGGACGGCTTCGGCCAGAAGATGTCCAAGAGTCTCGGCAACGGCCTCGACCCGCGCGATGTGATCGACACGCACGGTGCCGATGCGTTGCGGTTCACGCTCGTGCAGATGTCGACCTCCACGCAGGATGTGCGGCTCCCGGTTGACATGATCTGCCCGCACACGGGTGAGACCTTCACGCCCAAGACGATCGTGACGGACAGCGGCTACACCGTCGCCGCGCCCGTGCAGGAGAGCCCCAAGGCTCCCGGCAAGCGCATGGTGAGTTCCTACGGCGCGGCGTCTGGCACCGCCGAACCCGGCACGGAGCAGCCGCTGGCGCGGAACACGAGCGCGCGCTTCGACACGGGTCGCAACTTCGCGAACAAACTCTGGAACGCCACGCGGTTCGCGCTTGCGAACTTGCCCCAAGGCCGACCGCCCGAGCTCGTCACGGCGGCGCCCGCGTCGATGGCCGATCGGTGGATGCTCGCTCGGCTCGCCCAAGCCGTTGCGACGATCGATGCATCGATCGCCGACTACCGCTTCAACGAAGTCGGCGATGCGCTGTACGACGTTGTCTGGCGCGACTTCTGCGATTGGTACCTCGAGTCCATCAAGCCGACCGTCAAGACCGACCCGCTCCAGCAGCAGTGCCTGCGATCGGTGCTTGACGGCCTGCTCCGCCTGATGCATCCCGTCATGCCGTTCGTCACCGAGACCCTGTGGTCCGCCGTGCGAGCGGCCGGCCCTGCGGGCGTGCGCGGTCTGGCACTTCCCGACGGTGAGCTGTGCACGACGGCCTCATGGCCGCGACCCGATGCTGCGCTCATCGATGTTGGCGCGCTTCGCGACATGGAGCGCGTTCAGGCGCTCGTCCTGGCGATCCGCAACCTTCGCGGTGAGCGCAAGGTCGATCCCAAGCGTCGCATCACCTTGCACGCGGCGGCCTCGGCGATGGCCACGATCCTGGCCGGCGAAGGCATCGTGCAGACGCTGGCAGGACTCGACCGGGTCGAACCGATGGCCGGCACTCGTCCTGCTGGCGCGCTCGTGTTCGCGCACGACGGCGAGGAACTGTGGCTGGCGAATGTGGTCGATGCTGTCGATGCCGATGCCGAGCGCGATCGCTTGTCCAAGCTCATCGCGGAGCGCACGCGAGCCATCGCAGGATTCGAAGCCAAGCTCGGCAATACCGGCTATCTCGCCAAGGCTCCACCAGCCGTGGTTGAAGAGACGCGCGCGAAGTGTGCGCAAGCACAATCGGATCTGGATGCCGCCCGCAACGCACTCGCCGCGCTGGGGGCAGGCGCGTGATCAGGAACGCACGATGGTCGACGGCTCCCTCGGTTCACGGGCGAGTGCGGTTCCACTTGGGCATGGCTGCATCGTTGCTCATCGCGCTCGCGATGGCCGCGTGCACCACAACGCCGCCCTCGTCCGAGGTCACGCCCGGTGCAGTGGGTCCAGAGCCGACCATGCTGGCGCCCATGCCGCAACCGTCGATCGCGGAGTGGGAGTTCGGCGGCGCAGAGGGCACCCTCGTGCGCCTTCCTGAGCTCTCGATGCACCTGCTCGTGCGCGATCGCCGACTCGCCGAGACCTTGCCGCGCTTCGCTTGGTACGCGGGGCTGCACTACCGCACGGCGCTCGGTGCGCTTCCGGAACCCCGTCGACCCATCGACACCTACATCTTCGGCAAGCGGACGCAGTGGGAGCGGTACACGCGCGATGTGCTCGGCGACAGCGCTGAGCTCTACCTGGGTATGGGGCGCGGCGGGTACACGATCGATGGCCGTGCGGTGCTCTACGACATCGGACCCGTCGACACACTCTTCATCGTTGCCCACGAAGGCTGGCACCAGTACACGCAGTCGACCTTTCTTGAGCAGCTGCCGCCATGGATGGAAGAGGGCCTAGCCACATTCATGGAAGGCCATCGCATGCTCAGCGATCGCAACACGATCGAGTTCCTGCCGTGGCGCAACCTCGAGCGCTTCAGTGAGCTCCGCAGCGTCGTGCGCGAGGGAGGCATGATCTCGCTCGGCCGACTCGTCAGCGGTACGCCGCAGTCCTTTCTGGGCGACGGGCGTGACTCGCTGCTCAGTTACTACGCGCAAGTCTGGGCGCTCATGCACTTCCTGAACGAGGGCGAGGGCGGGATCTATCGCGCGGCCTTCCGACAGCTCATCGACGATGCCGCGAACGGACGCATGGCCGATCGCATGGGGCTTGCGCGGCGGTCTCGGCTCATGCCTGGGCGGCTCGTCCTGAGCCAGTACTTCAAGGTCGACGAGCGCGAGCTCGATCGGCAGTACCAGGACTTCGTCAAGCTCGTGGTGGCGAGCGGCGCGGGCGATGCCATTTGGCTCGGTGAGAACCCGATCGAGTTCGCCGCGCGCAAGGCGGCTGGAAAGTCCGCAAGTCCGTCGCCTCGCTGACGGGCGCGATTCAACCGTCTGTCGCAAGACCGAAGGTCCGCGACCAAAAGTCCGTCCCCGCATCCTTCGCGAGCCCACCCATGCGTCCGAACCCCGAGTGTTCGAAGGGTGCGCCAGTCGACTCAAACGCCAGCATGTTGATGAGTTCCGGGTGTGCCGCGCGTGCGCGCAAGGCATCGAGAAACCGACGCTGACTGCCGATCGGGACCCACTGGTCCAGTTCCGAGTGGATCGCCAGAACAGGGATCTCGCGCCACGCCGACAGATGATCGATGGGACTCAGCGCGCGCACCAGATCACTGGGCCAATCCGCACCTGCCACACCGTCGCTCCAGTCCCCGGTCGTGCTCTCGAACAGGGCGCCCATGAACGCATGAGTCCTGCAGAGCCGGAGCATCGACACCATGCCGCCAGCGCTCATGCCGCCCAGCCCGACGCGGTCCGGATCGAATCCGTCCAGCCGTCGAACGCTTCCGACGATCGCATCGATTTCACGCTCGGCGTGACGCACCACCTCGAGCACGCGGCGTGGTTCCTGCAGTGGGGGATCGAGCCGCTCACCATGTCCGGGCAGATCGATCGCCACGCACGCCATGCCCCCTCGCAGCCACCGAAGGTAGCGACCTGAATCGAGTTCCTTGTTGGCCGCACGGCCGTGGTACCAGAGCACCCACGGCACACTCCGCAGCGTCGTCGCGGAGTCGTCGCCGTGATCGGGGTGCATCACGACCGCTGGCGCCCCAGCCAAGGTCATCCATCGTGCGTGCCGTCGCAGGCTGAAGGGAAAGCTGCCTCCGAGATCGACCATCAGCCGTTGGCCTGAGGGGCGAAGAGCATGACCCACTGCTCGCTGCCGTAGTGGTGCACCTCGGGTCCGGCGAGGCCGGGGATCGCCCACTCGGTCTCGACGGGTCGGTCCGGCGAACGCACCACGATGAAGGACTTGGGCTTCATCACGGGAACGCATGCTGCGAGCTGCGCCTTCACCCTGGCGAGCCCGAGTGGTTCGCGCATCATCGTGAACGGGGGATCCATGAAGACGATGTCGACCGGTGCAGGCGCGCTGGCGATCGCGACCGGCCCAAGGGCATCCGCCATCACTGGAATTGCACGGCTTCCGCAGCCCAGCGCGTGCACATTGCCCTGAAGAAGCTGCACGACATGGCGGTCGCGCTCGACCAACACCACGCGCGCCGCGCCGCGGCTGACGGCCTCCAGCCCCATCGTGCCCACGCCGGCGAAGAGGTCCAGGACATGCGCGTCCTCGAACCAGCCGCGGAGCAGGTTGAAGATCGCTTCCTTGGTGCGAGCACCCATCGGGCGCGTCTGGTCCTTGCCGTGGGGCGTGGCGAGCACTCGGCTCCGGTACTCACCACCAATGATGCGCAGCATGCAGCGAGGATAGCCGGGCCCGCGGATAGCATCGTGCGCATGATGATCAGCATCGTTCCTGCCGTGCTCTCGATCATGGTCATGATGCCGCAGGAAGCCGCGCCCAAGGCGCCGGTCGATGGACCGAAGGACTTTGCACCGATCATCACGACCGCCGTCGAGAGGCTCGTCGCGATGCAGGAAGATCCGGGCCAGTGGCCGTACGAAGGTGTCTATCGCGTCGGTGGGAAGATCCCTGTCGGCTACCGCATTGGCGGAACGGGCATTTGCGGTGAAGCGCTCCTGCGCGCTCCGGGCTATGCGAGCGATCCCGCGCGTGTGGCCGCGATCGGCAAGGCACTCACCTTCGTGTGCGATGGGATCAAGGAACCGTTGATGAGCCCCGACGACTACGACGGCGGCTACGACGTGCGCGGGTGGGGCATGTGCTATGGCGCGCGCTTCCTGCTTGCGGCGCAGCGTGCTGACGCCATTCCCGAGCCGATGAAGGATCGGGCGAAGGCAGCAACGGAGTGGTATCTCGCGGCACTCGCCAAACTCGAGATCCCTCAGGTGGGTGGTTGGACCTACTCACGACAACCCGGGCGGGAGACGCCCTGTCCGGCCAGTCCATTCATGACGGCACCGTGCCTTGAGACGCTCTTTGCCGCCAAGGCGCAGGGATTCGCCGTTGATCCAGCGATGATCGAACGAGCCCTGAAAGCGCTCGCTGGAACCAGAGCGGACCAGAGCGGATTTGTGGACTACGCCGGCGGAAAGGGCGTCAAGGACAAGGCGGATCAGATCCCCGGTGCGGTCGGCCGCATGTGCGCCGTCGAAGTGGCGATGACACTCGCGGGCCGAGGCTCGCCCGAAGGACTCGAACGGGCGATCGAGGCATTCTGTGCGCACTGGGACGCCCTTGAAGTCAGGCGAGCCAAGAACGGCACGCATCTGGCGCCGTACGGCGTGGCGCCGTACTACTTCTGCTACGCCCACTACTACGCGGCGCAGGCGATCGCCTTGCTGCCCGAGGATCGACGCTCCAAGCACTGGACCGCCTACAACGAGCTGCTCTTTCGAACTCGTTCACCCGAAGGCACCTGGAACGACAGGGTCTTCCCGCGCAGCGCCAACTACGGCACGGCCATGAGCATGATGACGCTGCTCATGCAGCAGCCGGGCGCGGTTGATCCGGCTCGCTGGCAACCGGTGGGTTCTGAGTGATGGATCCGCGTGCGGACCAATCCCCGGGCAAACCTCTTGGAGGAACCGCGATTGGGGATACACTTCGCGATTCCCCAACGCCACCCGGCGCTGGTCCGCACTCCGACACCAACTCGATGACACAGATCCAGCCCGACCGCGCGTCGAACCAGCCCTCCTCGCGTCCTTCCCGCACCGGACTTTCTCCGGGCTGGACCATCGAAGACAGTGCCGACACCTACCAGATCAGGCTCTGGGGCAAGGGCTTCTTCGACATCAATCCATCTGGCAATGTGGTCGTCCGCCCCAGCCGGACGCCCGGCGCTGAGATCGATCTCCTAGATGTCGTGCAGGGCATGCGCGAGCGTGGTCTGAAGACGCCCGTGCTCATCCACTTCAGCGACTTGCTGGAACGCCGCCTGCGCGATCTGCGCGAAGCGTTCGACGCCTCGATCGCCGAGAACGGATTCAAGGGTCACTACTGCGGCGTCTACCCCGTCAAGGTCAATCAGCAGCGCCGCGTGGTCGAAGAGGTTCGAAAGTACGGCGTGCCGCTCGGATTTGGCCTTGAGGTCGGCAGCAAGCCGGAACTGATCGCGGTCATGGGCATGACCGCAGATAGCCCCGAGCGACTCATCATCTGCAATGGCTTCAAGGAAGACCGCTACATCGAGTTCGTCACGCTCGCGGCGAAGCTCGGCCGCAACATCATTCCGGTCATCGAGAACCTGACCGAACTGCACCTGATCGTCTCGCACGCGCAGCGTTTGGGTGTTCGCCCCAAGATCGGCGTGCGCGTGAATCTGAGCACGCCGGGCGCTGGCCGTTGGCGTCACTCGAGCGGGGCAAAGGCCAAGTTCGGCCTCTCGCTCACCGAAGTGCTTGAAGTCTTCGAGTTCCTCAAGGCGCGCGACATGCAGGATTGCCTGCAACTCCTGCACTGCCACATGGGCAGCCAGATCCACGACATCCGCCAGGTGACTTCGGGCGTCAACGAGCTGGCGCGCATCTACGCGCAGCTGGTGCGCATGGGCGCTGGCATGAAGTACCTGGATGTCGGCGGTGGTCTGGGCATCGACTACGACGGCAGCCAGACCAGCTTCGAGTTTTCGATGAACTACACGCTGGCCGAGTACGCGAGCACGGTCGTCTACAAGATCATGTCGGTCTGCGACGAAGAAGAGGTGCCGCATCCGACGATCGTCACCGAGTCCGGTCGCGCGATGGTGGCCCAGCAATCGGTCCTGGTCTTTGATGCGCTCGGTGCCAACCGACCTGACCGCGTCACCGCACCCGCCACCTTGCCTGTCCCAGCCGCTGGCGAAGAGCTGCCGCGCCCAATCATCGAACTGTGGGAGACCTACAAGTCGGTGAGCGAACGGCGCCTGGTCGAGCAGTATCACGATGCGCTCGAGGCCCGCGACGAGGGGATCCGTCTCTTCAGCGTCGGTCATCTGAACCTTGAGCACCGCGCCATGCTCGACCGGCTCTTCTGGGCGACCTGCGCCAAGATCCGCGACCGTGTCCGCGAGATGGACACCGACGATGTCCCCGAGGAACTCGACGACATCGAAGGGGACATGTCGGACATCTACTTCTGCAACCTCTCGATCTTCCAGAGCCTTCCCGACATCTGGGCGATCAAGCAACTCTTCCCGATCATGCCGATCCATCGGCTCGGCGAGAAGCCAAACCGCAAGGCCACGCTCGCGGACATCACCTGCGACTCGGATGGCAAGATCGATCGCTTCTGCGACGACCACGATGTCAAGAAGTGGGTCGAATTGCACGATTTCCAGGACGGCCAGGACTACTTCATCGGCGTCTTCCTGTGCGGCGCGTACCAAGAGACCTTGGGCGACTTGCACAACCTCTTCGGTGACACGCATGTCGCGCATGTTCGTCTGGATGACGACGGCGATTGGTGGATCGACGAAGTCGTGCACGGCGACACCGTGCGCGAAGTGCTGAGCTATGTGCAGTACGACGTGAACGACCTGAGCGCGGCGATCCGCCGCGAGTGCGAAATCGCCGTGCGTGACAAGCGCATGAGCGCCGCCGAGAGCCAGTCGTACATCCGCGCCTATGAGGCCGGCCTGTCGGGGTACACCTACCTGGAGACTGGCGAGAATCCGGTCTTCAATCACTGAATAAGTCGGGACGCTCGGCGACTGAAGCGGTGCTTCAATCGCCTCCGTCCCGAGCGTGGGATGTCGCTCAGCGGCGGCGGCGTGCGGTGGCGCCCAGTCCCGCGAAGCCGAAGAGCGCGATGGCGCCTGGAGCGGGCACCACCGTGAAGTACAGGTTGTCGACCGTGGGGTAGACCGATCCAGCGCCCGTGCCCGTCGCTTGGATCGTGAGCGTCGAGATCGCGGCACCGGTCGAGTAGAAGCCGACGAAATCCATGGCGGTCGTCGCGTAGTTCAGATACGACGTGCCATCGGCAAGGGTGACCTGAATGACACACGGCACGACGTTGAAGCTGAAGTCCGTGCCGAAGATGTTGCCGCCAACGCCCTTCACGCCCGGGCTGAAGGTGAAGGTGAGTGGTTCTGCTTCGTTCGTACTGAAGAGTCCGTCCTGCGCGTAGATGCCGTGGACAGCCGAGCCAGTCCAGGCAATGCCACTGATGGAACCGCTGTAGGTGTTGGCGTAGCCGTCAGGCACCTGGTTGAACGTTTCGGTCGCAACTTGCCAACCGTTGCCGGTGACGAATTGGGTCCAGAGCGCTTGGTTGCCGATCGTGATGAAGGCGGCCTGCGCCGTCGTTGCGATGGAGGCGCACAGCATGGCGCCAAGGGCCGTTGAAATGGGGGACATCGCGGACTCCGAGGGAACGGGAAGGGATCACCGGGCACGAACAACCCGCCAGCGGACAAACCCTGGTCCGCCCCTCGTTGCGGCGAGCAGTCGCCGCGTGTCCCAAATCCATTCACCCCGGGCGTCGAGACGCCGTTCGCGGAGACTAGTATGGCGATTCCGGCTTGCCAGTTCAAGTTGGCGAATTCTGGAAACTTTCCGCCCAATTCTGGAAACTTTCCGCCCAATCTGAAGAGCTGACAGATTTCGCTTCCAGTCCAAACAAGGCGCGTTTTTGGGCCGAATTGGCGCCTTGGCCCCGCGAAACCGCTATTCGCTGATCACGCGAAGCGCGATCAGGTCCTGCACATCGACGAGCCCGGCAGGGCGCCCATGGGCATCGACGACGGGGATTTCGTCGATCCGACGCTCGCGGACCAGCCGCACGGCATCGCGGACCAAGGAGTCGAGCGGAAGCGAGCGAGGATTCTTCGTCATCACGGAGCCGATGGGAAGCGCGAGCGTGGCCGCTCCGCGTTCATGCAGCAAGCGTCGAAGGTCCCCATCGGTGAAGATTCCTGCCAAACCGCCCGTGCCGTCCACGACGAGCATGGCGCCGGCCCGGCGACCACTGGTGCACTGCGCGAGCGACGCACCAACCGTGGTTGACTCGTCAACGCAGAGCAGGTTCTCGCCGACCTTGAATCGAAGGACCTCCGCGACGGGTCGCAGTCCGGCACCGAGCATGCCGCCGGGGTGATGCTTGTGGAAGTCGTCCGCCGTGAAGTTGCGGCGACGCGCCAACGCTAGCGCAAGCGCGTCGCCCACGGCCAGCATGGCGGTCGTGCTCGCCGTCGGCGCCAGATCGTGCGGACACGCCTCGGCAAGATCGCCCAACTCGATGTGCGCGTCGCAGGTCCGACCAAGACTGCTGTCGTCGGACTTGGAGATGCCCACCAGCCGGATGCCGTCGGCCTTCAGAATGAGCGCCAGATCGACCACCTCCGCGGTCTCGCCGCTGAAGGAGAGCAGCATGACGACATCGCCGGGTCGGATCCGGCCCAGATCGCCGTGGACCGCTTCGGAGGGATGCACGACATGCGAGGGCTGACCCAGGCTGCTCAGCGTGGCCGCGATCTTGGCGCCAATCAGGCCGCTCTTGCCCATGCCGCTGACGACGACATGTCCGCGGCAGGCTTCCAACAGATCGAGTGCCGCGCTCCAACTCGAACGCTCGTTGCCGAGCGCGGCCCGTCGCAGCGATTCAATCGCCTGAATCTCGGCGGCAAGGGCGCTGGCAATGAAATCCGCTTCGTCCATCCCTGGCATGTACGGCAGGGTACCTCGCGCCTTCGTGGGCGGGTGTTCCTGCGCTACCCTTGCGGCCATGCCTCTTCAGGACGATTACGAGGTCCGGCTGGACGCCTTCCAAGGTCCCATGGACCTGTTGCTCTACCTGATCCGTCGCGCTGAAGTCGACATCAACGACATCCCAGTGGCGCAGATCGCCAACCAGTACTTCGCGTTCCTCCGTCAACTCAGTCAGGTTGACATCGACCTCGCCGGCGAGTTCCTAGTGATGGCCGCGACGCTCGTGGAAATCAAGAGCCGCACGCTGGCCCCGCGCGAGACCACGGACGGCGAGGATGCCGCCGCCGAGGGGCTCGATCCGACGGATCCGCGCTTTGAACTCGTTCAACAGCTCGTGGCGTACCAGCGGTTTCGCACGGCGGCTGACACGCTCGACCGACTGCGTCGCGACTTTGCCAAGCGGCATGCGATCGGCGGCTTGGGCGCGGGCGCGCAGGCGCTCGGGGATGACGACGCGATCGAACTCGAGGATGCCCACATTCTTGATCTCTTCGGAGCGTTCGAGCGCATCATGCAGTCGGTCGATCTGTCGCGCCTAGGTGATCACAAGGTCGAGTACGACGACACGCCGATCGGTCTGCATCAGGACGACATCGTGGATCGACTGGAGCGTTCGGGCACGCGATCGTTGACGCTGCAGGACATCTTCCGCGGCCGCTCGCGCGGCGAGGCGATCGGTCTCTTTCTGGCGCTGCTCGAACTGGCGCGCAACCAGCGCGTGAGCGTGAAGCAGGAACGCGCAGACGACGAGATCGAGATCGAACTGGTCGCCGCTCAGGCCCAGACTGCGGCGGTCCCTGTCGCATCGACGCAGGGATAACGCGCCAACGCGCGCCACCCCACGACGAGCGCGACCAGCGCGTGCTGCAGGGCGAGCGTCAGCGCGTCGGTGCACTCATGCGCCGCTGCCACGACCAGTGCGTGCAATCGCGAACTGATTTCGACGGCGAAAGTGCCTTACCGCGCCGGTTGGCGCGCGAGGATCGCCGCAATGGCGTCCTGCAAATCCTTGGCCTTGCCAACCTGACTTTCCTTCAGGTCATTGCAGAGCACGCTCATGGCGAAGCGTCTTCCGTTCGCACAGATCACATAGCCCGACAGGCAACTCGTGCCGGCGATGTAGCCAGTCTTGCACCAGACCTTCGCCAGCGAGTCGGGAATGTCATCCATGCGCTTCTTGAGCGTGCCGCTGCTGCCGCCCTCGGCGAAACTCTGCAGGTAGGCGTTGAAGTTCGGCAGCATGCGCGGCATGGCGAGCAGCCACCGAGCCATGCCCATCGCCGTGATGCGGTTTTCCTTGCTCATGCCGCTGCCATCACGGATCGCGAACGATTCGACCTCGTTCCCAATCGCCGCGCGCAGAGTCGTGCGCATCAGGTCCTGTCCATCGTCCCATGAACCAGGGCGCCCCGTGGCCTTGGCGGCCGCTCGCTTGAGCAAGGCTTCGGCGTACAGGTTTTCGCTGTCGGTGTTGGCGCGCGTGACGACGCTCGCGAGCGGCGTGCTGAAGGTAGGACCGACGGCGCTCCCGGCAGGCGCCGGATCGGCGGCGCTTGCGACGCGGACCGAACCAACATCGATGCCCTGCGTGCGCAGTCGCGAGGCGAGCAGGTTGCCCAGGAAGAGCGGGGGATCCTGCATGGTGACGATGTACGGACCGTCGGCCTTCGCCAAGTTGCCCTTGAGCGCATACGCATCGGTGCCATGTCCGCGGGCGATGCCGGCGGACTGCTTCGCACCCTTGCCTTGCTTGGCCGTCGCATCGTTCACCACCGTGAGCCACGGCGCGGCTGGTTGCGTACGCCACGAGACCTTGCCGTCCATCGGGCTGAGCCAGAACCGCAGCGAATTGAAATGGAAATTGACGCCCCAGCATGCGACGCAATAGGTCGCATCGAGCTGATCGCGTGGCCAATCAGGGTGCGGGCCCTCGCGAGCAAAGATCCGGTCATCGACGACGATTTCGCGGATCCGCGGCACGCGCACGCATTCCACCGCGCGAGCCCACTGGTCGACGAGTTGCTCCGGTGTGAGCCCGGTGTGCATCGCACCCTGCGCGTCCTTCCAGACCGTGTCCGAGAGCAGTTCGGGATCGCCGAGCGATGGATCGCCGTCGCCGACGATCGTCAATCGGTCGCCCTGCAGCAGAAGCTTGGTGCCGAAGGAGAACTCTTCGCCCAGCACCACCATCGCAAGCCCCGTCGTGATCGCCTTCTGGTTGCTCGCCGGTCGCATCGGACGCGAACCGCCTAGATCGACGATGACAGCATCGCGGTCGAGGTCTCCCACGACCGCGGTAATGTTCGCCGCGAGTCCGCTCTTCGCAATCGCAGCGCGGATCTGCTCGGTGATCCCTGCATCGATCGACAGCGTGGCTGTTGCAGCCGACTGGGTTCGCGTGGCAACGACGGGGGTGCGTGACGCTGATGGAGTTCTCGCGCTCGCACGATGGCTGGCTGACACGAGCAGGGTCGCGGCAGCGCCGATCAGCGCAACGACCGCGACCGTCGCCCATCCGTGGCGAAGGTCAAACTTCATGGGCGCGGAGTGTACGGAGTCAACGCACCAAAGCGAGACGAGGCGCCCCGAAGGACGCCTCGTCAAGGCTCCGACCTTCGTCGGAGCGATCAGGGCGGGACGGCCCGGCTCAGCTGCCGCCGACCACCATGCGACGGAATCCCGTCAGCGTGGTGCCCGCGGGCAGAAGGTCCTTGATCTTCTTCTTCTCGTCGAAGACGAATGCCTGGCCGAGGAGCGTGACTTCCTCGAACCACTTGCGCATCTTGCCTTCGGCCATCTTTTCAGCGATCTGGGCTGGCTTGCCGCTGGCGGTCGCTTCGGCGGTTGCCTCGGCGCGCTTCTGTGCAAGCTGTTCGGCCGGAAGGCCGGACTCGTCGATGGACTGCGGGGTCACCGGCGAGGCGACGATGTGCTGGCAGATCGCTGCGCCAGTTTCGGCGTCGAGCGTGCCCGTGTACTCAAGGATCGCGCCCTGCTTGTGATCGTGGTGCAGGTAGAAGGCGTACGACTTGCCCGCCATGACCGCACCGCGCGCGAACTGGACATTCTCGCCAGTCTTGAGTCGGACATCATCCACGCGGGTGGTGATCGCAGCGGTCGCGGTCACAGCGCCAGCGGCGGCCTCGAGGGCCATCTTCGCCACATCGGCGGCCATCGCGCGGAACTCTGCGTTCTTGGCCGTGAAGTCGGTCTCGCTTCGGATCTCGACGATGGCGATCTTGCCGTTGCCGGCGGCGATCGACAGGCAGCCTTCGCCGGCGGGGCGATCGGTGCGGCCGTCCATCTTGTCCTTCATGCGCTCGCGCAGGAGCTTCTCAGCGGCGTCGAAGTCGCCGTTGGCCTCGACGAGGGCGTCCTTGCAGGCGCCCATGCCCAGTCCGGTCTTCTGGCGCAACTTCATCACGGTCTTGGGATCGATTGCAGCGGTGCTCATGGTGGTGCTCCGTGGGTGTGCTGGTGTGGGGAATCAGGCGCCGGCTGCGGGAGCGGCGGTGGCGCTTTGACCATCATCCATGCGGAAGCGGCTGCGGGCGCTGCGGCGGCGGGGAGCCTGAGCATCGCCTTCGGCGGCGGGGGCATCGGCGTCCTTCGAAGCCGGGGCCGCCGTGCGGTTGCCCTTGCCTTCGATGGCTGCAGCGCAGAGTTCGCGCACGACGATGTCGATCGAGCGCATGCTGTCGTCGTTGCCGGGGATCGGAATGTCGGCCAAGTCGGGGTTGCCGTCGGTGTCGATCAAGCAGATCGTCGGGATGCCAAGGTTCTTGGCTTCGCGCAGGGCGTTCAGTTCGCGCTGCGTGTCGATCACGACGAGCGCGCCGGGCAGGCGGGTCATCGAGCGAAGGCCGTTGAGGTTGCGGTAGATCTTCTTGTGCTCGCGAGCGAGCTGCGCTTCCATCTTCTTCGAGTAGTTCTTGATTTCGCCGGTCTCGACCAAGCGCTCCAGTTCCTCGAGTCGCTTCAGGCGCTCACGGACGGTGCGGAAGTTGGTGAGCGTGCCGCCGAGCCAGCGCTCGGTCACATAGGGCATACCCGATGCACCGCAGTGCGTCTCGACGGCCGCGCGAGCCTGGCGCTTGGTGCCGACGAAGACGACATCCTTGTTCTCCGACACGCACTTCGCGATGAACTTCTTCGCGAGCAGGATCCCCTTGATGGTCTCCTTGATGTCGATGATGTGGATCTGGTTCTTGGTCCCGTGGATGAACGGGCCCATCTTCGGGTTCCAGTTGCTGCGGCGTTGGCCGAAGTGAATGCCGGCTTCAATGAGTTCGTTGACGAGCGTTGACATGGTCAGTTCCTTTCGAACAGCGACACCGACGGCTTGGCGCGATGGTCGCCCTGCCGCCACAAGGGCGCTTCAGGGTTGGGCGGAGTGCCCTTCGGTCAAAGAGTTCGCTGCGCGCCCATCGTGCGCACCGCGCTGTCGCGAGCAGGGGAGGACGCGTGTCCGCCAGCCGCTCGGGGCAGACGGGCAAGGCTACCGGGACCGACGCGTGGCGGCAAGCATCGCCGCGACCGATTATCGCCGCAGTGGCCGATAGGATCCATCGCCATGCTCGATCGATGCTTCAAGGCCTACGACGTTCGCGCCACATACCCCGATCCGCTCAATGAAGACGGCGCTTGGTCGATGGGCTACGCCACCGCGCGGTTCCTCGCCGATCGTGCGCAGGACCAGGGACTCGACAGTCCCGGCATGCGTCACATCGTCGTCGGGCGCGACATGCGACGCAGCAGTCCATCGCTCGCGCGTGCGCTCATGGACGGCATGCTTGACTTCGGCGCCAACGTGATCGACATCGGTCTGGTCGATACGCCGGCGGTCTACTTCGCGATCAATCACTTTGGTGCGTCGGGTGGCGTCCAGGTCACGGCCAGCCACAATCCCGCGCACTACAACGGCTTCAAGGTGAGCCAGGTCAAGGCGCGACCGGTCGGCCAGGGCACTGGTCTTGAACGCATCAAGCAGCATGCGGCGACTGCGTCGCGTGCGTCGTCCGAGCATGAAGGCGGACTGCACACCGAGCGCGACATCTGGCAGGCCTATCGATCGCACCTGCTTCGACTGCTCGATCCGTCGTATCAGGATGGTTCGCGCAAGGTCCGGATCGCCATCGATGCCAGCAACGGGATGGCTGGAGTGGCAGTGCCAAAGCTCTTCAGCGGCTTGCCGGGCATCGAGATCGAGGCGATCAACTTTGACACCTCGCGCGGTGAATTCGTGCACGAGCCCAATCCGCTTGTCGAGGCGAACCTGGCTCAAGTGCGCGAGGCGGTGGTGCGCGGCAAGGCCGACTTTGGTGTCTGCTTCGACGGCGATGCTGACCGATGCATGGTGATCGATGAGCACGGCACGCCGGTTGGTTGCGATCTGATGCTTGCGGCAATGGTCGGTCGTGTGCTGAAGCCCATCCCTGGCGCCGCCGTGGTGTACGACCTTCGTTCGTCGCGCAGCGTCGCCGAAGCGATTCGCGAGGCAGGCGGCGAGCCGGTCGAAAGCCGCGTTGGTCATGTCTTCATGAAGGCGGCGCTCGCGCAGACCGCTGCGCCGATCGGTGGTGAACTCAGCGGACACTTCTACTTCGCGGACCTGTGGAACACCGACAGCGGCGTCCGCGCGTTCATCGAAGTGCTGAACCTGCTCGCGTCGAGTGGCCGCACGCTCTCGGCCTGCGTCGCGCCGTTCCGCCGCTACGCGCAATCCGGTGAGATCAACTTCGAGAACGCTGACACTGCGGGCACGCTTGAACGGCTCAAGGCGCGCTACGCCACCGCCGCCATGAAGGAACTCGATGGTCTTTCCCTCGATGCCGGTGCGTGGTGGGCGAACATCCGCCGCTCGAACACCGAGCCGCTGCTGCGGCTGAATCTTGAAGCGCGCGATGCGTCTGCTGTTGCCGCCGCGCTGGCTGAACTCGAGCCGATCCTGGGCCATCGCGTGGATCACTGATGGAGCGCGCGGCCTGGCTCAGGTCCTTCGGGCTCGGGCGCGACCCTTTCGATGCCCGCGATGCTCGCCATGACGAGGTGCTCGCGCTGGAGCCATTGGGCATGTTGCATGTGCATTTCGCCGTGGTGCATGGCGCGACCGAGGTTCCGCATTCCTGCCTGATCGAGGGCGTGCCCGGCAGCGGCAGGACTGCGCTGTGCATGCAACTCGTGGCCGAGGATGAGCACGATGCGCTCCATCGTCCGGGACTGGGCCGCCGGGTGGTGCCGATCGACCGGTTCGCGGAGGTGGCGCGAGGGGTCGAAGAGCGTCGCGGTGGTTCAATCACCGCCTGCGAGGCGATCGATCTGGTGCTTCACCGCGTCGTGCCCGAGATCGTGGACGAGGTGCTCGGGATCGCCAATGATGGCACGCGCCCTCGCATGCCCGTGACCGACGCTGCTGCGGCGATCGAGTCCGCGGGCCCAGCGGTCTGTCGAGACCTGCTGGTGCTGCAGGCGCTTTATGACCGAGATGAGGGTGCGCCGAGCAGGACGATGCTCCTGCGGGATCGCTTCGCGCTCAGTGGCGGCGTGTTGGCGGAGTCGTCGCGATCGTGGGGGCTGGTGCTCCTGGGGTCGAGCGTGGTCATCGGGATCGTGTTGGTCGCGCTTGGTGAGCGTCGCGATGCGGCGCTCCTTCGGGCGCTTCCGTCGGTGGCACCCGAATGGGCTCAGGCACTTCCGTGGATCGGGCTGGGACTGTTGCTCAGCGCGAGCCTTGGACTGCTTGGACGATGGGCTGTGGCGGGTCTCTATTCGCGCAGCCGCGTGCGCCGTGCCATGCGATCGATCGTCGTCACCGATCGCGACGCGGAGGACTTGTCGACATGCCTGAACGAATGGCGCCCCGTGGACTTGCGACGCGTGCCACGACGGGGCGCGATCGCACCAAGGCTTGAACTGCTCGATCGGCTGGAACGGATCGTTCGGTTGCTAGGTTGGCGCTCGATCGCCGTCGTCGTCGATGGGGTCGATGACGATGCGATCACGCGTCGTGCGATCAAGGCGTTGCTCGATGAACGCATCGTGCAGCGCTCCGGAACCTCGGTGGTCTTGGCTGCGCCGCCCTCAGCGGTCGTGGACCTGCGCGTGCCATGCTCGCGCGTCACGCTGGACTGGCCTGTGCCTGCCCTTCGTCGACTGATCCAATCGCGCATGGATCGATGTGCCGATCGACCGGCGGCGGCGCCATCGTTTGATGCGCTGTTCGAACCAGCGATCTCAAGAGCAGAGATCGATGGCTGGCTCGCGCATTGGGCCACGCCGAAGGCCGCGCTCGCGGCGATGCACCGACTGATTGCAGCGCACACCGATTCGCCGATGCGGTTGCAACCCATGCTCGATGCCGAGGACGAGCCACAGGCTCTGCCGCCAACGGCCCAACCGTTGACGAGGGCGACGCTCGAACGCGTGCTGGGCCGCCCGCGGCTCACTCACCCGGGATGTGCGTGATCACGCCTTCCCAGGGGCTGCTCGCGGTGGCGAACCTGCGCCGCGCAATGCGCCCACTGCGCGCACCGTGCCAACCCGCTTCGAGCGCAAGTCGCATCGCGTGCGCCATGCGAACCGGATCCTTCGCATGCGCGATGCCGGTGTTGAGCAGCACACCGTCAGCGCCAAGTTCCATCGCGATCGTGATGTCGCTCGGTGTTCCGACGCCGGCGTCCACGATGACGGGATAGTCGGCACAACCGCCGTGCGAGGGATCCTTCAGCAGCTCGAGAATGATCGAGATGGCGTGCGGGTTGGCGATGCCACGGCCCGAGCCAATGGGGCTGCCGGCCGGCATGACGCTCGTCGCACCCGCATCGCGCAGCCGCACGGCCATGATCGGATCATCGCTCGAGTAGCACAGGACCTCGAAGCCATCCTTGACCAGTTCGCGGCAGGCCTCGAGCGTGCCGACGGGATCGGGAAGCAGCGTCGTGCGGTCGCCGAGGACCTCGAGTTTCACCCAGCGCGAACCAGCATTGCCCAACTGCTCAAGGAGTTCGCGCCCAAGGCGGGCGACGCGGATCGCATCGTCGGCGCTGAAGCAACCAGCGGTGTTGGGCAAGACGGTGTAGCGGTCCGTGTCGAGCGCATCGAGCAGTGACCTGCCGTTCGCATCGACGAGCCGCTCGCGACGCACGGCGACGGTGACGGCGCTGCAGCCGCTCGCGTCGAGAGCCGCGTTCATGGTCGCGTGGTCGGAGTACTTGCCCGTGCCGGTCACGAGCCGGCTGCGCAAAGCGAACGATCCGACGGTGAGCGGGGGCGGGTTCATGATCGTGGCGTGCATCAACTCACCCTCCACCCACAAGGGTCACGACCTCGATCTGGTCGTCCTGCTGAAGCAGCGTGTCGCTGTGAAGTCGCTTGGGCACGAGCGCGCGATTCACCTCGACCGCGCAGATTGAACGCTCGAGCCCCAGACGACCGAGCAAGTCACCCACATGTTCGCCGTCCGGCAGTTCCATGGATTGTCCGTTCACGGTCACGAGCATCCTTCCTATCCTAGTGGCGTGCGCAAAGCCGTCATCATGCTCTGGTCGTGTGCAGCGGTCGCCGCGTGCAGCAAGCCACCGATCGACACCAGCACGCCCGACGCACTGCTCGAAGCGGTCCGCATCGCGGTCGAAGAAGGGCGCCCGGAGATCCTGCCGGATCTCATCGATGTCCCCGTTCGCGACATCGAATTCGCCGATGGGGTGACCGAGGCGAGCGCGGTCGAGGATGTCCGCGGCAAGCTCAAGGACATGCTGGCCCAGTTGTGGCGCGTCACGATCAAACTGCGCGACCGATTCCCAGGGCAGGTCACCAAGGAACTCGCGGCTGCGCAGGCCGACCTCATTCCCAAGGACTTCCGCGAGGGCTTCGCGCGATTCTTCGTCGATCCGTTCGGTGAGTTGCAGCGCGAGCGCGTGCACCTGACGGCAGAGGACCTTGGCGATGGCACCGCGGCGCTGCTTTGGAAGGACGAACCGCTGTGGGGCGGAGCGGTGGCGATCGAGGAACGGCCCGAGGGATGGCGATTCGTCCTGCCGGTCGACCTCATCCGATCGAATGAGTACTTCCCCGACACCCGCGAGGAGTGGGCGATCTTGGCCAGCATGATGCTGGGCATCGAGAATTCGCTCTCAGATTTCGAGCGCGAACTCGACGAGGGCAAGTTTCGCGATCTGAAGGCCGCGAGCACGCGCGTGGGGCGCTTGGTCGGCGAGAGCGTGATCGTGCAGAGCGTGATCTACGCCATGATGAAACGCGACGAGCAGGCGCGCTCGACCGACTGAAGCCCGCACACGGCACCATGTGCCGCGCGTCGATCCCGCACGATCGTGACAGTCACGGCGCCGCGATGAACAGCCACGATGCTAGATAGAGCGTGGGCAGCAGGACCAAGCACGACCAGCCGAGGAATCCGAAGAAGCTTGGCATGCGCACGCCCCGTTGCTCGGCGATCGCCTTGACCATGAAGTTTGGCCCATTGCCGATGTAGGTCATCGCACCCATGAGGACCGCGCCCAGGCTGACGGCGGTCAGCAATGGCTCAGAGACCTGGCCCAAGTCACCGACAGAAACCACGGGCGTGCCATCGATCGGGGTGGTCACCGCCGTCTGCAGGAACACGAGGTAGGTCGGCGCGTTGTCGAGGACTGCGCTCAGGCTGCCGGTCGCCCAGAAGTACTCCATCGGCGTGGTGATGCCGAGCTCCGCGCCCTTGGCATGCAACACCAAGAGCGGCACTTGCATCGTGACGAAGATCCCGATGAAGAGCGCGGCGACCTCGGCGATCGCGCCGAAGTCAAACTCATTCGCCTTGCGCACGGCATTTTTCGTGAAGGCCATGCTCAGTGCGCACAGACCGAGCATGAGCAGTTCGCGCAGATACAGGAAGGGCTTCCACTCGGTGCCGGGCAGGGGCCGACTCGGATCCACCGTGGCCACGACGAGCACAACCAAGAACAGCCAGAGGATGTTGAGGCGCCCGTCGATCGAGATTCGGCGCGGGGCGTGCTCGTCGCGCGAGATGTCCTGGCGCCGCTCGGCCTTCCATTCGTGACGATCCCAGAGGAAGTAGAGCGTCAGCAGGATGCCATTGACGAGCAACCACTCGCGCCAAAGCGAGAGCGTCCACAGGAACGGCACGCCCTTGAGGTAGCCCAGGAAGAGCGGGGGATCGCCCAACGGCAGCAGGAGTCCGCCGCAGTTGCTGACGAGGAAGATGAAGAAGATCGCCGTATGCGAGACTTTGTGACGCTCCTTGTTGACGGTGAGCAGGAAGCGGATCAGCACCATGCTCGCGCCAGTCGTGCCGATCGCGCTTGCGAGCACCGTGCCGATCGCCAAGATCGCCGTGTTCGTCCCCGGGTGCGCCGGCAGATTGCCGCGGATCGCGATGCCCCCTGAAATCACATAGAGCGAGAAGAGCAGCACCATGAAGGGGATGTACTCATCGAGCACAGCGTGGCGGGTCAGGGTGGCCGCTTCATGCGCACCCATCGTGGCCGTGATCCACGCCAGCGTGGCCACGCCACAGGTTGCGGCGACCGCAAGCCGACTCACATTGCTGTGCCACCACCCAGCGATCGCAGGAATGAGCGGGAAGACCGCGATCGCCAAGAGCAGGATCGCGAACGGCGCGGCGCCCATGCCCCACGACGCCGGCAGGCTTGGTGTTCCATGCGCGCCGTCGTGGTGACCAAACATCCCAAAGACGAGTGCGGTCACGATCACCAGACACCCGACCACCGCGATGGTCCGGACCGTCATGGCAGATCCCCGGTGATGGGATGGGTGGCTCATGTCGTGAAGATAGTCAGCGGCGAGACAAGCCTGCGCGCTACCCTTCCTTCATGATCCTCGACTGCCCACAGCATGCCCAACCCGTGGCTCAGATCGAGGACCTTCGCGGCGCGTGCAGCGTGGCATTCGTCACCAGCACGCTCGCCCAATCGCTCGGACTTCCCGAGGGTGCTCAAGGCATGATCGTGCTCGAGTGCGAGCGCGGAGTGCTTCGTGCGGTCGGCGAGTCGGGCGTGGGTGCCGAGCTTCCGATGACTCCACCGCTCCGCGCTCCCGTCGCCGTTGCAGCTGATGACGAAGCGTTGTTGGTCGTCGAGCAAGCGCCGCCGCGCCTTCGCATCGTGCATGGTGCCGTGACGACCTACCTTGGCGATGCAGTCCTTCGGAAACCTGTCGCGGTTGCGGCACACGGAACGCTCATTGCGGTGGCCGACGCATCGCTGCGACAGGTGGTGGTTTTCGATCTGGCTGCAACGGCCAATGCCGTTGTGGCTCGGGCCGATGGAGTCATGCCCGCAGGCGTGGCGTTCGACGCTGCGGGGCGTCTCTGGTGGACCGATTCGGCAGCACACCGCGTGCATCGTTGGGTGATCACGGATCCCGGACCGGGCGAGGCGTTCGGCGAGCGCGGTGCATTTCCAGGCCAGTTCACGGAACCGACGGGAATCGTGTGCCGAGATGGATGCGTCTACATCTGCGATCACCTGAACCACCGCATCGCCGTGCTCGATGAATCCACTGGTCGCATGGCCGGGTGGTGGGGGATGCACGCGGTCATCCCGCGTCAAGGCAAGGGTCGCATTCACTATCCGGATGCTCTCGCGTTCACGCCCGACGGCACGCGCGCGTTCGTCTGCGAAGGGTTCGAGGACCGCGTGCAGGTGCTTTCGCCGGGTGGACCTGCACCGATCAACGATGGGCTCTCGATTCCGCGCGAAGGCGTGAGCAGTCACTTTGGCCCCGACGCGAGTGCGCTCGGTCCGATCATGGCGATGATCGAGCCCGAAACGGGTTCGGTCATGATCTTCAACCTGATGGGATCAACGCTGGCACCCGCGCACATCGCCACCTTTGGCGGCAGCGGCGCGTTGCCCGGGCGATATCCGTCGATCTCGTCAGTCTGCGCGTTGCCAGGCGAACGCGTTGCCGTGGTCGATCGATCGAACGCGCGTCTCGATGTCATCTCAGCATCGCCCGATCGCTCGAAGCCGGTCGCATTTGACCAGTTCCTCCCGCGACTGGTTGCGTCGACGGATCTCGTGGCCATGGCGCGGCCGATCGGCGGCAAGCACCCGCTGATCGTCGACCTTGCCTGGGATGGAGCGGAACTGCTCGCACTCGATCCGGCGAATCGATGCGTCTGGCGATTCGATCGGCAGGGTGCGCCGGACCGCTACTCCACGGGTGAGCCCAAACGGACCGACTTGCCCGAGGGCATGCGCGAACCGGTCCAACTCGCTGCATCGCACGGCGAGCTCGTCGTCGCTGACCGCGCAGGCGGCGCACTCTGGATTGGACAGTTGGATGGATCGTGGTCACGCATCACTGAACTCGGTCGCGACGACACGAGCGTGAAGTTGGTCCGCCCCTTCGGCGTGGCGATCGCCGAGGATGGCTCGCTCGCTGTCACGGAAGAGTCGACCGATGGGCTCCATATCGTGGCGTGGGGTCCAGAGCACAGCACGGAATTGGTCTCGTCCACGCAGGCGCGGGGGATCTTGGACCACCAGTTCTGGCTTCCTCAGGGCGTGACGGCATTTCGCGATGGCGTGCTCGTCGTGGATCGCGGCAATCATCGATTCCAAGCGTTTGGCACCGATGGCGCATGGCGCTTCACCGGATCGCTGGGCAAGTTCTATACCCGCAAGCGCGAGCAGGTCCGGCAGAATGAGTTACCCGCAGTCGCACCAGCGCCCACGACGACCGGAGGAGACTCATGACTCGTTCGCTGCGGAGCACCGTCCTGATCATGATCGGCGCAGCCGTCTTGGCATTCCAAGCATGCCTGCCGCAACCATCCGAGTCGATGTGGGTCCGCAAGGCCGTCACCAACGATGGTTTGCTCACGGTCTGGTGGCGCGTTGTGGGTGAGCGTGATGAGCTGCCAGAGAGCGATCCCTTCGACATCGAAGTTCGTGTTGATGATGCGAGCGGCGGACCTGCTGATGTCGCGCTCGAAATGGACGCCGAAATGCCGCACCACGGACATGGGATGAATGTTCGTCCAGTCGTTGAGCGCATTGGTCCCGGTCGGTTCCTCGTCAAGGGTGTGTTGCTCCACATGAGCGGGCGCTGGGAGATGGCATTCGATCTTGGGGACCCCGACGGTGTGCGGTGGCGGCGCGCGCAGTGCACCGTGGAGGCACCATGACCGCGCAACGCCGGCTTGGTCTCTTCACGCTGGCGGTGATGCTCGGCTTGGCGTGGTGGTCGTGGCGCAGCGTGCACAACGCCGGAGACAGCGGACGAGGGGGCGGTGTGCCGGAAGGCGCGACGGAAGGCGCGGCGGCACCACTCGACCTGCCCAAGCCGCTCGCCGTGCACACGCAGGCGCGAGCGCCCATCCAGCCTGATCCAACCAACCGACTCGCCGACGACGCGAACGCGGTCGCCCTTGGCGAACGCCTGTTTTTCGACGAGTCGTTCTCGGCGAGCGGAACCGTGAGTTGCGCGACCTGCCACGATCCGCAGCGCGCCTTCACCGACGGTGTGCCCGTGGCTCAGGGTGAAGGCCTTGGCGGGCGCAACACGCCAACCGTCTTGGGCGCGGCCCGGCGTCGATGGTTCACCTGGGACGGTCGTGCTGACACGATCTGGTCGCAAGCAGCAGCGCCCATCGAACACCCTGCCGAACACGGCTTCGACCGCACACGACTTGCGGTCACGATCCGGGATGATCCTGGCGTGCGCCGCCTCTGGGAGACCGCGGTCGGAGCGTTGCCCAAGGCGCTCGATGCCGTGCCTGTGGGGCTTGCTGCGCGACCGGCCGTTGCCGGGGAACGGCTCGATGCTGCGCCGGTCGCGAACTGGTCGGCGCTCGCGCCCGAGCAGCGAGCGGCGATCAATCTGGTGTTCAGCGTTTCGATGAAAGCGCTCGGCGCCTTCCAGCGAACGCTTGACATGCCGTTGTCGTCGTTCGATCGATGGGCCGACGCGGTCGGGCGCGGTCGCGTGTCCCTCGATGACCCTGAAGCGGGGGGGATCATCACGCCGGCGGCTCGGCGTGGTTGGTTGCTCTTTTCGGGCAAGGCAAACTGCATCCAATGCCATGGCGGCCGTGAGTTCACTGACGGCGAGTTCCACAATCTTGGGCTTCCGGGTCCCGATGGTCGGATAGGCGGCGACCCTGGGCGACGCAAGGCGATCGCACAACTGAAGTCCGATCCCTTCTCGAGCGCGGGCGAATTCAGCGACGACCGCGACGGAGCCGAAGCTCGTCTCGTCCGATCCCTCAAGGATGATCCGGAGACATGGGGACAGTTCCGCACGCCAAGCCTGCGGGGCGTGGCGCTCACCGCGCCGTACATGCACGATGGTCGCTTTGCCACGCTTGCCGAGGTGATCGCGTTCTACGACACGCTCGAAGGGGCGCTCGCACTCGATCACCATCGCGAGGCGGTCTTGCAGCCGCTCGGTCTGTCGAGCGAGGAACGGGCTGATCTGGAGGCGTTTCTCCACGCGCTCACACCCGAGACGATCCCAGGCGCCCCAGAGCCCGCCGGCACGCTCGAAGGCTCGCCCGAAGAGCCACCCAGAGTCCACGATCCCGTCGGCGCGCCCGCAAGTTCGCCCGAACGGTCGCCCCAAAGTTCGCCGCAGGTCCACGATTCTGCCCGGTCATCCCGTCGGGTCGTTTCCGAATTCCCCGATCCGGGCTATCTTCTCAGGACATTCGATCCGTCCACGAAGGAGAACCGATGCGCGTGACCACGACCACGACCCTTGTTGCATTGACCCTGCTGTCCGGCTTGGCGCTTTCGGCGCTCGCCCATGAAGACGATGGCAAGGTCCGCGACCGTGAGCCGGCCGTCATTGCTCCTGTATGGCGCGCGGCTGATGGCGGACTCGCAGCCGACAACTTCGCGGCGAGCGGCATCATGTTGAAGGCGTGGTTCCCGTTGGCGTCGATCGACCCCGGCGCGACGAGCGGCAACGACTGTTGGGGCTATGTCAGCCCGTCCGGTCGCGAGTACGCGATCATGTGCGTGAGCAACGGCACCGCTGTGTATGAAGTGACCAACCCCGCCGCGCCGGTAAAGGTCGGCTTCATTCCCGGTGCGCAGAGCCTTTGGCGCGACGCGAAGGTCTTCGGCAATCGCGCATACGTCGTGACCGAAGGTGGCGTGGGCATCCAGACGATCAGCCTTGCGAACGTGGACAGCGGCTCGATCTCTCTGGAGAGCACGGTCACCAGTGGTTCGGGCGGCTTGGCGACCCACAATGTCGCCATCAACACGCAGAGTGGTTACCTCTATCGCTGTGGCGGCGGGTCGAGCGGCCTTCGCTTCTACAACCTGAATGTGACGCCGGGCACGCCCCAGTATGTGGGCGAGTGGGCTGCGTACTACGTGCACGATGCGCAGATCGTGAACTTCACGAGCGGCACCTATGCAGGCAAGGAAATCGCATTCTGCTGCGCCGGACTCAACGGCGGCAACGTCGAGACCGGCCTGTATGTCGTCGATGTGACCAACAAGTCCGCACCCGTGCTCATGAGCCGGATCCTGTATCCAAACGCTCGCTACAGCCATCAAGGGTGGTTGACGGAGGACCGCAAGTACTTCTTGCTTGGGGACGAACTCGACGAAGGCGCCAGCCAGCCGCTGACGACCACGTATGTGATTGACGTGCAGAACTTGACATCGCTGGTCTACAAGGGCCAGTTCAACAACAGCACGCCGGCGATCACGCACAACTGCTACACGCACCAAGGCAAGATGTTCGCCGCGAACTACCGCAGCGGCTTGCGCGTGTTTGATGTCAGCAACGCCGGCACGCCGTCGAGCGTGACCGAAATCGCGTACTTCGATACCTATCCGGGCTCGGATGCGGCGCAGTTCAATGGCTTGTGGTCGTGCTATCCGTACTTCCCCAGCGGCACGATCATCGGCAGCGACCTTGAGCGCGGGATGTTTGTCCTGCGTCTGGGCGAACCGGCGGTTCAGCTTTCGTTCCCAGGCGGCGCGCCAACGATGGTGTCGCCAGCGGGTCAGACCGTCACGTTCGATGCTGTCGTGCAACCCGGCGTCACCGTGTCCAACAAGCGCTTCCTGTACAACACTCCGACGGGTACGCAAGGCTTGGCGCTGACTCAGGTGGACGCCGACACGTACTCCGTGTCCTTGCCGCCGGTCGCCTGCGGCGACGCGGTCGGCTTCGCAGTCGAGTTCACGACCCCGACCGAGGTCTTCCGCCTTCCTTCCACCGGGTTCTTGCCTGCGACTGCGGCCTTCGGCGAGGCGACCGGATTCGTCGATGCGATGGAAATCAACCAAGGTTGGACGGTCGGTGGCACGGGCGACGCGGCCACCGCGGGCGTGTGGGTCCGAGTGGATCCGGTCGGCACCGCCGCGCAACCCGAAGATGACCACACACCCACTGGCGTGAACTGCTGGATCACCGGCAACGGTTCCGTCGGCGGTTCGGTCGGTGCTGCCGACCTCGACGGCGGCCAGACCACGCTGACCTCTCCGGTGTTTGACGCCACGGTCGTCAACATGCCGAGCATCAGCTACTGGCGGTGGTACTCGAACAACGCAGGCTCGGCTCCCAATGAGGACAGCATGCCGGTCGAGATCTCCAACAACGGCGGCACGACATGGACGCAGTTGGAGTTGGTGACGGAGAACGCGGGCATGTGGGTCCAGAAGACCTTCCGCATTTCGGATCTGCTGACGCCAACATCGACCATGCGGATTCGCTTCCGCCCCAGCGATTTGCTGAACGGGTCGATCGTCGAGGCTGGCGTCGATGATGTCAGGCTGTTCGGACTCGATTGCACGCCGGCCCGCCCGGCCGATGTGAATGGCGACGGAGTCGTGGATGGAGCCGACTTGGGCATTCTCCTTGGCAACTGGGGCAACTCAGGCGCTGGCGATGTCGATGGCAACGGCCAAGTCGACGGCGCCGATCTTGGCATGCTCGTTGCCGATTGGGGTTGAACACGGACCGAAGTCCGCGTTTGCGTGACACGGATCGTTCGCACGGACGACACCGGCTCTACACTCGCGCGCATGCGTCTCGCATCGCTTGCGTCATGTGTCCTTGCCGCGCTCGCCTGTGGAGCCGCTGTGGGGTCGCACTCGGCCGCTGGCGCGGATGACGCTGGCGCGAAGGGCGGCGCGCCCGAGACCCGCAAAGAACCGATCGCCGGAACGACTCTGGAGATTGAGTTCGTCAAAGTGCCCGGCAGCGCCGACGGCACAGTGAAGCCCCTGTGGGTCGCGCGCACCGAAACGCTCTGGGACTGGCAGGACATCTGCATCTACAAGCGCGATCAGAAGGATGGCACATCGGGCAATGCGGCGGCGGATGCCTGCACGCGGCCGACGAAGCCGTACACCGCTGCTGACCGAGGCTTTGGCCACGGCGGCTACCCGGCCGTCAGCATCAGCTTCAACAGCGCGAAGGCATTCTGCGAGTGGCTCAGCGCCAAGACCGGGCGTCGATACCGTCTTCCGACGATCGCTGAACGCCAGAGCCTGTGTGAACGCTCGGGGATCACTGCTGCGTCCATGAAGGACCATGCCTGGACCTTCGAGAACGCCAAGGACGCTACGCGAAAGGCCGGATCGCTCAAGGCCGACGCGCTCGGGCTCTTCGATCTCTACGGCAATGTGCGTGAGTGGTGCGTTGCGCCCGATGGCACAGGTGTGCTCATGGGCGGCGGCTTCGAAGATCCGGCCGCGTCGATCGCCTGCACTGCCGCGCTCGCCGACCACGAGGACTGGAATGCCAGCGATCCACAGTTCCCTAGGAGCATCTGGTGGCTGGCCGACGGACCGTGGGCAGGCTTCCGCGTCGTGTGCGATGAGTGACCAACAGACCCCGATTCACCAAGGAGCAGGCCATGATCGAGCACACATCCGTTGACCGTCGGACCTTCATCCAGGGTGTGGCCGCGACGGCCGCCGTCATGGCTGCGCCGGGCGTGCTCGCGGCGGGTCGGCGTGCCGATGCTCTGCGCGTGGGCGTGATCGGTTGCGGCGGTCGCGGCACCGGTGCGGCGATCAACGCGATCGACGCTGCCGAGGCCACCAAGGGCGCCGTGCGCATCGTGGCGCTCGGGGACCTCTTTGCGGAACGCGTCGAGCGCGCGCGTGCGGGCTTGGCCGACAAGGGCGAGATGGGAAAAGTCGCGGAGCAGAACTGCTTCACGGGCTTCGATGCCTACAAGAGCGTCATCGCCACCGACTGCGATGTGGTCATCTTGGCGACGCCGCCCGGATTCCGCCCGAGCCACTTCAAGGCTGCGGTCGATGCCGGCAAGCACATCTTCATGGAGAAGCCGGTCGCAGTCGATGCACCGGGCGTGCGCATGGTGCTCGCGGCGGCGGCCGATGCTGAGCGACGAAAGCTCAGCGTGGTCGCTGGCACGCAGCGTCGGCATGAGCAGTGCTACCTCGAGGCGATGGAGCGCATCCACCGCGGCGACTTGGGCACGGTCGTCGGTGCACGGTGCTTCTGGAACCAGCAGGGGCTGTGGGATGTCGAAGCGCGTGCTGACCGCAGCGACATGGAGAATCAGATCCGCAACTGGCTCTATCACGCGTGGCTCTCGGGCGATCATGTCGTCGAACAGCATGTTCACAACATCGACGTCGTGAACTGGGCGTTCCAAGCGGTGCCGCTGCGGTGCGTCGCCACGGGCGGGCGCCAGTCGCGCACGCAGTCCAAGTACGGGCACATCTACGACCACTTCGCCTGCGACTTCACCTACCCGGGGAACCGCTTCGCGCTCTCGATGGCGCGACAGCAAGAGGGCACCGACGGCCGAGTGCAGGAGATCATTCACGGCAGCGACGGCATGGCCGAGCTCTCGTCGGGCAACGCAGCGATCGTTGGCGCCAAGGCGTGGAAGTTTGCTGGCAAGCAGCGCAATCCCTATGTGCAAGAGCACATCGATCTGCAGGCGAGCATCCACGGCGGGACCTACCTCAACGAGGGCAAGCGCATCGCCGAGAGCACGCTCTGCGCGATCATGCTCCGCATGGCGGCGTACCGCGGCAAGGACATCACCTGGGAGCAGGCGCTGAACGACACCGAGGATCTGATGCCGAAGGTGCTGGAGTTCGGTCCCAATCCGCAAGCGCCCGTGGCGATCCCCGGTCAGGGAACCTGAAGCGATCTGCATCCGCGATCAGGGCAGCGAAGCGGATGCGGCCGGGGCGACGATGACCACATCGAGCGGGCAGGGCGGTCCGGCTGGGCCGGGCGATGTGGACCAGGTGGTCGGCTTGCCAGCTTCAAGCGTCGTCACGCTCGCGCGGTAACCAGGGAATCGTCGCATGATGCTCGGCGCATCGCGAACGCCGGCGACGCAGAGTGCCGTCGCGAGCGCATCGCATGTTGCACCGTCGGGGCCGCGCACGCACCCGGCCGTTCGGTCGCGCAACGCGCGTCCGGTGCGCGGATCAATGATGTGCGAGTGCCGAACCCCATCGATCTCGATGAATTGTTCAAGATCTCCGCTCGTGGAAATGGCCTCGCCCAGAAGCACGAGTTCGAACGCCTCGCCCAGACCGTCCTCCTTGTGGATGGTCCAGCCCGGCTTGCCTGGCGGAGCGACGGGGCCAGCAACCAGATCACCAGCCACCGCGACGAGATGCATGAGTTGCCCCGATTCAACCATCGCGGCGCTCGCGCGTTGAGCAGCGAATCCCTTGCCCATCCCGCCGAAATCGAGCGTCATGCCGTCGCGGTCAAAGGCGATCGATTGCGATGGAGCATCGAGCAGGACGTGTTGCCACCCGACTCGCGTGAGCGCGGTGTCGAGCGACGCGGCGTCGGGGAGCGATCCCGTGGCTCGGGCATTGCGCCAGATCTGCACGATCGGTGCGATCGTTGGGTCGAACCAACCGTCGGTCGCGCGTGCGATCTCGATCGACTGCTCAGTTGCCGCGAAGAGCAACTCGCTGACGGTGGCGCGAACTCCAGCGGTGCGGGGGAGTCCGCTGCGTTCGCTCGACGCCTGCCAGTCGCTCAGGGCTTCGTCGCACGCGCGGATCTGGGCCATCGCGAGTCGACCCGCGGACAGGCGCTTCCGATGGTTGGTGTCAGCAATCTTGACGGTGATGTCGACGCCCATCGAGACTTCGGCGAACGACTCCACTTCGATCTGCACGGGTCCAGAAGGGTGAGATGGCACACACCCTGCGATCAGGAGCGTGACGAACAGCCCGCGCATCCATCAGTCCGGATCTTCCGGGCTCGCCGCGCGAACCGCGCGCAGTTCCGCCAAGCGATCGAACAGGATGTCGATGAGTTCAGGGTCGAACGCGCGACCTCGCTCAAGCCTCATTTGGTCAAGCACGCGCTCCTCGGGCCACGCGGCCTTGTAGCAGCGAACACTCGAGAGGGCATCGAAGACATCGCAAATGGCAACGATGCGCGCGAAGACGGGGATCTCCTCGCCGCGACGGCCGCGGCGCTGCCCGCCCTCAAGGATGCCGGGGTAACCCGTGCCGTCCCAGCGCTCGTGGTGCATCAATGCCACCTCGCGCGCGGCCTCGTCATAGTCCGTGGGCATGTCGTCGAAGAGATCGCCGCCGATGACCACATGGCGTTCGACCTCGCATCGCTCGTGTTCGTCCAAGAGCCCAGGCTTCTTGAGCACGCGGTCGCTCACGCCGACCTTTCCGACATCGTGGAGCTTGGCTGCGATGCGCAAACGGTCGCGCTGGCGCTCAAGATTCGGTCCCTCGAATCCGCGCCGGCGCGCCCACTCTTCGAAGAGAATCGCCGCATAGCCGGAAACGCGTTCGACATGCGGCGTGGTTTCGCTTGGGTCGTGCACCTCGGCCATGCGGATCATGCGCATGATGATGCTCTCGGTCAGGTGCGTGCGTTCGAGCGCGACGGTCGCGATGCTGGCGAAGTGCTCGATGAGCGCCTGGTCTTCGTCGGAGAAACCGCTGTCGCGTGAACGCCCTTGCTCATCGCGCGCGTTGATGAGTTCGATCACGCCGAGAACGCGCCCGAGTCGGTTCTTCAGCGGCATGGCGAGCATGCTCTTGGTGCGATAGTCGAGCAGTTGATCGAACGAATGATCGAACCGGAACGGAAGGCCAGGGTCGAGCCGGTCGGTGTCCGTGATGTTGACCGGTTGGCCGGTCAACGCCACCCAACCCGCAATGCTGCGTTCGTTGATTGGGATGCGGAACGACTGCATCGGCGGGGTTTCGCCGCTGCGGGTCCGGCGCGCGAGCGTCTCGTTCTGGAAGAAGGCAAAGCGCAGCCGGTCGGCTTCGCGCACGAAGATCGTGCCAGCATCGGCGTTGAGCAAGTGACGGCTCTCGTCCAAGATCCGGTCCATCAGCGTGTGAAAATCCTGCACCTGGTTGAGCTCGATGCCCACCTGCAGCAAGCCGTTCATGCGCGCGCGCCAGCGATCGACCGGCACCTTGTCGTCCGCCTCGCGCGCCGCGCGAGCGCGCAGGTCCTCGTTCTCACGCAGGGCCTGACGCAACTGCACTTGCACGCGCTGCAGGGCGGCGAGTGCACGGTGCCGTTCGACGCTGGCGAGGTACGCGCGAGAATGCAGCAGGCATCGCGTTCGCAGTTCAGCCGGTGGGACCGGTCGCTCAAGGTAGTCGCTGGCCCCCATGCGAAAGGCCTCGGCACGGTCGGTCGCGAGTTCGCTCCCAACGACGAGCACCGGGACCCCCTCTGTCTCGGGCGCGCCGCGGAACCGCTCGAGGACCGCCTGGGCTTCTTCGCGCCGCTCGACGGTGAGCAGGATCACGGTCGGTGCGACACGCATGGCGTGGTCGTACGCGTCGTAGCCGCGCGAGCATCGATGGACCATCGTGTCCGGCGCGTCGGAGATGACGGCAACGAGCGAAGCCGATTCGGGCGAACCATCATCGACCGCGAGGACGACATGTTGGGCGAAACTCTGCGTCGACCCGCTCACGCGCGCCCTCCGCGACGCGGGTTGCGGCCGCTCGGTCCGCTCGACTCGCGCAATGGTCCGCTCGCCGCGTCCACGCGCGCTTGGTCGGTGGCGGCATCGGCAAGCGACTGCGCGGATCCCGGCTCGGGATCGTGACGCGCGAAGACCAGCCGCCCGGACGCTGTTTGCAAGGTGTTTGTGACGGATGCCCAAATGTCCTGGCCGATCAAGTGCTGAACATCTTCGACGACGACCATCGTTCCATCTTCGAGCCAGCCGACGGCCTGCTGACGCTGCTCGCCCGCCTTCTCCAAGTGCACTCGCAGCCGTTCGCCGCTCGAGCCCGTCCCCCGCAACGACGCGGCAAGGTCGTTGAGATTGATGCTCGCGACGCCGCGAATCTGCGCGATCTTGTGCAGCCCGGCATCGGTCGTCAGGATGCGACCGCCATCGCGCTGTGCGACTTCGATCAGGGCCGCGTCGACGCCGCCGCCATCCTGCGTTCGCGTGCTGTCGATCTGCACCTCAACGAGCGGAACCGCCTGCAACCGCGTGAGTGTGTCGAGCCCGCGCCGCCCACGCGAGCGCTTGCCGCGATCATCGCTGTCCGAGAGCGTCTGCAGTTCATCCATCACAAAGCCTGGAACGATGATGGGTGCGTCGATCAGGCGCGACGAGGCGAGATCGAGCACGCGGCCATCGATCAGCGCGCTCGTGTCAAGAAGGTACGGCTGTTCGCCGCGACGCTGCTTGCTGAATTCGACATACGGAATGACGAGGCGGAAGTCATCCTTGGTCGTGATGACCATGCTCACGGACAGGTAGCAGAGCGTGAGCCCGAGCGTCATCTTCGCCAAGCCAAGGTAGAGCGCGCCGGGGCCCTCGTTGCCCAGTTCCCACGATGCTGCGATCGTGTCGAGCAACGCGCCGATCGCTGTCGCCGCGACCAATCCCAAGCAAAGGCCGAAGTAGACGGCCGCGACACTCGTGATGCGCTTGTTCGGCGTCAGGGCATCGAGGATCAAGACGAGCAGCCCGATGCCGCCGGCCGCGACGATGATCCCGACGACCGTCGCGAACGAGAACTCGTTCGCCTTGGATGTGCTGGCCAAGGTCAGCATCACGCTGACGACCAGAAGCACCACGAAAAGCAGGCGCGCTGCGAGGAGCACTGGCGATGATCGCTCGCGCCTTGGCGCGGCGGTCGCAGGTCGTTCGGCAGCGTTCGAATCCGTTCCCGACACCATCGACGGAGTGTACGGGGGCGTGGTGCCGCCGCTACCATTGCGGACGGTGTCGCCGAGGACGGCCGGGCCCGAGGGACGGGCGTCCCGTGAACCTGGTCAGGGCTTGACGGCAGCAGCCATAAGCGAAGGCGTTCGGGCCTTCGGCAACCTGGCCGTCCTCGGCGACACCCACCGGATTCCGCCGCGCGGCGTGCGCGGCACCAAAGCACTGCGCACGAGGGCACGACCGTGGCAAGGAAGGCGAGAAGCGAGCAAGAGGCGCCGGCCGCCGGCGGGTCGGGCTACGTGGTGCTGGCGCGCCGCTATCGCAGCCGAGACTTCGGTGAAGTGGTCGGGCAGGAACCGATCGCGCGCACCTTGCAGAATGCGATTCGACTCGGCCGCACGGCGCACGCCTACCTGTTCTGCGGCACGCGCGGCGTCGGCAAGACCAGCATGGCGCGCATCTTCGCCCGCGCCCTCAACGCAACCGACCAGCTGACCGAGCGCACCCAGATCGAGGACGCGATCATGCGCGGCCAGGACATGGATGTCATCGAGATCGACGGCGCGAGCAATCGCGGCGTCGACGACGCGCGCGACCTGATCGCGGGTGCTGGGATCGCACCCACGCGCAGCCCCTACAAGATCTACATCATCGATGAAGTGCACATGCTCACGCAGCCCGCGTTCAACGCGCTGCTCAAGACGATGGAGGAGCCGCCGTCGCATGTGAAGTTCATTCTGTGCACGACCGAGCCCCACAAGGTTCCTGCGACCATCCAGAGCCGCTGCCAGCGGTTTGACTTTCGCAACATCAGTGCGCAGCGGATCGCTGGTCACCTGAACGAGGTCCTGGCCAAGGAAGGGATCGCTGCCGACGAGGCCGTCGTGCTGCAGATCGCGCGCTTGGCCAACGGCTCGATGCGCGACGGACTCAGCCTGCTCGATCGATTGGTCGCTGCCAGTGACGGCGCGCTCACACAGGATGTTGCGCGTGATGTGCTTGGCCTTCCCGACAGCGAAGCACTCGACGCCATCGTCCGCGCGATGGCACAAGGCGATGCTGCCGCGGCGATCACGGCAGGTGGCGCACTGCTTGAGCGCGGCTTCAGCGCGGATCATGCACTCGAATGCCTGGCTGCGCGACTGCGCGATGTCATGGTCATCGGCGCCTGCGGTGCGCAGACCGAGATGGTCGAGCTGCCGAGCGAAGCGAAGCAACAGCTCGCTGAAGTGGCGCGCTCCATGCACGGCGCGGATCTCGTCCACGCGATCGCGCTCGCCGACGCGGCGAGCCGGACCTGCCGCAGCAGTTCGATCCCGCGCGTGGTCTTCGATGCACTCCTCGCACGACTCGCTTTGGCCGAGCGATTCGAGGGGGCGGGATCGGCGCCGCCAAAAAAATGACGGCGGCAGTGCCCGCGGCCGAGGCCCGCGCGCTGCCGTCCGCCACGCCTCGACCGATCGCGCCGCTCACTGCGCCACTGACCTCGGCTCAACCCGCTCGAGGCGCTGCGCCGACCTCGCCCGAGCCTTCACGATCCATCTCGCCCACCGCCCGCTCATCGGACGCCTCGCGCGCCGCGGCGTTGGCGCCGAATGAACGCGTGGAGCGTTCAACTGCGGCCCCGGCCGCTGCGGACCGAAGCGATTCAGCTCGATCCGACGCGCCTGACGCCTCGGCCGTCGTTCGCAATGCCGCGGGGCGAGCGATCGATCCCGCCGTGGCGGACCGACTGCGCGCGGAGCCCATCGTGCGCCAAGTGACGGACATTCTCGATGCGCCCGTGCAGCGTGTCGTGCCGCGCAAGAGTCGCCCCGCGCCCGTGCAGGACGGTGAGGACTGACCGATGCTCGAACCGACGAAGGGTCCCTATCCAGAGAGCGTGAACCGGCTCGTTGCGGAGTTCGCAAGCCTTCCGGGCATCGGTCGTCGCACCGCCGAACGACTGGCCTTCTGGGTGCTCAAGGCTGATGCAGAGCAGGCGCTTGGGCTCGCGAAGGCGATCGAAGAGGTCAAGCGCAAGGTCCGTCACTGCAGCATCTGCTGGAACCTTGCCGACTCGGACCCGTGCACGATGTGCGCCGATCAGCAGCGCGACCAGTCGGTCGTGCTCGTGGTCGAGCAACCCAAGGACCTGATCAGCCTGGAGTCGACTGGTCGTCACCGCGGCGCGTATCACGTGCTCATGGGGCGTCTCGACCCGCTCGATGGTGTGGGGCCTGATGCTCTGACGATCGCCGACCTTGTTTCGCGCGTGAAGGAACCAGCACGAAATGCAGGTGGCGTGGCAGTGCGCGAAGTCATTCTTGGGCTGAATCCCGATCTCGAGGGCGACAGCACGGGGCTCTTCGTCGCGCAAGCGCTCGAAGGCACCGGCGTGACCGTGAGCCGTCTGGCGCGCGGCCTGCCGAGCGGATCCCACATCGAGTTTGCCAACCGCGCTGCGTTGGCCGACGCCATCAGCCATCGGCAACGGCTCTGAGCGATGTCGGGCATGGGCTTCAACCTCTCGCAGGGTGCCCGCCTGGGGCAGAACCTGAAACTCTCTCCGCGCATGCTCACGACCATGAGCGTGCTGCAGTTGCCTCTGGGCGAACTTGAGGAGCGCGTCGAGCAGGAACTGCAAGAGAACATCGCGCTGGAGCGCGCCGAGCCGGATGGAGCATCGTTGGATCCTGTCGATGCCCGGTCGGACGGACAGGACGCAGGGGACGCCGTGGACGAACGAGCACTCGTTGTCGAGGAGGGCGGTGCGGCAGATTTCGATCGGCTCGATCGGTTCGAGCGTCGCTTTGGCGAGGACCTCGACAGCGATTCTTGGCGCGAGTCCCGCCGACTCGAGGGTGAGCCCGATGCGCGCAGCGAAGCGATGGCGAACACGCCGGCGCGCACGGCGAGTCTTGAGGAACAGCTCCTTGAGCAGTGGATCCTTGTTGATGCCAGCGCGCGCATGACGGCGATCGGACGCGTGTTGGCAGGCTTTGTCGGCGATGACGGGCTGCTGCACACGCCCATCGAGTCGATCGCAGAGGCGGCGGCGCCGGTCCTCGATCCGCCGGCGACTCTGGCCGAAGTCCGCGAGGCATCGCGGCTCTTCCAACATCTGCTTGAGCCGCCGGGAATGGGTGCGCCCGATGTCCGCGAGAGCCTGCTCTCGCAGCTCGATGTCCTGCGAAATCGATCGGGTGACGACGATCGCAGCTGGCATGATGCGCGCCTGCTCATCGAGCACCACCTTGAAGACCTTGAGTCCAACCGAATCCCGCGCATCCAAGAGCGGACCGGCATGACGACCGCGCAACTCGATGCAGCGCGCGCCATGCTGCAGCATCTGGATCCGTCACCCGCGTCCGGCCTCACCTCGCGCCCAGTGCCAGGAATCCGGCCCGATGTGATCGTGACGCACGATGCGGCGACCGATCGTTGGAGTGCGCGACTGGCCGACGGCAGCGAGCCAAGCGTGCGCTTGGCCGAGGAGTATGTGCGCATGAGCCGTGACCCAAAGGTCGACAAGGCCACGCGCGATCTCATCAAGGTCAACATGCAGCGGGGGAAGTGGTTCATCGAGGCGCTCGGTCAGCGCGGCGCGACGCTGTTGCGCGTGGTCGAGCGCGTGATCGATCGGCAGCACGATTGGTTTGAGTTTGGCTCAGGACACCTGAAGCCGCTGCCGATGCTCGAGGTCGCCGCTGCCATCGGCATGAATGTGAGCACGGTCAGCCGTGCCGTCGCCGGCAAGTGGCTCGAAACTCCTCGCGGTCTGGTCGAGTTACGCCGGTTCTTCACTGGCGGCACGCACACCGAGCAGGGGGCCGTGTCGTGGGACGCGATCAAGGAACGCTTGCGCGAGGTCGTCGCTGGGGAAGACCGCGCGAAGCCGCTCTCCGACGAGGCGATCGCCAAGGCGCTCAAGGCCGACGGCATCACGCTCGCACGCCGCACGGTCGTCAAGTACCGCGAGCAGCTGGGGATCCCACCGGCACGACTGCGCCGGGCGCATCCGGGGACCTGAGCCGCTAGGCTCCGTCGCATGGCCACCATCTGGTTCGACGGCTCCATCGTCCCGCAGCACGAGGCCAAAGTTTCGGTCTACGACCACGGTTTGCTCTACGGCGACGGCGTGTTCGAAGGGATCCGTGTGTACGGCGGCCGTGTGTTCAAGATGCAGTCGCACTTGCGACGGCTCTTCGAGAGCGCCGAGCGCATTCGGTTGTCGATCCCGTACACGCTCGCCGAACTCGAGCAGGCGCTGCGTGACACGGTGCGCACGAGCGGCAAGCCCGATGCGTACATCCGCCTGGTCGTGACGCGCGGGGTGGGCACGCTGGGGTTGAACCCGTTCACCTGCCCGATGCCGCATGTGTTCATCATTTGCGACACCATCCAGCTCTACCCGCCGCAGCTCTACGACACTGGCATGAAGGTGATCGTGGCGAAGCGACCGCGCATTCCGGTGGCCTGCCTGGATCCGGCAATCAAGAGCCTGAACTACCTCAACAACATCTTGGCGAAGATCGAGTCGATCGACGCGGGTGTGCTCGAGGCGATCATGCTCAACACCGAAGGTCAGGTCGCCGAATGCACGGGCGACAACATCTTCTTGGTCAAGGGTGGAGCGATCGTGACGCCACCGCCCGAAGCTGGGCTCTTGAACGGCGTCACGCGCCGATTCGTCATGGACACGCTCTGCCCCGCGCTGGGCATCACCTGCACCGAGCGGCACCTGCGACTCGATGATGTCTACGCAGCCGACGAAGTCTTCCTGACAGGAACCGCTGCCGAAGTCATCGGCGTGAACGCGGTCGGCGACCGGACGATCGGCACCGGCCGAGGCGGCCCGATCACCGCGCGGCTCAGCGCAGAGTTCCGCCGCCGCGTCGCCGCGGGTGCGCCCGAGGATTGAATCTGCGTGCGGTGTCGTTCCTGCCAACACGAACTGTGGAACGTGCGCCCGGGCCCGTGCCCTGAGTGCGGCGAACCCTTCAATCCCCGCACCGCAGTCTTCGAACGATTCAGCGCGCACTTCTGCTGCCCGCACTGCCTTGAGGCCTACTGGGGCAATGGCACCGACGGCCTGCCGGATCCGCCCGAGTTCACCTGCGCACGGTGTTCAGGCGCCGTCCGTCTTGAGGAGATGGTGCTTCGACCGGCACCGGGGCAGGAGGGTCGCGAGATCCGGATGGACTTGCATCCCTTCGAGAACGCCACCAAGGGAACGCTGCGCAGAACATGGAACACGATCTCGATGGCGATCAGCGATCCCGTCCGACTTGGGCGCTCGCTGCCGCCGCGACCTGACCTGATGCAGGCGGCGATCTTCGTCGCGATCATCGTTGGCGTCGGCGTCTGCACATCGCTCATTCCCACCATCGTGGGACTGGTGTTCCAGCTGATCGCTGTCGGTTCAATCGATGTCCTGTCGATGCAGCGCAGCGACGGCGAGTGGATGATCTTCGCGCTGTCCGGCGCGACGGTGGTCGGACCGATGCTGTACCTCGGCGTGCTCGCCGTGCTTGTCGCGTTCGTGTTGTGCATCGTGCAGCCGCGAGAGCGTGATGCGCCAATGCCAGAACATGTCGCGCAATCGTCAGAGCCCAGCGCGCAGACATCAGAGCTTGGCGCGCCCACTTCAGAGCATGCCGCGCCAGCGCGGGATCATGTCGGCGCTCGACGCGAGCTGATTCTGCGACGCGTCGCCGCGTGCTGGTGCTACGCCAGCGGGGTCGCCGCGCTTGGCGCGCTGCCGTGCGTGGGGGCGTGTGCCTTGCCGCTCGTCGTCTTCATGGCACCGCGTGTCCTGTTTGAACAACTCGCCGGGGTGGGCGTGCTCAAGCGCACCACAGCGAAGATCCTGACCCTCGTGTGCACGGGACTCGTCCTGGCCACGATCGTGTGGATGTTCTTCGCCGTGGCGATGAATTGATCGTCCTAGGTCAGACCTTTGCGCGCGTCCATCCACCGTGCAGGAAGCGCGCCAAGAAGAGCAGTCCGCGCACGGCGAGCTCGGCGCAGAGCCCGATCCAGATGCCGGTCAGCCCCTTGCCCAGCTTCACGCCAAGGAGCCACGCGAGCGGCAGTCTGAGCCCGTAGCACGAGACGAAGGTGATCGCGAGCACCCATGTCGTGTCGCCAGCTCCGCGGATGCCGTTGCGAATCACCATCGCCATCGCGAAGAAGATCTGAATCAGGCCGCAGATGAAGAGCAGCGTGGGCACCTCGCGCAGATGCACGGGGTCCTCGCTGATGATGCGCGTCAGCGGCTCGCCCACGGTCATGAACGCGATGCCAAACGCGCCCATGATCGCCATGCCGACCATGTTGCACCGCGAAATCGCGGCGCGCGCTTTCCACGCGCTGCCGGCGCCAAGGAACTGACCAGCGAGCGCGCCCGCGGCTGTGCCCATCGCGAAGCCCGGCAAGAAGCTGAACGCTTCCCACTGCACGGCGATCATGTGCGCGCCGACCAGACCTTGGCGTGGCACGCCATCGGTCCCCTCGGCGACGCTGATCATGCCGATGAAGACCATGACGAAGAGGTTGACCGCCCACAGCGTCACGCCCTCGAAAAAGTTGGGGATGCCCACGCGCGCGATCCGCCAGGTCGTCGTTCGGTCCAGCCGCACATCGTGCCGTTCAAGACGAAGGTCCTTCACGCCGCGCCGGAGGACGCGCCAGGTCATGAGCGCACCGACGGCATAGCCGATGCCGGTGCCGATGGCGATGCCCGAGACGCCCCATTCGTTCGCATCGATCCCCAGAAGGTTGGGGAGCCGAACGCTTCCCATGCGCATCTCCACGCCCGAGAGCAGAATGCTGAGCACGACGTTCACGACATTGACCCACGCCGCGATCATCGATGGCTTCGTGGTCTCGCCAGCACCGTGCAGGATCATGGATCCGATGCTCATGACCGACAGGAACGGCATCGCGAGGGCGTTGATGCGCGTGTACTGAATGCAGAACTCAGCGCTTGGGCCATGCAGCTTGCACAGTTCGGCCAGTGGCACGACCGCGAACCAGAGCACGATGCCGACGATCGAGCCCCACGCAAGGCCAAGCGCCAGACCGCGCCCGGCGACCACCTGCGCCTCGCGCGGATCGCCTGCACCCATCGCGCGCGCGATGATCGCTTGCGCGCCGACACCGACGCCCATGAGCGCAATGCCGATGAACCAACCCACATAGGCGCCGATCCCGATGCCATCAAGCGCCGGCGTCGCGATGCCATCGGGCAAGCTGCCGGCGACCATCTTGTCGACCAGTCCCACGCACGCTGCCATGACTTGCTGGAGCAGGACGGGCCACGAGAGCACCCAGATCGCGCGATTGATCGAGAGACCCGCGAGCTTGCCGCTGCGGATCGTGCCCTGATCGTCAAGAGCCGCTTCCGCCTCGATCACGGCCGAGACGGGACTCATCGGGTCGTCAGGGGAGACGACCGTCGTCGAATCGATCGTTCGATCGCGTTCTGGCGTGGGCGTTGACACGCTGCGCTGCACTCGCTGCGATCAGGGCGCGAGACCTGCAGCGGGCGCAGCAGCCGGTTCCGCTGCGGGCGCGGCGTAGGTTGGTCGAGCGGCCGAGGCCAGGCCGATCGGTGCGCCGGGGATTTCGAAATGCGGACGATCCCAGAAGATCATCCAATCCCAGAGTTCGAGCTCGCGTCTGTAGGTCGGGTAGGTATAGGCGTTCGCCTGGCGGAACCGATCGTCGATCGGTTGCAACGCGTACCACTCAAGCCACTTCGTTCGATCCGTTCCGAAGTCGCGGCCGGTGATCATCCACAGGCTTTGGGACGCCGCCAGATTCACGCACAGTTCAGGCTGGTCGAGTGCGGCGATCAGGGCTTGCACCACGCTGTCTTCCGGGTACTGGCCGAGCGCAATGGCGAGCTCAGCCCGCACATCCGTCTCTTCAGTTTCTTCCAACAGCCGGGTCCAGAGTTGGTCGACGATTTCGCGATGGTGCAGTCGCTGCAGGCCGCGCGCCGCGGCCACGCGAACAGGCACCGCCGCATCCTTGAGCTGCAGCGCGATGAGCTTCGCCTCGGACGGCTGGGCAAAGCGAGCCAAGCACTCGATCGCAGCGGCCTTCACCAGCGGATCGCGCGATTCGGTCACATAGATCCGGTAGAGCTCGATGTAGGTCGGATCGCCGCCGAAGGTCGCGGTGCCCAGCAGCACCAGGCCGCGACGCTGCGCCTCGGGGTCGCTCGGATCGACCGCCCACGCTGCGGCTTCTTGGGGCGTTGGCGGGCTGAACGACTTGCCCAGCAGGTCGAAGTCGCTCATCATCGAATCGCACGCGGCGAGCGGAAGGAGCGCAAGGGCAAGGATGAATCGGAGAAGCATGGTGGTGCAGCCGGGCATCGTGCCGGGCGTGGCGAGAGCGTAGCCGTTATCGTCGCTGCATGGCGACGCTTCGTGTCATCGGGATGCCTCTGGGTGCGTACCAGACCAACGCGTTCGTCGTGTGGGATCGCGACGACGCGTCGAAGGGATGCTGGATCATCGACCCGGGCGAGCGACCGGCACGCCTGATCGAGCGGGTCCGAGCCGAGGGGCTCGTGCCAGACGCGGTCCTCTTCACCCATGCCCATGTCGACCACATCGCAGGATTGACCGAGGTGCTCGCGGCGTTCGGAGAGCTGCCGCGATTCGCCCACGCCAGCGAGCACGAGTGGTTTGGCGAGCCTGCGCTGAATCTTTCGGAGTGGGGGGATCGACCGGTGTCGGTGGCCGCGCCGACAGGGGCGATCGCCGATGGCGAGGTGCTCCGCCGCGGAGGACTTGAGTTCCTGGTGCAGCACCTGCCGGGTCATTCTCCAGGCGGCTGCTCGTTCCGATGTGCTGCGGCAGGCGTCGCGATCGTCGGCGACACGCTCTTCGCTGGATCGATCGGGCGCGTTGACTTTCCCACGAGCGACCCCAACGCCATGCGAGCATCCCTCGCGCGGCTCATGGAGTGGCCCGATGCGACGACCGTGCACGCTGGCCACGGACCCGCGACGACGATCGGTCGCGAACGGGCGACGAACCCGTTCATCGTGCACCCCGACTCATGGTGAGTCCTTCGGTACGATCACTCCATGGGGTCCGCTGAGAAGATCTTCCGTGAAGGCGCGATCGAGACCGCCGCATCGCCCGACCAACTGAATGCAATCGCACCGCTGGTCACGCCGCGTCATGTGCTGCTGCTTGCGTCGGTGTTCCTTCTGGCGGGGATCCTGATTGGTTGGGCCTGCTTCGCATCGATCCCGATCACGGTCACCGGCCCCGCGCTGATCAAGCACGACGCCCAGGGCAAGGCCATCGGTTGCGTCGCGTTCTTCTCGCTCAGCGAGGGAAAGCGCATTGATGTCGGTCAAGTTGCCTTCGTGGCAGTGTCGACGGTCGCAGAGGATGAGCACGGAGTGGTGGTGGGCCGCGTCGACACGGTGGATGAGCGGCTCACCTCGCTCGAGACCGTCACGGAGCTCGCGGGCGATCCAACGCTCGCGCAGGAAATCCAGAAGCAGTTGGGCACCACGCTCTTCGCATCGATCGTCTTCGACTCGGTCGACGGACGATTGCGGTGGCAGGGCGGCGTGATGCCTGCCGACGACGACCTCAAACTCTTCACGCCGTGTGAAGTCCGGGTCGTGATCGACGACAAGTCACCGATTCAACTGCTCCTGCCGACGCTCTTCACCGACCGTGTCGCGGCTGGCAGCGGAGCGAACTGAATGAGTGCAGGCGCCGCTGCGAAGGACGGAGCCCCAAGGCTCGAACGCATTGCGCCCGTCCAGGTGCCAGTGGTCCTGCAGATGGAGTCCGCCGAGTGCGGTGCCGCGGCGCTCACCGCGGTCCTCGCGCACCACGGGTGCCACCGAACACTTGAAGAACTCCGTCGTGCATGCGGCGTGAGCCGAGACGGCAGCAATGCCCTGCAGATCGCCGAGGCAGCGCGCCACTTCGGCATGGACGCCGATGGCCTGAGCGCCGAACTCGACGAACTCGCCGGGGTCGCCATGCCAGCGATCCTTCACTGGGGCTTCAATCACTTCGTCGTCCTCGAGGGTTTCGACGGGACCTCGTGGCACCTGATGGATCCTGCTCGTGGGCGCAGATGCGTCGTGACGGACGAGTTCCGACGCGACTTCACGGGCGTCTGCATCGAGGTCAAGCCCGCTGCCGACTTCACGCCGTCGGGGCAAGCTTCCTCCCCGTGGCCTGCGCTTCGCGCAAGCCTGCGCGGATCGGGACGGGGGATCATCGTGGCGCTCGTCGCGGGCATCCTCATGTCGATCCCCGGGATCGCGGTCCCGGTGCTGGGATCGGTCTTCGTCGATGGCGTGCTCGCGCGTGGCCAGTCGAACTGGATCATGCCGATCGTCGGCTTCGCGCTCATGGCGGTCCTGGCCAAGGCTGTGCTCTCGACCGTTCAAGCGACCGTGCTCATCCGGCTCGAGCGCCGCATGTGCATGACGAGCAGTGCGCGATTCATGGAGCACGCGTTGCGGCTCCCGGTCGACTTCTACTCGCACCGATTGCCTGGTGAGATGGTGTCGCGACTGAGCGGCATCGAGCGCTTGAGCCAACTGATGGGCGCGAAGCTCTTTCCCGCGATCGCAGGTGCCGCGACGGGCGTGCTCTATCTGGTCGCCATGGCGTTGATCGATCGTCGGCTCGCGCTGCTCTCGGTGCTCGTTGCGGCGGTGATCGCGTTCATCATCGCGCGATCGGCGCGCGCGTTGCGGGACCAGTCGCACATCGCCGAGCAAGAGTCGGGTCGGCAGGCAGGGATCGTGGCGGTCGGACTGCAGGCCATGGACTCGCTCAAGGCCTCGGGTCGCGAAAGCGATTTCCTGGCGCGCGTCATGGGGGCGCAAGCGCGCGCGCGTCGCAGCCGTCAGAGTTTGGAACACCGCAGTCTCGCGGTCGAGTCGGTTCCTCCCTACCTCGAGTCGCTGCTGTCGCAGGCGATCGTGCTCGCCTTCGGCGCTGCACTCGTGATGCAGGGTGAACTCACGCTCGGTGGGCTGCTTGCGTTCCAGACGATCCTGTACTTCTTCATGGGGCCGGTCGTCGACCTGGCTGGATTCGCTCAGGAATTCCAATCCGTTCACGCCGATCTGTCGCGCCTGGACGATGTGCAACGCCATCCCACTGATCCGCTCGCGGCACCAGTCGCCGACGCCGGTGCGTCGCGCATCGAAGGTCGCGTCGAACTTCGCGATGTGACCTTTGGCTACGCCGAGAGTCAGCCACCGCTGCTCGAGGGATTCAGCCTGTGCGCTCAGCCGGGCCGCCGCATCGCGCTTGTTGGCGGCACGGGCAGCGGCAAGAGCACCGTGGCCAGACTCGTGACGGGGCTCTATCGCCCGTGGTCGGGAAGCGTCGAGTTGGACGGGCGAGACCTGGCCGAGTGGCCGCGCATTGAGCGGACTGGCGGCGTGGCCATGGTGTCTCAGCTTCCTCAACTGTTCGAGGGCTCGCTGCGCGAGAACCTGACGCTCTGGGATGCGGACCTGCCCGAGTCGTGGCTCTACGAGGCACTCGAGGACGCCGCCAGTGCTGATCTTCTGCAGCGGCGCGGTGGACTGGGGCAGCGTGTCGAAGAAGGCGGCTCCAACTTCTCGGGCGGCGAGGCCCAGCGCATCGAGATCGCCCGCGCGCTGGCGCGGCGTCCGAGCGTGATCGTGCTGGACGAAGCGACGAGCGCGCTCGATGCCGAGACGGAGTTCCGCATCGACCGCGCGCTGCGCCGACGCGGCTGCACCTGCATCATCGTGGCCCATCGGCTGTCGACCGTGCGCGACGCGGACGAGATCATCGTGCTGGATCAGGGAGCGGTCGCGGAGCGCGGCACGCATCAGGAACTCATGGACGCTGGCGGTTCCTACGCGGCGCTTGTCGGCGGAGGCAGCCTGTGATCCACATGGTCGAACACGCTGTGGCACTCGGTGCCGTGCTCTCACGCTCCGACCGACGAGAGCCGTTCGATCTGTCCATGCTCGATGGCGGGATCGTGGTCGAGGTCGAGTGTGATCTCTTTGCAATCCACGGTGAGGGCGGACGGCGCCATCCGCTCGGCGTCGTGCCGTCGGGCGCGCTCCTGTGCGCCGTGCCGGTCTGCCGCGGCACTCGCGTGATCGCGGTCCCCAGCGGTGACGGCGCCATGGCGCGATTGGCGCCTGGGCTGCTGGCTCGCTCTGATCAGGATCGCGAGCTCCGGCTTGCCATGCACACCTGGGAGAACGCGCTCGCGCTCATCGTCGGCGCGCCGGAGTCGACGGAACTTCCTGCTGCGCTGGGCGAACTTGCGGCCACGCGCGTCGAGCGTGACGCGGCAAGATTCGACTCGCTGCGCGCGACTCGCGTGGAACGCACGAAGCAGGTCGGTGGACGCTTCCGCGGCATGCTGGGCTCGCTCTTCGCGGCCCCCAATGAAATCCTGGCGATCGATCCCAATTCGCCGCCCCAACTGCGCGCCTGCCGCCATGTGGCGATCCTTGCGGGCGTGCCGGTTGATCGCATTCCGCGCCGTCTGCTGGAGTCGACTGATCGACCGCCGCACCAAGTGTTCGCCATGCTCGCGGGCTGCGGCGTCCGGGATGTCGTCCTCGAGGGACGATGGTGGGAGCTCGACCATGGTCCGGTCCTGGCCTTCTCGACCGAAGGCGATCCCATGGCGCTCTATCCCGTACCCGGCGGCACGATGGCGCAGCGGTATGTGCACGGTCGGGGCGTCCCTGCAACGCTCGTGGACGAGGCCGCAGCGCGCGCCATCAGGCCCAACGCCTCGATCTTCCTTCCTGCTTTGCCCGATGAGGTGCGCGATGTGCGCGGACTCGTGCGGTTCATGCTCGCCGGAAGCGTGCGCGATCTGGTCTGGGCGGCGAGCGCGGCTGGCATCGCAAGCCTGATCGGCCTGCTTGTGCCGTACGCCACGGGCATGCTCGTGGAGTACACGATTCCGAGCGATGACCTTCGTGGGCTGTGGTTCGTCGCGGCGATGCTCGTCGCTGCGATCTCGGCGTCGGCCGTCGCGCAGTTCGTGAGTCGGCTCTATCTCCTGCGCACCGAGGGTCGAGCGGGTCAGCGTGCGATTGGTGCCGTCGTGCAACGATTGATTTCGCTGCCCGCTCCGTTCTTCAAGCGGTTCAATGCGGGCGACCTGACGGATCGCTTGGGTTGTCTTGATGCCCTGCAGTCGGCGCTCACGCAAGCTGCGATCGGCGGCGTGATCGGTGGGACCTTTGCGATCGGCTATCTGGCGCTGATGCTCCTGATGGAGCCCTTTGCTGCACTGGTGGCGGCGATGGTCATGGTCGCCATGCTGATGTTCACGGTGCTCATCGTGCGCTCGCAGGCGCGATTGAGCGCAGACAGCGCCGACCGTTCAGGCAAGCTCTCCGGGTTCGCGTTGCAACTCTTCGGTGGCATCGACACGATCCGCACGGCGGGCGGCGAAGAAGCAGCGCTCATGCAGTGGCTGCAGCGCTTTCGTCGACAGCAACGGACGGAGTTGGATGCGAGCAAGCGTGGTGCGGCGCTGCGAGTCGTGGCAACCTGCGTTCCGCTGGGCGCCATCGCCTTGCTCTGGCCGATCTTCGCCGCGAGCGGTGCATCACTCGGTGCGTACATGGCCTTCAATGCCGCGTTCGTCGCCGCGATCTTCGGTGTGATCCAACTCGGCGAGTCGCTTGGCGACTTGGCGACCATCCTTCCGCACCTGCACCGTCTTGAACCGATCTTGCAGGAAGAGCCCGAGCGACTTGAGTCGGCGCTGCAACCCGGGCCGCTGCGCGGCAATCTTGCGCTTTCGAATGTGCGATTCGGCTATCCGGGTTCCGCCGACGAAGTCCTCAAGGGAGTCTCGATCGAGATTCCGTCAGGGGCATCGGTCGCCATCGTTGGTGCGTCGGGCAGCGGCAAGAGCACGATCATCCGCCTCCTCCTTGGCCTCGAGCGACCGGGGTCGGGCCGCGTGCTGATCGATGGCCAAGACTTGGCGCGGCTTGATCCGGTGGCCGTGCGGCGACAGATGGGCGTCGTCATGCAGAAGGGGCAGATCATCCCCGGCACCGTTGCGGAGAACATCTTGGGCTCCACGGTGCTCACCCTTGATGATGCATGGAGTGCCGCCGAGCGGGCTGGGCTTGCCGAAGACATCGAGGCGATGCCGATGGGGATGCACACCAACATCAACGCCTCGACGCTCTCGGGCGGTCAGCAGCAGAAGGTCCTGCTCGCCCGCGCACTGCTCGGCCAGCCACGGGTGGTCGTGCTCGACGAAGCAACAAGCGCGCTCGATGAGCAGTCGCAGGCAACCGTGGTCGAGAGCATGGAGCGACTCGATGTGACACGCATCGCCGTTGCGCACCGAGTCAGCACGATCCGCACCTGCGACCGGATCTATGTGATCGATCGCGGAGTCGTGGCGCAGCAGGGCACCTTCGACGACCTCTTGGCGCAGCCTGGGGCGTTCCGCCGCCTCGTTGAACGACAGTTGGCCGACCTCGAACCCGGGGCGGACGACGAATCGTTCGGGGAAAGCGCCGACGATGACTCGTCGAACGCTTAGGCCGTCGCGGCGAGCACTGGCGCTCCCGGGGCGATGAGCTCCCGGGGCATCAACTCCCGGGGCATCAACCCCCGGGGCATCAACTCCCGGGGCATCAACTCCCGGGGCAATCCGTTTCCTAGCGATCAGCGACCGCGAGTTGACTTGCGCGGTCCGGTCCGACCCACGGAGCTCGTGCTGCTCGAACGGCTCTTGGCGCCGCCGGTCACCTTCTTCAGGTCCGCCGCCGACAGCTTCTTGGGCTTCTTCGCTTCAGCCATGGTCATGTCCTTTCACAGGGTCCTACTGAATCACGGCCCCCTTGGCCGTGCGACAGCGGAGTATTCCATTGGCGGACGGTGTCTGCAAGCGGGACAGCGATCCGCGTTCGGAATCCTTGCAGATTCTCGGCCGACGGTCTTGTCCGACGCGAGCGACAGCCGACAATCACCGTGGCATGATGATCCCTCTCGCCATCACCGCAACGATCGTCGCGCAGGCTGGCCGCACGCAGGCGATCGCGCCGGATGAGCTCAAGTTCTTCGAGAGCACCATCCGTCCCATCCTCGTTGACCGCTGCTACGGTTGCCACAGCGCACAGTCAGGTCGCTCGCGGGGCGGGTACCTGCTCGACACGCGCGACGGCGCGCGAAAGGGCGGTGGCTCGGGTCCTGGCATCGTGCCCGGCAATCCAGGCGAGAGTCTGCTGATCCACGCGGTGCGCTACCACGACGAAGACCTGCAGATGCCCCCCAAGGGCAAGTTGACGGATGATCAGATCAAAGCACTCGAGACCTGGGTGTCCATGGGCGCGCCGGATCCGCGCGAGCAGGCCACGGCAAAGCCCGACCCGAAGGCGCGCGAACGCGCTGCGGAGGATGTGCCCGCTGGTGAACTCAGTCCGTCGGACATCGAGAAGGGGCGGTCGTGGTGGGCGTATGTCGCACCAAAGCCGCAGCAGGCGCCGGTCGTCAAGGATGCCGCCTGGCCCAGTGACGACATCGATCGCTTCGTGCTCGCGAGCATGGAGTCGCAGGGGCTCACGCCCGTCAAGGACGCGGCCGCGGTTGATCTCATTCGGCGCGTGACCTTCGATCTGACTGGGCTTCCCCCCACGCCAACCGATGTCGCGGCGTTCCTCCGTGACAAGCAGCCTGGTGCCTACGAGCGATTGGTCGATCGCCTGCTGGGGACCCGAGCGTTTGCCGAGCATTGGGGTCGCCACTGGCTCGATGTGGCTCGCTTTGCGGAGAGCAGCGGGCGCGAGGGCAACTCCGTCTATCCCTACGCGTGGCGCTACCGCGACTGGGTCATCGACTCCTTCGAGAAGAACCTGCCCTACGACGAGTTCCTGCGACAGCAACTTGCTGGCGATCTGCTGCCGGTGACGGGTGCGGATGATCACGCGGCCAAGACGATCGCGACGGGGTTCCTGGCGGTCGGCAGCAAAGCGCAGCGAACCAGAAGCAAGGATCAGTTCGCCATGGACTTGGCCGACGAACAGATCGATGCCTTCAGTCAGGCGATGCTCGGCACCACGATCGCGTGCGCGCGCTGCCACGATCACAAGTTCGACCCGATCACGCAGCGCGACTACTACGCGCTCGCCGGGATCTTCCTCAGCACCGAGACCTACTACGGAACGACCCGCAGCCAAGGCAACCAACAGGCGTCGATGCTCATCGAATTGCCATCCGATGCCAAACTTCCCAATGGCCCCACGGTCACGGCGTTGCAGCGAGCGGCCTACGACCAGATTCAGATCCAGATCGATCGCGCCATCGAACGGCAGGATGGCGTCCAGAAGGTGCTTGCGCGCGCGGCTGCAACCGGATTCGCCGAGATGCGCGCACGCTTCGACGACGATGGACGCGCCACGGCCGCGAATCGATGGTCGATGGGCGTCCGCGAGCGCGTCGAGGATGTCGATGCACGGCTCCTTGCGCGCGGTGAAATCGACAAGGCTGGCGCGGTCGTGCCACGAGGCTTTCCCGAAGTGCTCAGGGGCAGCGGCACCGCGCCGATCGGGCTCGGCAGCGGCCGTCTGCAATTGGCCAACTGGGTTGCGGGCACGACGAATCCGCTCACGGCCCGCGTGTTCGCGAACCGGGCCTGGGCGTGGATCTTCGGTGTCGGGATCGTGCCCACCCCCGACAACTTTGGCACCAGCGGCGTGGCGCCAACGCATCCTGAACTGCTCGATCGACTCGCGAGCGACTTCATGGCCAGCGGATGGGATGTCAAGGCCCTCGTGCGACGCCTCGTCCTCACGCGCACCTACCGGCTGGCCAGCGTGAGCGACCGCAACGATGCGGCGATTGATCCCGATGTGGTTTGGCTCTGGCGCGCGCGTGATCGGCGCCTTCCAGCGGAGTCGATCCGCGATGCCATGCTCGCCTGCGCGGGCGCGATCGGCGAGCCACCGGTGGCCAGCGGCGTGGCAAGTTTCGAGGGCGGCTTTGGCCAACGCGGTGATCAGTTGGCCCAGGTCCTGCTTCGCGACATCGACGCCCGCAGCGTCTACTTGCCGGTCGTGCGCGATTTCCAGAACGAGGCGCTCGATGCGTTCGACTTCGCGGATCCGTCGTTCGTGACGGGCGACCGGGACGAGACCACCGTGTCCACGCAAGCGCTCTTCATGATGAACGATGAGCGCGTGATCGAACTCGCCATGCGCATGGCGCGTCGGCTCATGCGCATGGATGCGACCGACAAGCAGCGCATCGCCTTCGCCTTCCAACTTGCCTTCGGGCGCGAGCCCAATGCCGCCGAAGAGCGCGCCGTGACCTCGTTCCTGCGCGACTTCCACGCGGATGACGCTGGCGCCCCCGGCGGGGCGGACACCGTTCGGCAACGGGTTCGCCAGCGCGTGCAGTCGCAACTTGGCGGCGCGTTGACCCCCGACATGCTCAACGCATCGCCCGAAGAGCGCGCGTGGGCGACCTTCTGCCAAGCCCTCTTCCAAACTGCCGAGTTCCGTTACCTCAACTGACCCAAGCGTTCGCACCGCCTCGACGTCAACTCACCCAAGCGTTTTCGGTTCCTCGCTTCTTCGCCTCGACCAGCACCGCTTCCCGTCGAATCACGGAGTCCCCATGGATTGCAACCAATACAGCGACTGGACCCCACCCACGAGCCTTGGCTTCAGCCGCCGCAACATGCTCGGCACGCTCTCGTGCGGCTTCGGGCTCATGGCCTTCGCTGGCCTGGCCGGCGCCACGCGGCTGCGACACGATGACGAGGGTGCGGCGAAGCGCGTGTCCACGGGCACGCACCACACGCCGCGGGCCAAGCGCGTGATCTTCCTGTCGATGGCCGGCGGGCCAAGCCATGTCGACACCTTCGACTACAAGCCGGAGCTCGCTGCTTCCGATGGGACCAGCCTTGGGCAGGGGATCCGCCGTGGTGCGAAACTGCTCAAGAGTCCCTGGGAATTCAAGGCGCACGGCAAGAGCGGGCTCTACATCTCGTCGCTCTTCCCGGCGCTTGCCGAGCATGCGGACCAACTTTGCTTGCTGCGCAGCATGAAGACCGATGTCCCTGCTCACCCGCAGGCGCAGCTCAAGATGCACACGGGCTCATTCCAGTTCGTTCGCCCGAGCGTCGGATCGTGGCTGCTCTACGGACTCGGCAGCGCCAACGACAACCTGCCCGGCTTCATCACGATCAATCCGCAGGGCGGTGCACAGACCTACGGCTGCGGGTTCCTGCCGGCACCCACGCAAGGCACGCCCATCCGCATGCAGGGTGGCGGCCGCGCGATGGTGGCGGGCGCGGCGGCTGGCCAAGGTGCGCTGCCGAACATCACCAATCCGCTGCTGACGCGCGAAGCGCAGCGTGAGCAGCTCGATCTCGTGCAGAAGCTCAACAAGGAGCGCCTCAAGCGCGACCCGCGCAGCGATCAGATCGAGGGCGTGATCGAGAGCTACGAACTGGC
>Ga0194120_10000498_pt1 | contig 74234 bp, 60 predicted proteins | sample TA2MahCa65mmetaG_FD_148642 | JGI IMG/M metagenome (GOLD analysis project Ga0194120, IMG submission 148642) | Freshwater microbial communities from Lake Tanganyika, Tanzania - TA2015019 Mahale Deep Cast 65m | ecosystem: Environmental > Aquatic > Freshwater > Lake | place: Tanzania: Lake...
GAGGATCCGTCCACGCGCGGACTGGGATTGGGCGGATGCATCGAGCTCGCCCCAGGACCGGCAACGCCCCCCACAAACAAGAGCAACGCAACTCACCGAGGGCCTCCAATCGCCGCATTCCGCGCATACTGCGCAGAGGCCTTTCTTCAGGGGCCTGGCCGAAACTGGCGCCCCACAAACAAGAGCAACGCAACTCACCGAGGGCCTCCAATCGCCGCATTCCGCGCATACTGCGCAGAGGCCTTTCTTCAGGGGCCTGGCCGAAACTGGCTGGCCGAAACTGGCGTGGCGTGGCCGAAACTGGCGATTCCCAGGTTTGCCAAAGCGCCCATTTGCCCTTTTGTTTCAGGTTCTCGCAGATTGCCGATTCCAGCGCTTCCAGGGACCTGGTCAACATTGGCGCTTCCAGGGACCTGGTCAACATTGGCGACGTGGTCAACATTGTCAACGAGAAACAACGAGCCGTCGATTGGCAATTCACGATCGACAAAGCGAGGCTCGAACCGAAGCGGCTCTATCCTAAAATTTAGCCTGGACAGGGCACTAGTCCGGCTCGTATCCGAGGATTGGCGCGAGCCATCGCTCGGTTTCTTGGATGGAGAAGCCTTTTCGGCGGGCATAGTCCTCGACTTGGTCGCGGCCGATACGATCCACCGCGAAATACCTCGACTCCGGATGCCCGAAGTACCAACCGCAAACGCTGGCCGCCGGGGTCATCGCGCATGTTTCCGTCAGCGCGACTCGGGCTCGCCGCTCGGCGTCCAGCAATCGGAAGAGGGTTCGCTTCTCCGAATGGTCGGGACAGGCGGGATACCCCGGCGCGGGGCGGATCCCCCGGTATTTCCCCTCGATCAGTTCGTCGTTGGATAGCCGCTCCGAAACGCCGAATCCCCAATCCCGCCGAGCGATCGCGTGCAAATGCTCGGCAAACGCCTCGGCCAGACGATCGGCGAGCGCCTTGACCAGGATTGCGTTGTAGTCGTCGTGCATCGCAGTGAACTCGGCGGCCAGGTCGTCGGCGCCGATACCCGCCGTAACGACAAACGCGCCGGCAAAGTCCGTTCGACCACTCGCGCGCGGCGCGATGTAATCGGCCAGACTTCGGAAACACGCTTGGCCAGGCCTTTCCCATTGCTGCCGCAACATGGGGCATCGAGCCAATTCGTGGCGGCGATCCTCGTCGGCGAACAAGACGACGTCGTCGCCGTCGGAAAGGGCCGGCCAGAATCCATATGTTGCATTCGCGCGCAATCGGCCGCCCGCGATGATCCGGTCGAGCAATTCGTTCGCCCGTTCGAAGAGCTCCCGCGCCACCGACCCAACCGCCGGATCCTCGAAGATCGCCGGGTACTTGCCCTTGAGCTCCCACGCTTGGAAGAACGGAGTCCAATCGACGCGCGATCGTATTGTTTCGAGCGGATAGTCAAGCAGCGCGCGGACGCCGAGGAACGACGGCCCGTCGATCGGCGTCGTGGACCAATCGGGCGACCACCGCTTCTCCCTGGCCACAGGCAGTGGAGCGATCTTGAATTGGCGTTTCTCATACGAGGCGACGAGTTGCTTCTGCAGTTCGCCGTTTTCGCGAAGGAACGCGGGCCGCATTCCATCCTTGAGCAAGCGTTCCACGACCTGGACGGCTCGCGACGCGTCGAGCACGTGCACAACGGGTACCCGCGTCGCGGGCGCGATCCGAACGGCCGTGTGTTTCGCGCTGGTCGTCGCTCCGCCGATCAAGAGCGGAACACGAAGTCCCGCACGCTCGACCTCACGCGCGACATGCACCATTTCATCGAGGCTCGGCGTGATCAGCCCCGACAGGCCGATTGCGTCGACTTTCTCCTCGCGCGCGACCTCGATAATCCGCTCGCAGGCCGCCATCACACCCAGATCGAGGATCTCGTAGTCATTGCATCCGAGCACGACGCCGACGATGTTCTTACCGATGTCATGGACATCGCCCTTGACGGTCGCGAGCAGGATCTTGCGTCGTTTTCGCGGTCCCTCCGAGCTCCCCGCACGCCGTTCGTGCTCCAGATGCGGCAGCAGGAGGGCGACGGCCTTCTTCATGACGCGGGCGGACTTGACGACCTGCGGCAAGAACATCTTTCCGGCGCCGAACAGATCGCCGACGGCCGACATGCCGGCCATCAACGGACCCTCGATCACCGACAACGCGTTGCTCCGCCCAACGCGTGATTGCTCGACGTCCTCCTCGATGAACCGATCCACGCCCTTGACCAGCGCGTGCGCCAACCGTTCATCGACGGGAGCCTGACGCCAGGTGAGGTCCTCGACAACGCCTCGCCGCTGCTCGTCCTTGATCGTCTCCGCGAATGCCACGAGCCGATCGGTCGCGTCCGGCCGACGATCGAACAGCATATCCTCGACACGTTCGAGCAGCTCGGCCGGGATGTCCTCGTACACCGCGAGCTGTCCCGCGTTGACGATGCCCATGTCCAATCCGGCACGGATCGCATGATAGAGGAACGCGGCATGGATCGCCTCGCGGACCGGGTCGTTTCCGCGGAACGAGAATGAGACGTTGCTCACGCCTCCCGAGACTTTCGCACCTGGGCACTCGCGTTTGATGCGACGCGTCGCTTCGATGAAATTCACCGCGTACCGATTGTGTTCGACGATCCCCGTTCCAACCGTCAGGATATTCGGATCGAAGATGATGTCCTCGGCGGGAAATCCGACCTTGCCGGTCAACAAACGGAAAGCCCGCACACAAACGGCGACCTTGTGGTCGATCTCCACCGCCTGGCCGAGCTCGTCGAACGCCATGACGACCACGGCGGCTCCATAGCATCGGATGAGCCGAGCCCTTTCGAGGAAAGCGGCCTCGCCGTCCTTCAGACTGATTGAATTGACGATCGGTTTTCCTTGAAGGCATTTCAGTCCGGCCTCGATGATCGTCCACCGGGAACTGTCGATCATCACGGGGACCTTCCCGACATCATGCTCGCCCGCGATCAGATTCAGGAACCGGGTCATCGCGGCTTCGCCGTGGAGAAGATCATCGTCGACATTGACGTCGATGGCCGCCGCGCCTCCCGCGACCTGTTCCCGCGCGACGTCGACCGCCTCTTCATACTGTCCGCCTCGGATCAGGCGGGCAAACTTCTTGGAGCCGGTGATGTTCGTCCGCTCGCCGATCATCAGGAAGTTGCTGTCGGGACGCAGAGTCAACGCCTCCGTACCGCTCAAACAAAGGCACCCGTCCGAAGCAGCCGAGCGTCGGGGGGGACGCATGCCGCGCACGGCGTTGGCGAGCGCCGCGATGTGACCGGGCGTTGTGCCGCAGCAGCCGCCCAGGATGTTGACCCATCCGCGTTCGGCGAACTCACGCATCGCCTGGGCCATCCGATTCGGGCCGAGCGTGTAATGGCCCATTTCGTCGGGCATCCCCGCGTTGGGATGGCAACTGACGGGAACGCGGCTCACGCGGGAAAGCTCCTCGACATGCGGGCGCATCAGGTCGGGTCCCAACGAACAGTTGACGCCGACGCTGAGCATCGGGAAATGCGAGATGGAAATCCAAAACGCTTCGATCGATTGGCTTGATACGAAGGTGACCCCCGCCGCGTTGAACGAAGCGGAGATCATGACGGGCAACCACACGCCCCGCGCCGCGCAGACCTCTTCGATCGCGAATAGGCAGGCTTTCAGATTCAGCGTATCGATGGCCGTCTCGGGAATGAGGAGATCGACGCCCCCGTCAACAAGGGCCGCGATCTGCCGAGCGTACGACCGCCGCATTCCGTCGAACGTCGCGCTTCGATGCCCGGCGTCCTCGACGTCCGTCGAAATCGACGCTTGGCGCGTCGTGGGACCGATCGATCCGGCCACGAAACGCGGCCGATCGGGCGTCCGTTCGTTGAACCGATCCACGGCCTCCCGAGCACAGCGCACGGCCGCTCCATTGAGCTCCTCGACGAGCGCATCGGGCAAACCGAATTCCCCCATGCCGATCGGGCTCGCGCCGAACGTGTTCGTTTCGATGATATCCGCGCCCGCCTCGAGGTACCGCTCGTGGATCGACCGGACGTCGTCGGGACGAGTCAGACTCAGGATATCCACGAAATTCGCCAGGTGCCGATCATGGTTCGCGAACCGTTCCCCGCGGATCTCCGGCTCTCCCAACCCCAGCGCCTGGACCATCGTACCCATCGCGCCGTCCAGCAGCAAAATGCGATGCTCCAGCAATTCACGCAGCCGATCGGCGCAAGGGGTTGAGCGGACGGGCATTGTCATCGATCGAGGTCTCGTGTCGTCATGGTTCGGGGACTTCAAAGTCCCGCAAGTAAGTCCCGCAAGTCTACTTCTCGTGCCGCGATTGGGCGATGCGCCGGCCTGGATCGAAGACATGGCCGCGTCCCATCTTCTCCAGCTTGTCGATTCGAACTAACCGGAAGAGGCGTCCCAATGCGCAAAGACTCCCTGATGCTCAAGATCATCACGAACGGAACCGATAATCAGAGCACGGCCTAACACCGGATGGGCCGTCGCGCCCCATGGGTTTCGAAACGCGCGACGTTTCGCGGCCGATCCAGGGCGAATGGAACGATCCGACCGGGATCTGGGAGCACCGACATGTCGACCGATTCCGCCGTTCGACCCCGCCGCCGTACCGACGGTCCGGCTCGCAACTCGGAAAAGGCGTTTGCCGAAATCCCCATCCTCCTGCGTTTACCCGATCTCTATCCGTCCCGCGCCGTGGACGCCGCCATCGCCCGATTATCGACTCCATCGCACGCATCTCCCATGCCCGCGAGCGCCCTTGAATCGCCGTCCGAATCGCCGAACGCCCAATGGCAGCGCGTCGACTCCGTTGCCGTATCCAAACCGCCGGCTCCGCCGATCGTCCCATCGCTTCCGGATTGGAGCAGCCGCATCATTGTCGCGGGCATCATTGTCACCGCGTTGGTCTGCGCGGTCATGATCCAAACGCGATCCCATCCCGATACCGATTCACCATCCGCCGTCCGCGACACCACCGCGCATCATGCGACCGCCGGCAGGTCGGATCGCCCGCCCGGTCTGAACGAATCGGGATCGTCGGACGCCGCGCGAGTCGCCACACGGGACCCGGCCCATGCGAACCATGGTCCAAACAACCGTGCCAACAACGGTCCGAATCGCGGGCCGCACGACGGTGCGAACGAATGGAACGCCGGTAACGACCCCGGTTCCTCGGAACAGGGGCCGAATTCGCCTATTTCCGCGCCGAGTCGCGCGCGGGCCTACCCAGGTATGCCGGCCGAGTTCGAGGAACCGGTCGGCAAGTCGACAAGCGGTCCGGATTCCCGGCGTGTCGTGACGATTCCCAGCACGGTTCCGTCCTCCGCAAATCCGTCCGAATCGGTCCAATCGCGGGAGGTCGCCCACGATGGGCCATCGCGGGACGGGCCATCGCGGGATGGGCCATCGCGGGACGGGCCATCGCGGGACGGGCCATCGCGGGACGGGCCGTCGCCGGACGGAACCGCTCAGACAGCCGCGGCCTACCCGATCCACGACGCGCCGATCCATGACAAATGGGATGGCCCGGACATGCCGCGCACGGTTCGCGCTCGCCACTCGGAATAGCAAAGCGATCGGCTCGACTTTTCTTGAATTGAACATCGGAAGGGCCGCGGGAGTAGAGCGACATGGAGACGACACGCAACCGAACTTTCCTGCGGGCGTTTGTCCAGGACCCCAACGGCTCGTCCGCCGTCCCGGTCCCTCACACGACGTTCGAGCCGCCGCGTCGAGGAACGGGTCCCATCGCGAGCGAGCCGTCGGATACCCGGCCCCGAACCGCGCCGCGCGTCGCGTTCGATGCGCCGAGCGGTTCGCGGCGTTTGGAAAACGGGACGGACGCGTCCCGGCGCGACGGCATCGCCGTTCCATCGCCGCACGTCCAGTTCCCGTCGACCGGTCCATTTGCGGCGGGGGCCGGCGTGTCCTCGTCGGTTAACGACGCGGCGTTCGCCGCGTCCTGGTATGAGGAACCAACGCTGCTCGTCGGCGCCGCCTTCCCGATTTCAGGGCGGCTCGCCGGCGTTCCGGCCGGTCTTCCGGCCGAGCGCGCGGCTCGCGAAGCGCGCGACGCCGATCCCGACGAGGATGCGGCTCACGGTGCCGGACTGATCGAAGCACCGGGCACACCCGAATCGATCGCGTGCGGCGATTCGACCGTTCATGACGCATCGGGCTCGCCCTGCGCAGAACCTCGCGGGTTCGTCGCGAATTGGGAAGTCGATCGATTCCGATGGCCCCGCGATTGCGAACGGCTCCACCAACAAATGACGCCCGCATTCGACGAAGCGGGAAGTCAGCTCCGCGCGGCGACACTCGACGGCATGCGGCTCCTTGCGGTGACGAGCGGGCTTCGCGGCGAGGGGCGGACGACGGTCGCGATGTTGCTTGCCCGCGCCGCGGCACGGGCGGGAGTCCGCGTCGCTCTGATCGACGCCGACGCAAAGAACCCTCGGATCGGGCGCCAATTGCACATCGAACTCGAACACGATTGGCGAGACGCCGCGCGCGGGATCGTGCCCGAGGCCGAAGCGGGGATCGCGTCGCTCGACGAATCGATCGCCGTCTTTCCGCTGACCGACAACGCTCGCGAGGAATCGGTCTTGCCGAACGACGGCCTCTGGCAGCGGTTTTGGACGGCGCTCGGCGCTTACTTCGATCTGGTCATCCTCGACTGTGGGCCGACCGACGATCAGCATCCGTTCCAGGCGTTCCGATCGGCGAACGCCGCCATCGTCGTCCGCGACGCGCGCGCCACGGACGAACCGGGAACGCGCCGCGTCATCGAACAGCTCGTCGGCGGCTCCATCGAAGCGATCGGCATCATCGACAACTATGTGCGAACCAACGCCGCGTGATGCGAGCCGATGCGCATCGTCGCGGCAGGGTGGTCGATCCGGGAACGCGCGGGGCGCGAGGCCGAGCGATCGGCGTCGCGGGTTGTTCGCGCGCCCCTTGCCCCGCTCGACTCAGTCCCTGGGCTTCTTACTGAACACGATCCGGTTGATTGCGTTGAGCAGCGCCTTGATGGTGGCTTCGACGGTGTCGGTCGAAACGCCTCGGCCTCGATAGGTTTCCCCCTCGTGCTCGATTTCCAGCGTCGCTTCGCCCTGCGCGTCGTGTCCAATCGTCGCGCTCCGCACGCGGAAATCCTTGCAGACCGTCTTGACGCCGGTGATCTTCTCCGTGGCCCAGAACGCCGCGTCGATCGGACCGTCCCCCATCGACGATTCCTCGACGAACTCCTGACCTCCCCGCGCGAGCGTCAACCGGACGCGGGGCGGCGACGCCGTGCTCGACGTCACATGGAACGACACAAGGGCCCATTCCTCGTGCGGAACCGCGCGGATCTCCTGTTCGATAAGCACGGCGATGTCGCCGTCGTACACTTCCTTCTTCTTGTCGGCCAAGAGCTTGAATTGCTCGAAGACCGTCTGCAACTGTTCGCCCGTGAGCCGATAGCCCATTGCGCGGGCTCGGTCGGCGAGCGCCGCGCGGCCGCTGTGCTTGCCGAGCACCAGGTCGGTCTTGGCGAAGCCCACGTCCTCCGGCCGCATGATCTCGTAGGTCGTGCGTTCCTTGAGCAATCCGTCCTGATGGATGCCCGCTTCGTGCGCGAAGGCGTTACGTCCCACAATCGCCTTGTTGCGCTGGACCTGGAGTCCGGTGATGTTCGAAACCAGCCGGCTGGTCGGCACGAGCCGCCGCGTGTTGACCCGCGTATCGGCGTGATAGTAATCCGAGCGGGTCTTGAGCGCCATGACGAGTTCCTCGAGCGAGCAATTGCCGGCCCGTTCGCCGATCCCGTTCACCGTGCACTCGACCTGCCTCGCTCCGTTCTCGACGGCGGCCAAGCTATTGGCGACGGCGAGCCCGAGATCGTTGTGGCAATGGATGCTCAAGGCCGCGCGATCGATGTTCGGGACCTTGTTCATCAAGAAGGCGACCGTTTCCCCCAACTGTTTCGGCACGGCGTATCCGACCGTGTCCGGGATGTTGATCGTTGTCGCGCCGGCCTGGATCGCCGCTTCGACAACCTGAGCCAGGAAATCGCGTTCCGTCCTCGCGGCGTCCTCCGGGGAGAACTCGACGTCGTCGCAATGCGCCACCGCGTGCCGGACCCCGGCGACCGCCCGTTCGATGATTTCCGCCTGTGTCATCTTGAGCTTGAATTCGCGGTGGATCGCGCTCGTCGCCAGGAAGACGTGGATTCGAGGCGACTCGGCGCACTTCAGGGCCTCCCACGCTCGGTCGATGTCGGCCGTATTGCATCGAGCCAACCCGCACACGGTCACTCCCCGGATCTGGCCCGCGATTTCCCGCACGGCCTCAAAATCGCCCGGCGACGCGATCGGAAACCCGGCTTCGAGGATATCGACCTGGAGGTCGACCAGCGCCTGGGCGATTTCGACCTTCTCCGCCAGATTCATGCTCGCGCCCGGGGATTGCTCCCCATCACGGAGCGTCGTGTCAAAGATCTTGATCCGCCGAGCTTCGGACATCGGAACTCATCTCCCAAGAACTCAAAAAACAAGGAGGAACCGGGCATGCCGGCACGCGAACACCCACGAACGCCAAAAAAAAACCCCAAAGCCTCGCGGCTTCGGGGTTGTTCTGGTTGAGCACGGAATCGAAGGCCAAACAACCCCTACCGCCCGCGGTCGGCGAGCGTAAGCAATCGGCGAAGGCGTAGGGATTGACGGCGCATGGTTGGTTTATAATCGGCGCGCGCCCCGGGGTCAAGCGACAATTCCGTCTGGTGGCTTTCGACCCTTTCGCGTATTCTCCGGCCCATGATCGATTTCGAGATCCAACGATGCACTCGGCGATGCGCCGCGACGGACCGCGAACTGCGGCCAGGCGAAGCCTTCTATTCGGTGCTCACCGCATCCGGTGATCAGGTCGTTCGGACCGACTACTCGCTCGACGGCTGGCCCGGCCCGCCCGCCGACGCGGTGGGATGGTGGCGAAGCCACATGCCGTCGTCCGAACCGGCTCGGAAATCGTGGGCGCCCGGCGATGTGATGCTCGACTATTTCCAGCGTCTCCCCGAAGGACCTGATCACGACGACCTGCGGTATGTGCTCGCCCTGCTCATGACCCGCCGCAAGATCGTGACGCATGAATCGACGGAGCGGGACGAACTGGGCCGCGAACGGATGGTCCTGTATTGCCCTCGCACGGAGCAGGAGTTCCGGGTGGACGTCGTCATACCGGACGCGCGGCGCGCGTCGCGGATCCAGGACGAATTGGGCCGACTGTTCCAATAGTGGGTGGGTCGCATGGACGCGAATGGCCGGCGCGGCGCGGCGCTTCGAAGGCTCGGCTGGCTCGGCCTCGCCGCCATCCTGATCTCGTCGTCGGGCGCGACGTGCATGCCTTGGGCGAAGTGGAAGACCGACGAGCGGATACCGATCGCTTTCCAACATACGCCGACGATGGGGGAAGTGATCCAAAAAGTCAACCAGAACACGGCGTCGATCCGCCAGTTGCAGGCCGACGCGGTCCGGATCGCCGCTCCCGGCGCCCCGTCGCTCAAGGCGACTCTCGCGCTCGAACGGCCCCGCAATCTGCGGATACGCGGCGAACTGCTGATGTCGCGAGAACTCGACATCGGGAGCAACGACACGGCGTTTTGGATCTGGGGCAAGAATGCGACCGGCGCGCTGCTCCACGCGAATCACGACGCATTCGCGATGAGTCCGACGAGCGAGTCGTTGCCGATCGATCCCGACTGGCTGCTCGACGCGCTCGGACTCGCCTCCTTCGATCCGAACGCCCAGCATTCGGGACCGTACGCGCACGGTCCAGGCTCGATGGAGATCCACAGCCAGTTCGTCAATGCGCGAGGCGAACCGTTGGTCAAAGTGACCGTCGTGCATTCGGTCTACGGCTGGATCCTGGAACAGCAGGTCCGCGATCGACGCAACCGAGTGATCGCGGCGGCCAAGGCATCGAATCACCGGCATTACCCCGAGGCCGGCGCGACGCTGCCCGACCTCGTCGAAATCCAGATCGCGCCCGGAAGCCCCGCCGCGATCGACCTGCGCATCGACGTCGGTGGATATCGCATCAACGAACTCGCGCCCACGCCCGATCTCTTCGCCATACCCGCCTTCGACGACTACCCTCACATCAATCTCGCCGATCCGCGCGCGTACGACCAGTGGCGCGGACTCACCGGCAACGGTACTCCGACCGCCGCCCGCGACGAAGCCTTTCAGCCGGAATACCGAGGCTATACGAGGAAATAGAAGGAAGAAGGCTCGGCTCATGCCGCGCCGAAAAACACGGAAGGAACAAAGCCCCCGTCTTCCCGTCATCCTATTCCCCTTGCTTCGGTTCGCGGACACGCATTACGATGGAGGCAGGAGTGACGTGGACGATTTCGGTAGCGCCGCTGCCGCTCGTCGCATGTCGCCCTTCCGCACCCATTCAAGGTCGTCACGCATGATCCACTATTCCTGCGACCGCTGTCGAAAGACGATCGACCCGAAAGAAGAAGTCCGTTACGTCGTTCGCGTCGAGGCCCACGCCGCGATCGAGCCGCAAGACGATTTCGCCGACGACACGGATCGCGATTACCTGGGCGAAATCCAGGACATGCTCGAAATGGGAAGTTCCGACGACGACGCTTTGGCCGACGACGATGCGCCCGCGCGGAGCGCGACGTTCGATCTTTGCCCCGCGTGCTTCCAGAAATTCGTGCGGAATCCGCTCGGCTGCGAAACGCACGCCCAGCTCGGCTTCAGTACGAACTGAACCGCGCGAACGGAGCCGCACCGGTGATCACGGGCGCGGCGCGTGTGCGCCGTCGAAAAGGCCCGACCGCTTCATCGCACGCGAGCCAGCGACGCGAGATCGCGTTTGGCGATCGTGTATTCGCGCGCCGCGACCCGCACGGCGTCGGGCAGATACCGCGTGTATTCGGGAATGGGAGCGCCGGGGTTCGCGCGCAGAAGTTCGTCAAGCCATCCATCGGGGATCTTGGGCTCGACAACCGTGAAGAGGGCTCCGACCTTGTGCGCGACGGTGGGGAACGACTGCTTCTCGATCTGACGGCGATGGACGGCCGCGGCTCGACGCATTCTCCATTCCGATTCGGCGAACCGTTCGGCCATCGCTTTGGCCTCCGCATCCCCTTGGCCATACAGGGCCACGGAAAACGTCCGGTCGCCCAGGACGCCGCGGTCGTCCAGCGACGGCGCCGCGGATCGGCGGTGCCCGATCGCCTGGCACCGTACGACAACGTACTCGCCCCGCCACTCCTTCGGAACCCGAAGCACGACCGTGAATTCGCGGGCCCCTTCGAGCGAAGCGCGGGGCGTGGGACGCAGTTTGAAGTAGACGCTCGAACGCCGGTTCATCGTCCCCGACGCGGCGACCGCGTCCATCGGAGGAAGCAGGTCGTACTTGACCGTGTTCATTTCCTTCGTACTGATTCCCGCCGATCCCGTCCCCTTGCCCAGCGGATCCCAGTCCCCCGCCACCGATAGGCCGGCGTTCCGCGAGTCCTCCGTCCTACGCTCGACGCCCACGTTTCCGGCAAGCGGTGTTTCGAGCGTGGTTTTCGGCGCGTAATCAACGATCTCCTCGCCATACGCCCGGCAATCCAATCGATATAGGAACTCGATCAGACCGCGTTCCTCCGTTCGAAGGAGCGTCGATACGGGGACGCGCGCTTCCATCAGACGTTCCCGAGGATTGAGCGCAACGAACTCCTCGGTGCTCACGTCGCGGCACGCGATCGATCGCGGCACGTCGAATTCCACCAAGTCGCCCGCCCATGCCGCAACATGCGATGCGGGCATGCTCACGACCATGCCGAGAACACACCGCGCGGCGCCGGACCGCCAGGCTCCTCGAACTTCCCACGTTTTCCGATCCGTTCGTGATTCCGTTTTCTGGGACGACATTCCATACCCTCCTTGCTCGATCGTCCGGCGCGCAGCCCGATTTCGACCCGAACGCGAGTTCGGGTCGAGCCACCAGGCGATTGGGCGACGGATTTTGCCGGAATGGCCCCGTCATTGGGCAGAGTGGCCCGCGGCACGATCCGATCGTTCCGCGAACCGAGGCTTCTTCCCGAAGCCGCCTCCTAAGATTGGCTCTCGCATGGGAATCGTAGCCGCCCCCAACTGTCCGGCAAGCGCGGGGCCACGGGGGCCACGGAAGGAGTTCGTTTGTCCATTCGTCGTTCCGCGTTCGGATCCCTCCCTTTCCCACGCGGGGGCGATGCGGATACGATGGGCCATTCGAATGGGATGGGCTGGAAAGGTGGAGGATGATCGTGAGCAAACCGCTGAGGATCGCCGTCATCGGTGGCGATGGGACCGGACCCGAGGTGACCGCCGAGGCGCTCAAGGTGCTCGATGCGGTCTCCCGCAAGGAAGGATTCGCATTCGAGACGACGCCGTTCGATCTCGGCGGGGAACGGTTCCTGCGGACGGGCGAAGTCCTGCCCGAAGGCACCGTCGAAGGGCTCCGGGCCTATGACGCCGTGTTGCTCGGCGCGATCGGTCATCCCAAGGTCAAACCGGGCATTCTCGAGAAAGGCCTCCTGCTCGAACTTCGGTTCCGACTCGACCAGTACATCAATCTGCGTCCCGTCAAGCTCTACCCCGGCGTCGAAACGCCGCTCGCCAACAAAGGCCCCGGCGACATCGACTTCGTCGTCGTGCGGGAGAATACCGAGGACATGTACTGCGGCACGGGCGGTTTCCTCAAGAAGAACACGCCGGATGAAGTCGCCGTTCAATCGGCCGTCTATACGCGCAAGGGCTGCGAACGGTGCATTCGGTGGGCGTTCGAGTTCACTCGGCGCCGAGCCAACCCGAAGGGCAAGAAGCTCACGCTCGTCGCCAAGACCAATGTGCTCACCTTCGGCCACGATCTTTGGTGGCGGACGTTCCAGGACGTCGCGCGGGAATACCCCGACGTCCAAACCGACTACAATCATGTCGATGCGTGCTGCATGTGGATGGTCAAGTCGCCCGAGTCATACGACGTGATCGTCACGACGAACATGTTCGGCGACATCATCACCGATCTCGGCGCCATGCTCCAAGGCGGGCTTGGCGTCGCGGCCGGCGCGAACCTCAACCCCGACCCGGGCGGAACAAGCATGTTCGAACCGATGGGCGGCAGCGCGCCGAAGTATACGGGCCAGGGAGTCATCAATCCGATCGCCGCGATCGGCGCGATCGCCATGCTGCTCGAATTCTCCGGCCAGCCGGCCGCCGGACGGAGGATCCAAGACGCCATCGAACAGGTAACGGGTACCCGGATGAAAAGCCAATCCGCCGGCCAGATGGGATTCTCCACGCGCGAAGTGGGCGACCTGGTCGTCGCCGCGCTGTGAATCGGACGATCGGGTCTTGGTTCGGCAATTCGGCAAGCTGGAAGCTTTCCCCACGGGAGATTCGGAGGGAACGTCCGATGACGATTCTTGAACGGTTCCGGTTGGATGGTCGAGTCGCGTTGGTGACGGGCGGAAGCAAGGGGATCGGCAAGGCGATTGCCGGCGGGTTCGCCGAGTCCGGTGCGAGGGCCGTATTGATCGCGGCTCGCGACGCAAGCCAACTCGCCGCTACCGCCGACGAACTACGATCGCGGACCGGCGTCGAGATCCGGTCGCTGGCCGTGGACCTCGCGCGGCGCGAATCGGCGGACGAGCTTGCCGGATGGGCCCTCGATCAATGCGGCGCCGTCGACATCCTGATCAATAATGCGGGCACCAACCATCCGCAAGAACTTGTCGAAATCACCGATGCGGTTTGGGACCGGATCGTCGAACTGAATTTCACAAGCTGCATGCGGCTCGCGCGACGCCTCGCACCGCGCATGATCGAACGCCGCTGGGGTCGCATCGTCCACGTGTCCTCGGTCATGGCCCTCGCGTCGACCACCGGCCGAGGCGTCTATTCGGGAACCAAGGCCGCGCTCATCGGCATGACCCGCGCCCACGCGCTCGAACTCGGCCCGCACGGCATCACCGTCAACTGCATCGCGCCCGGCCCGATCCTGACCGACCTGCCGATGGGCATCCTCACCGAACGGCAGAAAGCCCAGTTCGCCGAACGGACTGCCGTGAAGCGATGGGGGGACCCCGACGACATCGTCGGCCCCGCGCTGCTGTTCGCGAGCGAAGCGGGACGCAACCTCACCGGCTCCGTCATCGTTTCCGACGGCGGAGCCACATGCCGTATGTTCGATTAGATCGGCGCTCCTGCGATCAATGCTCCTGCGATCAATGCTCCTGCGATCAATGCTCCTGCGATCAATGCTCCTGCGATCAATGCTCCTGCGATCAATGCTCCTGCGATCAATGGCCCTGCGATCAATGGCCCTGCGATCAATGGCCCGCGAGCGGTTCCTTCTTCTCGGTGATGTTCGGGCACTGGGGCGCCATTTCCGCGTTCAGCGCGGCGAAATCCTTCCACTCCTCGGGCAGATTGTCCTCGTGGAAAATCGCCTCCACCGGGCACTCGGGCACGCATGCCTCACAGTCGATGCACTCTTCGGGGTGGATGTAGAGAATCTGGTCCCCTTCGTAGAAACACTCGACCGGGCAAACCACAACGCAATCGGTGTACTTGCAGGCGAAGCACGGCTGGGCGACCACGTGAGTCATCGAAAATCGCTCCTACAACAAATGAAATGCGGGTGGGACGCCACCTCCCAACCGTCGAGTGTCCATGTCACATGTTAGGCATACCCGAACCGAACCCGCTTCGCAATGAGAGCCTTTTTCTCCAGCCATCGATCAGGGATCGATGGGGTTCGGGGCCGTCCCCGCGAAGTGCTTACCCCCGAAGGAGTTCAGCCCGGATCGGCGATTCGCGGAATGGTAGGGTTCGCTCAGCGCGGTGTCAAGCGGGGCGTCGGCCCGAAGTCGGTCGGCCGGAACGGTTTCCCTTGCTCCAAATCGCTCGGGCTCCTAGAATCAAGGGCCGATTCCGCCTCCGGGCGCCGGTCCGATTCGAAGCGGGGACCGACACTAAGAAAGAGGCTTCAGACCAAGACATGAGAATCATCGGCGTGGCCGTCTCGCGGCTTGACCTTCTGTTGCGAATCGTCGGTGCCTTCCGAGAGCCGCGAACGCGCGGAATCGGGCAGGTGGTCCGGGATTGCCCATAAGGATTCGACTGTGGCCCTTCATGAAGTCGATCGCGAACTCCTCCAACGTTGCCTGACCCATCGGCCGGGCGCTTGGGAACGTCTGGTCGATCGATTCCTGGGGCTCGTTTGCCACGTCATCAACCATACGGCTCGATGCCGATCGATCCGTCTCTCGTCGCAGGATTTCGATGATCTGGCATCCGAGGTTTTTTTGGCGATCGTCGAGGACGACTACGGCGTGCTGAGACGATTCCGAGGCGAATCGAGCTTGGCGACCTACCTGACGGTCGTGGCGCGACGGGTCGTCGTGCGTGAGCTGCTTCGAGCCAAGTCGCATGTCCACTTGAGCGAGATGGCGGCCGACCTCGCCGTCGATCCCCATGCGTCCGACCTCGAATCGCGCATCAGCGATCGGGAACAAGTGGAGCAGTTGTTGGGTGAACTGGACGGACGCGAGGCGGATGTCGTCCGCCTGTTCCATCTCGAGGGCAAATCGTACGACGAGATCAGTTCCGAGACGGGCATCCCCACGAACAGCGTCGGCCCCACGCTCAGCCGCGCCCGCGCCCGCATGCGGGGACAAGTCGTCGAAGAAGGATGAACGTCCCTTGCGGGTCGACATGCGCGGGCTATAATCAAGCGTCCGCGAGGGGCCGTAGCTCAATTGGTTAGAGTACCGGACTGTCGATCCGGTGGTTGCGGGTTCGAGCCCCGTCGGCCTCGCTCGAGTAGTTGACGATGAACGCCGAGACAATTCGCGAGTGGTTGAACCGGAGGCCGTTCGAGCCGTTCGAGCTGCGGTTGTCCAACGGCGAAACATACCGGGTACGGCACCCCGAAACGATCGCCATCGGCAAGACGCGTATCGCGGTCGCCAGCCTCGAAACCGATCAAATCACCCATATCGCGTTGATTCACATCAACAGCATCTCCGCGACCCAGGCCGCCTGATCGGCTCGGCGCGACCCAGGCCGCCTGATCGGCTCGGCGCGACCCCCCGCAGGCACGCAAGACCGGTCTATTCCGAACCGGATAGGGGCGCGGTCCGGCCGATCGACGCCGTTCTCCGCGCGTGCCGCTCATTTTTCATACTAAACTTGGCGCATGGTCGACTACTTCTCCACACTCGCCATCGGTGTCGTGCGGCTCATCACCCGGACGCCGCTCAACGTCTCGCGGAACGAGTGGATCATCACAAGTTTCTGCATGGTCCTGATCGGCTTCCTCTGCCTTCGCGGGTTCGGGCGCCGGGACTGCTGAACGGTGCCGCGCGCGGGCTCAGTTGTTCAGCTCGATCGCCTCCTCCCAGTGTTCGTAGAGCCGCGCCAGGGCCCGTTCCGTCTCGTCCAATTCGCCCTTCACCTGTTTCACCCGCGTTCCGTCCCGCAAGACGTCCGGTGACGTCAGTTGCTCGTGAAGCTGGACGATCCGCGATTCGACGTCCGCGATCTCCGCTTCCAGGTCGCCCACCTTCCGGTATGGGAACCGCCGCTTGGGACGCGCGGTCCCGCCCGCTTCGCGCGCCGCGTTTCGGCCGGTCGGCCGCGGGCCCCGATCCAATGCCTCCTCGCGCGGCTCGGCACCCGCTCGGATCCTCAGATACGTGTCGTAGTCGCCCTCCACGACCCAGGCTCGGTCCGGTTCCAGGACCAACAAATGGTCCGCCGCCTGGTTCACGAAATACCGATCGTGGCTGACGAACACCACGGTTCCTTCGAACGAACGAAGGCACTGTTCCAACGCATCGCGAGCCCACAGGTCCAGGTGGTTCGTCGGTTCATCGAGCACCAGCACATTCGCGTCGAGCGCGGCGAGCCGCGCGAGGGCGACGCGATTCCGCTCGCCGCCGCTGAGACTTCGCACGGGTTGGTACGCCATGTCGCCCGTGATGCCGAATCGGGCCAACACATCGCGCCGCTCCCGCTCGATGAATTCCTTGTGCGGCGGCCGGACCGCGTCCATGACCATCGCCGATTCGTCGTCGAATTCCAGTTGCTGGTCGAAGTATCCGATCCGCACGCCGGCTCCTTGCGACACGTGCCCCGCGTCGGGTTCGAGCCGGCCGAGCAGGCACCGCAGGAGGGTCGTCTTGCCGATGCCGTTGGGGCCGAGGATCCCCCATTTCTCGCCTCGGAGGATATCGAACGTCACGTTTTGGAATAGGGGCGACGCGAACGACTTGGCAAGCCGCTCGACACGCAGCACGATGTCGCCCGTCCGCGTCGCCGGGGGGAAACCCATCGCCGGCGCGGCGATCGCGCGAGGCGGCGCGACCCGCTCGATCCGCTCCAGCTTCTTGCGGCGATCCTCGGCTTGAGCCGACTTCTGACCGTAGTGGTTCCGGCGGATGAACTCCTCTAGCTTCCCGATCTCGATCCGCTGCCGCTCGTACGTCCGACGCTCGACCTCGACCCGCTCCTCCTTTTGCCGGCGATAGGCCGAGTAATTCCCCGCGAACGAGTCGATCCGGCCCCGAAAAAGCTCGAGCGTGCGGGTCGCGACCTTGTCCAGCAGGAACCGGTCGTGGCTGACGACAAGCAGGGTCGCGTTCGAGTTGACCAAGTAGTCCTCGAGCCACTGCGTCGCTTCGATGTCGAGATGATTGGATGGTTCGTCGAGCAGCAGGATATCGGGTTGTTCGAGCAAGAGCTTCGCGAGCACGAGCCGGTTGCGCTGCCCGCCGCTCAAATGCTCGACGCGCTGCCCGAACGTCGACCGCATGAAGCCGAGCCCTTCGAGCACGCGTTCGATCTTGTGGTCGATCTGATACGCGTCTTGATGATGCAGGCGCTGCTGCAGCAGGTCGAATCGCTGACCCAATCGGCGCCGCTCGGATTCGTCGTTCGATTCGGCCATCGCCGCCGCCACACGCTCCGCTTCCTCCGCCCACCCGAGCGCCTCGGCGAACGCGAGCCGACCCTCTTCCCATACCGTCCGCTCCGCGTCCATCGCCAAATGCTGGCGCAGGAATCCGAACCGGACACCGCTCGCCAACTGGACCGATCCGGCGTCCGCGTCCTCCTCGCCCGCGAGGATGCGCAGCAACGTCGTCTTGCCCGCTCCGTTGGGCCCGACCAGCGCCACACGCTCCCCCGCGCGGAGCTCAAACGACACCTCGTCAAGCACCGCCTCGGAAGTCGACGCCGGTTCCGAGCCGAGCCCCGTTCCCGAACTTGGCCCAGGTCCAAAATGCTTGCGAAGACGAACGACGGAGAGCATGGGGGAAGGAAGTATGTATGAATCGGCGAGTCAGAAAACGGGGGCCACGGAAATACACGGAAGGGCACGGAAGGAAGAGGCACGCATCGGGTCGTCTACGTTTGGTCGTCTACGTTCGGTCGCGAGCTCCCATCATCGTCGTTCCGCTTGCTGTCGGGTTGGGGGGCGGGTTGGGGATGAAGTGGAATCGGACGAAACGGTCTCGATGGGTCGCCGAGCACTCCGGATGGACTTCCTTTCAGCGCCGCGTTCACCTCACGAATGTACCGGCGTCCCGCGCGCGTGCGAGGCCGGATCACGTTGTAGCGGAAGATGTACCAGAGCGCGGCAAGGCCGTCCCGCATGCCGATCTTCTTGCCCTCCTCGTACGTCCGACCATGGTACGAAATGGGAACCTCGTACGTGCGGACCCGCGTCTGGCAGACCATCGCCGTGAACTCGACCTCCAAGCCGAATCGGCGGCTCGTGAGCTCCAACGGCTTCACGACGCACGATCGGAACGCCTTGTAACACGTCTCGATGTCGCTCATGTTCCGATTCGTCAGCAGGTTCGATAGGAGCGTCAGGAACCGGTTCGCGAGGTAATGGTAGTAATAGAGCACACGCGCTTCGCGGCGGACCAGGAACCGGCTCCCGTACACCACGTCCGCCCTCCCCTCCAGGATCGGACGCACCACCTCGGGAATCTCAGCCGGATCGTATTCCAGATCCGCGTCCTGGATGATCACGACCGCGCCGACCGCCTCCTGGATCGCGCGGCGAATAGCGGCCGTCTTGCCGCGATTGCGGTCGAGCCGGACATAACGCACCTTCGGCTCGCGCTCCGCCACGCGGCGCACGATCGATGCCGTTCCGTCCGACGATCCGTCGTCGACCACCACCACCTCGCGCACAAGCGACCCGAGCCGCAATACCTGTTCGATGACCGAACCGATCGTCGCCTCCTCGTTGTACGCCGGGATCAGTACGCTGACCGGCGAGTCGTTCATGAGGTCCACGTCCTTTCGCGTTCGACCCGCATCCAACCGATTCCTATCGCCAACGGCCGCCGATCTCGCCGACCGGCCCGATGGAGTGCTCAACGGGATGGAAGACCGGCACGATCGAAACCGGTCGAATCGCACGCGGACAACCGATCACGGTCGCCGCCGATGCCGTCAATCCGACGACCGAGTGTCGCGGATCGGATAACCGCCGGCAATCGGCCGGTGCTGGGAAACCCGGATAACAACGAGCCCGTCGCGATCGGAACGCCGGTTGCTCCCACTGTCCACTCGGTTCCTTCTTCCATCCCGTTCCGTTCGACAAGGAGACCGAATGTGGGAAAGCGACGGTTGGTAATGGCGACGGCCATGGCGGCGGTGATCGCGTGGTCGGCGAGTGAACTGCGAGCCGATCCTCCGTTCTCGCACGGCGATCGAGGCCGGCATGCCGGCCACCATCACCATGATAGCTCGTACTGCCCTTGCTGCGACCCCTGTTGCCCGCGCGTCCATTTCCACGCGTATCGGCCGTATGTCGGCCAGAGTTATGGGTATGTGGGTCCGAGCTACCCGTATGTGGGCGGCTACTACCCGTATGTCCGCTCGCCGTATTACTACTCGGTGCCGGGGCTCCGAGTCCAGGTGCTCGGAAACGGGTGGATCATCCGGTACTGAACGCGATGAAGCGGGTCCGAACCCGAGGGAGGGTGCGAGTACGAGCCGGACGCCGGCGATCGAGTCGCTCAGTAGAGCTGCTCGCCCGGTTCAAAGCCAAGGCCGCGGATCTCGCTCAGGTCCGCGGCCCCTTTTTGTTCATCGAACAGGTCCTGAGCCAGGGACCGGTGGTAGAGGAGCACGGCGAGCGTCCGGTCGATCGTCTTCTTGGCTTCGTTCGGCACGCGCTGGTCGACATAGGCTTTCATGGTCTCGTCGAGCGATTCGAGCAGATCCGTCCGTTCCTTGCGGAAGAGGGCCACGGCGCGGTCGAGGTCGGCGAGCGCGCGGGAGAATTGGCCGAGCCGATAGAGCAGGAACCCGCGCGTGTCCAGATACTGGGCGTTGTCGGATTTGGATTGGGCGATCGCCGCGTTGATGTCGGCGAGTCCTTGTTCGAGTTCGACGTTGGCGAGCGCCCGCATGTAGGCGACGCTGTTGAGCAGATCCGCGCCGTGGATCGCGCCGGGCGAGGCCTTCGAAAGTTCGGCGATCGCCTTCCAATCGTCGAGCGCGGCTTTCCAGCGCCGCATGCGCTGGTGGTGTTCTCCGCAAGCCACATAGACGGCGACCCGTTCGATATCGTCCGACGCGCTCAGGGCGGCGTGCAAATCCTGTTCGGCCTCTTCGAACGCGTTCCGGTCGACGTGGATCGCCGCCCGCAACAAGAGAAAATCGGCCTGGTCGCCGGCCACCGCGAGCGCCCCATCCACGGCATCGAGCGCCTCCGCATACGCCTTGTTCGCGCGGTGTTCGAACGCGGCGGCGAGGTACCATCGGCCGACCTCGCGCGGAGCTTCCTTCGCGACCACCGGCCCGAAGACCAGAAGGAACGCCAAGCCGATCACGACACACGCGCTCGGCGACAGCCTGCGGGTCGCGGGCGAATCGGAAGGTTCGCTCATGCGGCGGCCGTCGTCAACGTGGGAATCGCATCCAATCGCACATCGCGCACCGAATGGCCTTACCAGCCCATGACCATGTTCGATTCGATGACCTTGCGGGCCTGTTCCAGATCGGTGCCCGTTTCGTGCATGTAGAGCCGGATCGCGTGAACCTTGTCGCCCGACGCCTTGGCCAGGCAATCGCGGGCCGTCGTGCACGGGTCCAGGTTACGCACGATGCCAAGCGCGCCTTTCGAGATGACCCACGTATCGCGGGGCCGTTTGGTCATTCGAGTGATCTTGTCGTGGGGGTACGCGTCCTTCACCACCGCCGTGGCCGCCTCCTCGCCACTCGCCCACGTAATGATGATGTGCGCGTCGGTTTCAACCTCGAACAACGGCATATGCGGCTCCTTTCGGCAAGAGACGACGGAGGCTGTATGGTAACTCAAACGAGGAACGAAGAAAAGGAAGCCGAGAGGTCCTGTCCGCCCATTCCGGGTCTTTCCGTGTGCTTCCGTGCCCACCGTGTGCTTCCGTGTGCTTCCGTGGCCACCGAGGAACACGGAACGACACGGGAGCGAGGGCCCAATCCGGCCCGATTTCATCCGTCGGACTTCCGCCTTTCTTCCAGGATCTCGCTCAGCGTCCGTTCGATGTCGTAAGCGTAGCGCCATTCGGGATAGTCGCGTTGGAATCGGCGTGTATCGCTGATGTACCAGATATGGTCGCCCGTCCGGTTCGCGTCGGACCACGCGACGTTCATGCGGCGGCCCGTGATCCGCTCGCAGAGCCCGATCGCCTCGATGATCGAGCAGTTGCAGTGCCGGCCGCCGCCCGCGTTGTAGACCATCCCCGGTCTGGGGTTCCGCACGTAGTGCCAGAACATGCGGACGAGGTCGCTCGCGTGGATGTTGTCGCGGACCTGTTTGCCCTTGTAGCCCAGCACGGTGTACTCGGCGCCCGTCACCGCGCACTTCGCCAGATACGACAGGAACCCGTGCAGCTTCGTTCCCGAATGGCCCGGTCCCGTCAAACAGCCTCCTCGGAAGCAGGCCGTGTTCATGCCGAAATAGCGCCCGTATTCCTGCACCATCGCGTCCGCAGCCAATTTGGAAACGCCGAACAGCGAGTGCGTCGTGTGGTCCACCGACATGAACTCGTCGATTCCGTGCGCGAAATAGGCATGCGACGCGTCGATCTCCCACCGCGTCTCCAGCTCGACGAGCGGCAACAGGTTCGGGTTATCCCCGTAGACCTTGTTGGTCGACGTGAAGACGAATGCGGCCGAGGGCGCGTGTTTGCGGGTCGCTTCGAGAAGGTTGAGCGTTCCGACCGCATTGACCGAGAAATCGGCATGCGGGTCCTTCGCCGCCCAGTCGTGCGACGGCTGCGCCGCCGTGTGGATGACGGCCGCGATGTCGGTTCCGAACTCCGCGAAGAGCCGGTCCACCCGCTCCTTGTCGCGGATGTCGGCCTGCTCGTGCCGATAATGCGGTACCGACGCGATGAGCGCATCGCGGCTCCATGCCGTCGACGCGTCGTCGCCGAAGAAGGCGCGCCGCATGTCGTTGTCGATCCCGACCGTCTCGTACGACTCGCCCGCGAAGAACCGAACCGCTTCCGCTCCGATCAATCCGGCCGAGCCGGTAACGATGACGATGGCCATGAGGAACCTTGAAGGTCTGGACAGATCCCAGTGGTTCGCGGGGCGAAAGTCGCTGATCGCTCCGAGATCAGCCTGTTCCGTACTCCGCATCGAGCGCGGGTTCGGTGATTCGCGGAGCGAATCACGACTTCGACGATCAGCGCCCCGTGACCCGCAACCGATCGACGACCGGAATCAACCGGACCTTACGGACCAGCGACAGGATTTGGATCGCCTCGTCCTCGCTCGACACCGTCCCCTGCACCACAAGCCGGTCACCCGAACTGATCAGCTCGACGCGCGCGTCGGGATGCAGGCTGCGGATCGACGCGAGCAGCTTGTCGTACTCGCGGTCCGCCACTCGAGCCTGATCCTCGGGCGATTTTACGGCAATCAGGTAGTTCGTCGAGGCCTCCCGACTCGGCGCCGGCGCGGCGCCCGACGGCTTCTCTTGCTGCTCCCCGCCCGTGCTTTGGTCTTGGTCTTGGTTCTTGAACCAGACGCGGACATGCGTTTGGCCGTCCCGCTTGCCGATCAAGGTCAGCTCGAACGGCGAGAATTGCACCGCGTCGCAAATCGTCGGATCGACCGACTCGGCGCGCGCAATCTCGAATTCCGAGCGAACCGACATCGATTGACGCACGCCCAAATCCAATTTGCGGTGCGTGATCAACGGTTCCGCCACCGGACGGCTCGGCGCGGGATCCGTTCCGCTCGATGCCGGCGACTCCGACGTCGAACCGGCGGGGACGACATCCGCCGAACGAGATGAGGGCGACTCGGATCCCGGAGTGCCGCCGAGCCCCTTCGAGCCGCGGCTCGGGATGGGAATCGATGCGACGGCCACCGTTTCCCGTCGAGGTTCCGAGGGCCCGCGCACCGCGTCCGCCCTCACGGTCGACGGCGAAGCCTGAGCCGTTTGAATCGGCCGTTCGCTCGACGGTTGGATCGCGCCGACGTTGGCCTGACCCGCATCGGCCGGCTTGGCGTGCGTCGGCGAATTCGGCGAGGACTCCCGCACCGCGTCCGCCACGGCGCCGTTCACCGCCGCTCGTTCGGGAACCGACGGCGTACCGATCGCGACTTCGGTCGCTTGAGCCGGGTTCGCTTGAGCCGGGTTCGCTTGAGCCGGGTTCGCTTGAGCCGCCGCGTTGGTCGGGTCGAACATCCAGCGATCGGATGGTTCGGAGAGGTTGCTTTGAACGAGCGTGTTGGTTCGCCCGGCATCAACCACGATTTGCATGTCCGGCACTACCGCCGGGACGCTTGACGGACCGCGCGGATCGCGTGGGGCGGCGACCGGTTGGGTCGCGAGGCTCCGTGGTGCGATTGAAGTCCGAGCAGTTCTTGAATTTGCCGATTCCGGATGGGAGCTCAACGATGTCCCAGGCAGGACGGCGGTCGGAATGGGACGTTGCGATAGCGATGTCGTTACCGATTGCTTGGCCCGATCGAATGCTCCGAGCGCCCGATCGATCGCGAAAGTATCCTCACCGATTTCCTGGCCCGGACCATTGGAATGCACGCTAGCGGGAGTCGGTTCAGGACCGTCCGCCGACGTCGCCTTTGATGGGTTTCCCGGAGTTTCGGAGGGCGTGCCCGACACGATGGGGGCGAGCGTGGGCTGAGGCCCGCCGACGTGCGCTGCGGTGACGGCGACTCGAGTCGGCTTGGGCCTCGCGCCCGCGGGCTGCCGTTCCGGACTGCGCGACTCCGTGTCGGAAAGGCTCATCGACATCGTGATCGTCGTGCCTTCCGTGTTCGAATCGGACATCGATCTGGATGTCGAATCCGACGTCGATCCCATCGTCGATCCGATCGTCGGTAGGGAAGGTGACACCAAATTCGGTCCGGCCGCTCCCGGCGTCGTCACCGGATTCGACGCGAGTCCGGAAACGTCGCCAAGCGGTTTTTGCAGGCCTGTCGGATCGACCGGCGCCTCGGCGGGAGTCGGTTCACCCGAAACACGCAAGACACCCGTTCCGATCGAGCCGTCCGAGGACGTTGGCGTATGCTGCGGTGCGATCGGCGTGTTCATATGCGCGAATTGGTCGAGCACGCGGGGAGGCTGTCTTAGTTGGATTGGCTTGTCAAGAGAGTCCGCGGAGTCGGAAGCGGCGGTCGGTTCACCGTCGGGCGAGGTGCCCGCCGGCGCGGATGTGGCCACGGCATCGGTCGGCTCGGCGCCCGCATCGGAATAGGGCGACGTCGACGACGGTTCTTGGTTTTGGTTTTGGTATTGGTTTTGGTTTTGGTCTTGGTCTTGGTCGGTTGGGGCCGTGTTCCGTGCGGTCGCGTGGGTGTCCGTCAAGCCGGATTCGCGAGGCAGCCATCCGAGCGCGGACAGGATGTGCCGCTGTTTACGGATTTCCTCGTCGGAAAGCGTGCCCGAGGTTAGCTCGACGGCCCATTCGCGTTCCCTCGCGTCGCCGAAGAAGATCGCGAGCGCGATCGCGTTTCCGGAAAGCCCGTCGGAAACGCATTCGGCGGTCGCCGTCGCGTTCACGGTCGGCGCGGGTATCGCGGGACGATCGTCGGCGAACGTGTCCCGTGATTCGACCTCCGCCGCGGTCGGGATTTCCGTGATTACGTTCGGAAGCAGCGGCAATTCGGCCGGCGCTCGGTCGTGGTTTGGTTCTTGTTCTTGATCCGATCGCAGATGGAAGCCGCGAAATGTCGACGGCCGTCGATCGGGAACGCGAGCTGGTTCGCGAACGCGAGCTTGGCCTTGGTGCGCGCGCGAGTTCGGATCGGCGTGCGTCGAGCCGGCGGTGCGGGTCGGCTTTTCATCGTCCCACAAGCGCGGCGTGTGACGCTGGACGCTGGACGGAGCGGCCGTTTCGACGGGGAGCCGTGTTGCCGCGTCGTGGGACAGCACGCGAGGCACATCGCGGAGTGGTTCGGCGAAGGCGAAGGGCCCGGAGGCGATGTTCGCGAACGGGCCGGCAACGGCCGCCGCGATCACGCCGGCGGCAACCGAAGCGCGGTGTTGGCGCCAGAGGGTTTCAATTCGGGCCTTCCAGGTCGGCTTGCGGGAAAACGGACCGCGTTTTCGGTACATCCTGAATATCCCCCCATAGGTCGCCGGTATTGGGCTCCGATTCCTCGTTCGCGCGGGGCGCCAAGCATGCGGGTGGACGCGCAGCCGCGCGGGCTCGGACACCGGCCTTGATACCAATCGGTACGCCGCCGGGAGGAAGTTTGGCGAAATGAAGCGGTTGTTCCGATTTTGCGTCCCGACGGTTGGAAGGCAATAGGGCGATTCACGGGTGGAACGGGGGGAGTTGACCACAAATGGCACGAATGGCACGAATCGGGGAAACGAGGGCAAGGTCGTGTAGGGATCCGAGTTCATGCCGAACGCGAGGCAGGAACACGGGGCGCGCGGAAGGTGCCTGCCAACGTCAGATCTGCTCGAATTCGAGATCGTGGAGCAGCAGCGAAGCGCCTTTTTGGAGGAACTCGACCGAGACCAGCAGGCGCGATGTGCCTTCACGGCGAATCACAACACCCTCAATGCCCGATAGCCGGCCGCTCTTCACGCGGACCCGCATCCCCGGCTGAAGCTGGTCCTCGGGCAACAACGGCGCTCCGGCCTCGATAAGCTGGAAGAACTGGCGAAGATCGCGAGTCAGGCCCGCTCCATCCACGACCTCGACATACCGCGCGACGCAATTGGTCGTCATCGCCTCGTACCGCTGCTCGTTCGTCCCGTAGACGAATACGTAGCTCGGGAACAACGGAACAAACGAAGTCCGCATGCGCCCGCCGGGCGACTTGTTTCGCCGAGTCAGCACGGGGCCGTAGAACGGGACTTCCTTCGCCGCCAGACGACGCATCAGGTCCTTTTCGCGTCGAGCCAGCGTGTAGATGGCCCACCAGCACTGATCGGGATCCGTTCCCAGATTCTCCAGGTCAAACAAGTTGGCGGGGAAGATGTCCGTTTCGCGTTCCAAGAGCGGCATGCGTGCCTCCCATCGTCCCAATTCAACTATCGTCTCCACGCAGTTCCCAGAACTATACCCCATGGATCGGTGGATTTCGGCGGACACGTCATGGTGTGGGTCTTCCGCGGAACCGCCGCCGTGCCCTTCCGATCATTCGGGTTGTGCCGAAAGCGATCCCGCGTCCGGTTCTCCCGCGCCGGCCATCGAGACACGCACGAGAAGCAGCACAAGGATGCCGACCGCCATTCCGATCGCCGCGCCGATCGCCGCGTTTTGCACGTCGAGCCACCAGAGCAATGCGGGGATCGATGGAGGCGAAAGCAGTTCGACCTTCGCGGGACCCACGAGGCTTGCCGCTTCGATCGCTTCGAGTTTCTTCGCGGCGATCTCGAATAGCCACTCGGATCGCGCAAGCCTCGCCTGCTGCCGCAGTGCGGCGAGCTCGGCCTCCTTGGCGGCGAGCTGTGCGACAACTCGGTTCTTTTCCACGGCCGGATCCACCTTCTCCGGCTTCGGGCGTTCCTCCCGCGCCGGTTCGGCGGGTTCGGTCGCGGGTTCGGTCGCGGGGTCGGTCGGCGCGGAATCCGGCCCCGCGCTTCCTTCGGCGGGAGCTGCCGATTCGGGAGTCGGAACGGCCGGAGCTGCGCCGGCCGGCGAAGCGGTCTCCGCGATCTTCTTGCGAAGTTCGACGACTTTGGGGTGGCTCTCGCCGAATTCCCCGAGCAGAATCTGCTCGTCGACCAGCAACGGAATAAGCCGCTCATTCAGGTCGGTTCGCGACGCGAGCAGTCGCGTCATGATCGCGATCCGTTGGCGGACTTCCTTGACCTTGACATGATCCCTGCCGTGTTCCTTGAGCAACTGTTGTTGCTGTTGGACGAGCGGCCCCAGGAACTTCTGGGAAAGATCCTGATGCCGATCGTCTTGCGCCACCACCGGTGGTGGCTCGACGGTCTTGGGCGGCGCCGCCGCGCCGGAGTCGATGAGCGCGGCGGGGAGTTTTTCGAGCGACTCCCAGCGTGCGAGTTCACCTTCGAGCGACGCGACATCTCGAGCGGCCGTGTAGATCGACGACTCCAATGCGGCAAGCCGCTCGGGCGATTTCCCGTTGCCGCGCGGCTTGGGTGCCGATTCCGATCCTCCGACGTCGCGCTCGACGGTCACCTCGGCATTCAGTTGATTGCGAGCACTTTCGAGCTCCCGGATAAAGTCGGGTTGGACGCCGGATTCCAGGGTTCGCATCGACTGCGCGTAGGCGTCCACCAGCGTGGCGAGCGCGGCCAACGTGCCTTCGCGCGTCCGCCCTCGAAATGCGATGTCGAACGCGCCTTCGCGGGCCGAGGCCGGCGCGACCGACACGCGCGATCGCACGACGGCTCGGAGATCGGGAAGATCGGCGAATTCGAAAACGCCTTTGAGCCGTGTGTCGCGGACGGCCGTATCGAGCACCGTATCGCTTGTGAGGAAGGCTCGGGCCTGGCGGAAATCGGAGGGAGCCGACGCTTCGAAGGTCCGGGCGTCGACCAGGCGTGACGGCACGAAGACCGTCGCGCGCGATTCGTAGACGTGACCGACCGCCTTGGACCGCAAATAGCCCACGAGCCCGCCGATCACCACCCATACGAGGAGCAGCGCGTATTGCGTGTAGCGGTTTTGCATGCGATCGAACCTCCATCACCCGCGCGCCGCGGAATTTGACCTAAGATTGGTGTTGTTCCATTCTAGTTGATTCCGATAAGATGTGGCACCTTTTTGTGAGTTGCGAGGTCGACGTGGTATCGATTCCCGTGGCGAGTGACCCCATGATTGCAAGGCAGCAGGACGTGGGTGAGTGTTTGCCGCAAACGACGACCGCCTATGACCAGTTCACGGAGGATTGTCTCGCCGCGATCGATCTGTGGCTGCGTTGGGACGAACGCAATCGGCATTTGACCGAACGACTATTCGCGGCTCGTGGTTCGCAGGCCGACGTGGAAGCGTTGCTGGACGAGTGCGACTCGCTTCGGCGCGAGGCGGCCGAGGTTTCGCGCCGCGCCCTCGCAAGGCTCGACGGACCGCCCGCGACCCGTCCAACGGCCACCGCCCGGTCGGCCTCTTCACCGCACCCGTTCAGCCAGCGGTAGTGGACCGGCGTCTTCCGCGCATGCGGTCGCGGGAGCATGGCCCACGAACGACGCGAACGACGTGAACGACGCGAAAGGGCGCGAGGTCGATGCTTGGGCGGACCCGCCGCCCCAACACGGCCCGGTGGCTGCCACGCATGCCGCGTGAGCTCTTTGCCCCACGACCGCTCCTTATCTTCGGCTCGTCGGTTTTGCGTCATTACCTTTCGCTGGCTCAGGTTCACGCGGCACTCGCCTATTATCATGCGAACCAAGACGGAATGGACGCCCAGATGGAAGCTGACGAGGCTGAGTGCGATCGATTGGAACAAGTGCATCGCGAGTCGGGGAATCATGCGTGACACTTCGGCTTTACTTCGACGAAGACGCCGTTCGCCATGCCCTGGTCGATGGTCAAGAAGACGGGCATCTCGCGCATCGCGCTCTCCGGCGGCGTCAATGCCAACGTCAAGCTCAACCAGCGCATCCGGGAAGTCCCGGGTGTGAAGTGCGTGTTTGTCTATCCGAACATGGGAGACGGCGGGTGCGCGACGGGGGCCGCCATGCTCGCCTGCGGTGCCGCGTCATTCCGCGCCGAACCGATCGACCATGTCTACTATGGGCCCGACTACGCCGATCACGAAATCGAATCCGCGCTCCGTGACGCGAACTTGGCCTTTGATCGGTCGCCCGACATCGAGGAAACCGTTGCCGATCTGCTCGTCGAGAACCGCATTGTCGGACGGTTTGAAGGACGCATGGAATACGGGCCCCGCGCGCTCGGCAATCGGTCCATCCTCTATCCCGCCCAAGATCCGGACGTCAACCAATGGCTGAACCACCAGCTTGGGCGTACCGAGTTCATGCCGTTCGCCCCCGCCGCTCTGGCTTCCGAAGCACCACAGCTCTTTAAGAACCTGGATGGGTGTGAAAAGACGGCCGAGTTCATGACCGTCACGTTCGACTGCACCGAACGGATGACTCGGCAATGCCCGGCGGCCGTGCACGTCGACCATACGGCTCGCCCGCAGTTGGTCAGCCCGACAACCAACGCGAGTTTCCACGCCATCCTCGCCGCGTACCATCGTCGCACGGGGATCCCGTCCGTGATCAACACGAGCTTCAACATGCACGAGGAACCGATCGTCTGCTCGCCCGATGACGCCATCCGCGCGTTCCTACAGGGCCGGATCGACTATTTGGCGATCGGATCCTACCTCGTTCCCCATCCGAAGCTGGAGTCGATCGCGGCCGAGCGTCTTCGTCCCGCCCAGGCCGTCCCCAGGTAAGCAGATGCCACGGGGTCCACGGAAACACACGGATGGGCACGAGAAGGAGATCCAATCGGCCTTCCGTAGCCCCTCGTATCCTTCCGTGGCCCCCCGTCATCGATTCACTCATCCCCCATACCTACTTCACCTTGTCGGTCTGGTGCGCCTATTTTGCCCTATTTGCTCAAATCCCTTGAAATTGCGCCGTCGGTCGAATACAACTGGAATGCGCATGCCGCGCGAAAGGGCTTGGCTTTTCGAACAGCGGGTCGTGTTTCTTCGGTTGATGGCGGGGGTTACGGGAATCGGGAGAGTTCCGATGAGCAGGCGTTGTGGGAAGATGTCGCGCCGTCTCGGTTGGGTGGTGGCCGCGAGCTGGGTGCTCGGTCGAGCGTCGTGGTCGCTGGCCGAACCGCCGCGCGAGCAACCTTCCGGTCTTGATACGCTTGTCACCGTTCTCAGGGACTCGCTGGCTCAGCCGCCGGTCGACTTGCCCGCTCCGGCGGAGCGGGACGCCGCTGCGCCGCCCCAGGAGGACCCATCGACTCCCGAATCGAATCAGAATTCGCAAACCAATCTTCGTCCACGCATGCCGCGCGTGATGCCCGGCGTTCCGGGCGATTGGCGTGAGGCGGGAAGCGGCGATCAGCTTCTCGGCGATCAGCTTCGATCGCACTGGGTCAGTCTGACGTCGGACGGCCGCCTGGTTGGCCGAATCTCGGCGCTCGACGCGCGGGGGAAGTCTCAGCCGGCGACCGGACTGCGGCTGCTCTTCCTTCAGAGTGGACGTGTCGTCACGGGTGCTGAAACGGACACGAACGGCACATTCGAAGTTCCCGGTCTGGCGCCCGGTGTTTATTCGGTGGTCGCGGCCGGCGCATCGGCGTTCGCCGCCTATTCGGTCGTGGTCCTTCCGTACGCCGAACGAACGGCATCGATCGACCGAAGCGGGGTTCGATATGTATCGACTCAGCCCGTTGTCGATACCGTCGAGTTCGATGTCGCGGCCATTGGGCCGACATTCGCGACGGTGAAGGCCATCTTGAGGCGGTACTATCCGGAAATGCAGGTTTCGGCCGTCGAACAGAGCACCTATTCGACTCTCTTGGACCAGGCCGAGGAATCGTCCCGGTCTCGGTATAGCGGCATTCAGGACCTGCTGAGCGCGAACCAAGGGTTCGTGCCCGCGAGCACGATCAAATCGCACTCGGTGGAGTTGTTGCCCAACGGCGTTTTTCGAGGTCGTATGCACAACATTGATCGAGTCACCGGGCGTCCGGTGTTGGTCCGGCAGCTCAATGTCTTTGTGATCCAAGACGACCGGGTGGTGGCTCGAGCGGCCGTGGATGCCGCCGGCGTCTTCCAGATCTCGGGGATCGCACCGGGTTCGTATGGGCTGGTTGCCGCGGGCCAAGACGGTTTTGGAGCGATCGGGGTGCACCTCATTGCGCCTTCAACGACGCAAGCCGACCGTGACGGCGCATGGTATGTCGCGGCTCTGGCGGGCACTCCTGGGTTCGACATGGGGCTGATCAACGACCCGCGCGATGTTCAGTCGGGTGCTTCGACGAACCCGAACGCTCAAGGCGCGCCCGGCGGCATGGCGGGCGGCGCGAACGCGGGAGGTGGAGGAGGCGGGGGCGGTGGAGGCGGTGGTGGCGGCGATGCGGGATTCGCGGCCGCGGCGATCGGTGCCGCACTCGCCGCCGGTGCATTGGCCGACGACGACAACTCCGCAAGCGTTGCCGGGCCGTAATCGAGCCAGGCTCGCAATCAACTTCGAGCCCGAGCCCGAACAGTGGGGGGGCGAGCGCGACTTAGGCCCGATTGGGGGGTTGCGCGCCGTAAAATCGAAAACTTCCCTAAATCCGTCATATCGAACTGGGCGATGAATTAGTCAGGCCGTGGGGTCCGTATTTTTTCGGATCGCCAAGTCGTAACTTGACTTCGTGCACGGAAGCACCGCCCATGCGTCACAATCGAGCATCCCGATCCGCCTTCTATGGCTTGCTCCTTGGCACGCTCGCGCTCGGAAGCGGGTGCACGGCCGTGCAAGGGGTCCGCGAATATGTCGCCTACAACGATCTCACGAACGACTTCGTGTTGACGTGGCGGAACGGAGCGTGGGCCGGTCAGTCCTGGCAAATGCACAAACACCAGTTCCTCGACCAGCCGTTCCTCGGTTCTTTCGCGGAGGGGTACCGAGCGGGCTATGTGGATGTGGCGAGCGGCGCGAATGGGTGCACGCCCGCGCTGCCGCCTCGAAAGTACTGGAGCTGGAAGTACCAGACCCCGGAAGGGCAAGGCAAGACGGCCGCCTGGTTCGCCGGATATCCGTTCGGCGCGAAGGCGGCCGAAGAGGAATGCGCCGGGCTCTACAGCGACATTCAAGTATCCGAAACGCTGCGCGGCGAATATCGGCTCGGCCACGAACCGCCGTTCAAGTCGCCGCTCTTCTTCCACAACCCCGAGACCTGGTGCCCGCCGCAACATGTCGTGCCCGAGGGCGGCCCGATCGAGGGTGGTCCGATCGCCGATCCGGCGGCGGGTCCGGTCCCGGCCGCCGCACCCAGCGCTACCAGCGGCATGGCTCCGCGAACCTCGGTCACCATGCCCGTTTCGTTCGCCTCGCCCCGGGCCAACGCCGGGCCTTTCATGGGAACGGGTGATCTGCACGACAAGTCCAACGAATTGACTCGATTGCCGTCCGTTGAGCCGTCTGGGAACCCGTATCTCCCCGGCGGCACGGTGCTCAGGTAAACGCATGGTCCCCGCGGTGCGCTATCGCAACGGCGCTCGGTCCGATCGACAATCGCCCCCATCCACCGCCTGTCAGGAAGACGCACGATGAGTCGGCCAACAAACGCAAGGAAGCGAGGAATCGCCATGCATGGGACGCGCCGGCGGCTTTGCCTGGTCATGGTCGTCATGGGGTTCGCGAGCCTCTCGGGCTGCACCTCGATCCTGTCGCCGATCAGCGGCGTGCCATCGCACCGGCTGCCACCGCAGTTTCTCGCAAAACCTCGCAATAATCTGGTTCCGATCGACATCTCGCGCCTTCGCCAGGAATCGCCGCGCGAATACCTGCTGGACAAGCGCGATGTGCTCGGCGTCTACATCGAAGGCGTGCTGGGCGATATGGACCAGCTTCCGCCCGTGCAGTTCCCCGAAGCCGGAAGCGATCGCCCGCCGTCGATCGGGTATCCCGTGCCGGTCCGCGAGGACGGTACGCTCGCCCTCCCGCTTGTGCCAGCGCTAAACGTCCGAGGCTTGACGCTCTCGCAAGCGCAGGACGCGATCCGAAAAGCGTACACGATCGACCAGGAGATTTTGAGGCCGGGCAAGGACCGGATCATCGTCACGTTGATGCGCGAACGGGCCTACCGCGTGATCGTCATGCGACAGGACGGAGCCGATCAGGTCCAGCAAGTCGGGCTCGCGGGCGGAGCGGGTTCGGCGGGTCCGCACAGCACGCTCGGAAGTCGAGGCCAAGTAATCGATCTGCCCGCGTACAAGAACGATGTCCTGCACGCGCTCGCCTTGACCGGCGGTTTGCCCGGCGTCAATGCGAGGAACGAGGTCAAAGTCCTGCGCAGTTCGCTCATGGATGCTCAGAAGCGTGACGCGTTCGTGCAGCAGTTCTATCTGAAGAGCGGTGATCAGGGTCCGTGCCTTTGTGCTCCACCGATTCCCGAGGATCCCGCGATCCTCCGCATTCCCTTGCGGCTTCCGCCGGGTGAAGTGCCCCGTTTCCGCCCCGACGACGTGGTCCTTCAGGACGGCGACATCGTGTTGATCGAATCGCGTGAGACCGAGGTGTTTTATACGGGTGGGTTGCTCGGGGCCGGCGAGTTTCCGCTGCCTCGCGACTACGACCTGGACGCGCTCACCGCGCTCTCGATGGTCGGACCCGGCGTCGGCGCGTCGATGGGGGGCGGATTCGGACGCGGCGGCGGTGGAATGGGTGGCGGTGGAATGGGCGGCGGTGGAATGGGCGGCGGTGGAATGGGCGGAAACCTCGCGACCGCGATGGGCGGCGCGCCTCCGGGACAGCTCTTCATCCTGCGGAAAACGCCCTGCGGCGGGCAAGTCATCATCGCCGTCGACATGACACGCGCTTTGCGCGATCTGTCGGCTCGACCGTTGATCCAGCCCGGCGACATGTTGATCTTGCGGTACAAGCCGGAAGAAGAGATCTTGAACTTCGGGCTCGGTGGGGTCTTCACGTACGGCATCTACCAGGTACTGCGCAACAACTGAGTCGTCGCGCGCCTCTCCGAGGCGTGTAGCGCTGAAAACACGGTTTGCGACAGGGCAACTCGCCCCGGAGGGGCGAGCGACTGTCGCGCGCCTCTCCGAGGCGTGTAGCGCTGAGACCGAGGTTTGCGACAGGGCAACTCGCCCCGGAGGGGCGAGCGAACGTCGCACGCCTCTCCGAGGCGTGTAGCGCTGAGACCGAGGTTTGCGACAGGGCAACTCGCCCCGGAGGGGCGAGCGAACGTCGCGCGCCTCTCCGAGGCGCGTAGCGCTGAGAACAAGGTTTGCGACAGGGCAACTCGCCCCGGAGGGGCGAGCGACTGTCGCGCGCCTCTCCGAGGCGCGTAGCGCTGAAAACACGGTTTGCGACAGGGCAACTCGCCCCGGAAGGGCGAGCGAACGTCGCGCGCCTCTCCGAGGCGTGTAGCGCTGAGACCGAGGTTTGCGACAGGGCAACTCGCCCCGGAAGGGCGAGCGAACGTCGCGCGCCTCTCCGAGGCGTGTAGCGCTGAGACCGAGGTTTGCGGCAGGGCAACTCGCCCCGGAGGGGCGAGCGACGATGAGGCCGCACAATCGCGCCAATCGGGAGTGATTTCCAGCTCTCGGCGACAGGCAATCGTCGCATTCCTTTACAGGATCGCGGTCCCCCACTAGCCTAGGACATAGGCCGATCGAGAGGTCGGCTGGAGCCTGGGTGCGTGCGGCAAGAACAGCCTACTCCTGCTCGGTTTGCATCGCCGTCATTTTCGGTATCGCCGAGTACATTTTGGCTAGACGGCGTTCCTTTCCTATGTTCCGGAGCGGTCCAACGGACGTTCCTGGGCTAAGGTCTGGTATGTCTCGTACGCGCAGGGCTGGGATGATGGCGTGATCATAACCCGACGCGTCAGCGAGCGCCCGAAGACCGAGACCAGCGACCACGCCCCTCGCTTAGGCGTCGGGTTGCGATAGCCAGCCCTTCCCAAGACATCCAAAACCTCTAGAAAGGGTGCATTCGGTCACCCACAGGAACGGAGTGCGCGCGGGCGGAGCGACCGGGTTGTGGATTTGGGAAAACCTCCAAAAGGGGTAGCCCAACGCTTGCGATCGGACCGGTCGTCAAATATCATGCATTTTCCTTTCCCCCCAAAAGTGCAGCACCATGCCTATGGCCGCCGTTGACGAACCCGAAGTAGCGCGGGACGCTCCGTCCGCGCCTGGACTGTCGGGCGCCCATGCGGCACTCGCCGGCGCGCTGGTGCTCGTCGGGATTTGGGCGTATTCCGGCACGTTCGCATGGCTCTGGCACGCGTGGATGACCGAGCCGGACTACTCGCACGGCGTGCTTGTACCGCTCTTCGCGCTGACGCTCGCCGCCATGAATCGGGGCAAGGCTCCGGCCTTTGGCCAGTCGAGCGGCGCGTTTGCCGTGGTATGGTTCGCGTTCGCCGCGTTCTTCATGGTCGCGTCGGCCCTCTTCTTCGTGGACGCGCTGCGCGGCTGGTCGCTCATCGCCTGGCTTTTCGCGATGGGGTTCGCGGTGGGTGGGCGGAAGTGGATGGCGTGGGCGTGGCGTTACATCGCGTTCCTCATTTTCATGGTGCCGCTCCCCTATCGATTCGAACACGCGCTCAGCTTGCCGCTTCAGACGGTCGCCACGAACACAAGCTGTTGGATACTCCAGTCGCTGACGCTTCCCGCGATCGCCGAAGGGCACACGATCTATGTCAACGATGTGCACTTGGAAGTTGTGCAGGCGTGCAGCGGTCTTCGCATGTTCATGAGCATCATCGCGGTGGCGTTCGCGTTCCTGATGCTCTATCGGCGGCCCTGGTGGTATGCGGTCACCGTGCTGGTCGCGACGGGTCCGATCGCCATCCTGGCGAACGCGATCCGCATTACCGTGACCGGCATTCTTGGCCAGTTCATTACGTCCAAGGCTGGCCAGAAGTGGGTGCACGACGGGACGGGATGGATGATGATCCCGGTGGCCATGCTGATGTTCTTTCTGTTGCTCCTGTTCCTGGACAACCTATTTGTGGAAGTCCGGCCTTTGGATATCCGCGATCCGCTGAAACGGCGGCGGCGCGTGGCGAACCGCGCGGACGAAACCGACGTTGGAGTTGCTGCTGATGCATAGTACCGCACCGCGAAACGGCCACGCGGCTCCCGCCGCGCCGCACGGCCACGCCGACGTTTCGGCCTGGGCGGGCCTGACGCCCGCGATTGTCCTGCACACTATCCGCCGCGCGCTATGGTGGGCCGCGCCAACCGGCGTGCTGCTCGCCGGCGCCGCCGTCACGGCCGTCTGGTTCGTCTTCCCGCTCCAGTACCTCGGAAGAGCGTGGGTTCAATTCCTCTCCAATGCGCCGAGGTTGGCGTTCAATCCGGACAAAGAGTCCGGCGACCTCTACGCGCGGACGCAGGTCGAGTTGATCCGAAGTCCGTTCGTGCTCCGCGACGTGCTGAGCCAACCCGAAGTGGCGTCGTTGCCGGAGTATCGAGGACTAAGGGACCCGCTTGAATGGCTCACCAAGACCGTCCAGGTTCAGGCCGTTGGCGGATCTGAGCTCTACACGGTCGGCTTCAAGTGTCCTAGCCGAAACAGCAGCGTGATTCTGGCCAACGCGATCCTCGACAGCTATCTCGCCAAACAACCTGAATACGTGAATCAGCAGTCCGAAACGACGATCAAGCTGCTCGAGGACGAACTCCAACAGCGCGGTGAGGAACTCAAGCGGCTTCGCGAGAATATGAAGCAGGTCGCCTCGAACCTTACCCGCAAGGACCCGACCCTGATCGCCAATCCGACCGATGTCAATCTGATCGTGGAGTCGCACGGTCCGATCGATGAACTCAATTCGCGGCTCACGCAACTGGAAGTCGAACAACAACTGGGTCTGGCCGAGAAAGCCACGCTCACGAAGATGCTCGAAGGGACGACCGAGGAAACACTCTCCGAGCCGGAGATCATCCAGGCGATCGAGGCGGACGCCGAAGTGACTCGGCTGGCGCATCAACTCAGCAGTCTGGACGGGTCCCGAAAACTCGGGGAGGAGCGTGGTCTCGGTGCGGACCATCCGCAGATGCAGGCGCTGCGGATCGAGGAGCAGCGGCTCCAGGGCCTTCTTACCGATCGCCGCACGAAGGCCCGCGAGACGGTTGTCGCCGATCTCGCCGTGCGCAAACGGCAGGCGAACCGCGCGGCGCTCGCGCAAGTCGAACAGAAGGTGACACTCGCCGAAACGTCGATCAGCATGGTCAACGCTCAGATCGAGCAGGAAAAGGAGCGACTGATCAAGTCGGGCGACCATTCGCTCGAGTTCTCGTTTGCCCGCCAGGAAGTCATCCGCTCGCAGGAGGTCTACGACCGCATCGCCGATCGCGTGACCGAGATGAAGACGGAGATGCGGGCCCCGCAGCGTGTGCGCGTCATGCGTCGCGCTTCGGACGATGCGGTAACGATCGCGTTTCGGCCCTGGATGTTCATGAGCGCGGCGGGTGGAGGCGCGTTCTTGCTGCCTTTCGTCCTCGCCGTTTTCTGGGAGAACCGAACACGGCATCTGACGTTTTCGGAGCAGGTGGCCAAGGAGACCCACCTGCCGGTCCTCGCCGAGGTCAGCCGTGTGCCGACTCGGTTGATGTCCGGTCGGGAACGCAAGTTGGGCCTTCGGCGCGCGATGTTCGAGGAGAGCATCGACCAACTGCGCATATCGCTGCTGCTCTCCGAATCGGCCAAGGACAAACGCGTGTTCGCGATGGTCAGCGCGGTGAGCGGTGAGGGGAAATCGAGCATCGCGTCGCAGCTCGCGCTCAGCGTCGCCAGGACATCCAATCAGGCGGTCTTGCTGATTGATGCGGACATGCGTGCTCCCAGCCAGCACCACGTGTTCGGAATCGACTTGACCAACGGGCTCGCGGAAGTGCTCGCGGGCGAATGCAAGGCCGAGGACGCCATCGTGAAATGGGACGACTACGTCCACGTCTTGCCCGCCGGACAGCTCGCCCAGAACCCGAATACGCTGCTGACCAACGAGCGTATGGCGAAGCTATTCGACGAGCTTCGCACGATCTACCCATACATTCTGATCGACTGTCCGCCTCTGCTCGCCGCGACCGAGGCGTACGTTGTCGCACGCGAAGCGGACGGAGCCATGCTCTGCGTGATGCGGGACGTCAGCCGGACGCTGCAGGTGCGCAAGGCGTTCGAGCGGCTACAAAGCGTCGGCGTCGAAACGGTCGGCATGGTGCTCAGCGGCGTTCCGACGTATGAATACGCGTATCGCTATGGCGGATACTCGCGGTACTACAAGAAGTACTATCGCGATGCGCTCTACGAGAACACTCAGACTCAATAGGCCATCACCGCAGCCCCCGTCGCCAGACGGGGGCGAATCGTCGAAGAGGTCGGAAGAACCACGCTCTGGCGAGCGTGGCTACAGCGGGCGTGGCTACCTGAGAATCCACGCGAGAAGCCGCGGATTTCCCGATAGCGTCGGAATTCCATGCGAGAAAAGAACCGTCCCTATATCCCGGCTGAAAAGGACCGCGATGCGCTGCATCGCACGATCCGGCCCCGACGGGAACTGAATTGGCCGCTCGCCATCGGAACGCTCATCTCGGCGATCGTCCTCGTCCCCTCGGCGTGGGGCTGGCATGCCTGGCAGGTCCAGAGACAGGGACGCTACCTGCTCACGCGCTCGAATACGTTCGAGACCGACCAGAAACCGGCCGACGCGCTCCAGATGCTGCAACGCTACCTCGCGCTCAATCCGGAAGATGTCGGGGCCCGCGTCCGATACACGAAACTGTTTGATTCGGTCGCCAGGTCACCGGGCCAGCAGGCACTCGCGCTCGAAAACTATGCCCGTATCATCGGCCTGCTTCCCGACGACCTCGAATTGAAGGTCCGTTACGCGGAGCTTTTGCTTGAGCAAGCGTCGCCGGTCTCCGCCTCGCAAACCGCGGAAGCCGTCTTGGCCAAATCGCCGCGCGACGCGCGCTCGCTCCTTGTCCTTGCCAAGTCGCTGCTGCAACTCGAACAGGCCGGCGGCCGCACGTCGCCTTCGGCCAAGGTCCGCACCGCGTGCGAGCAGGCGGTCACCGCCAATCCGTCGGACGTGGAACTGGTCATCCGATTCGCGAACTATCTGCGCGGCTTCGGCCGTGCGCCGGACCGAAGGCAGCTCGAGCGGTTCGCCGATTCGCTGATCGATCGTTTGGTCGACAACAATGCGAACCAAGTCGCGGCGCTCGTGGCGCGTTACAACCACCGGCTTCGGTACCACCTTCCGAACGCCGATGTCGACCTCGATCTCGCCCTGAACCGGTTCCCGGACGACGCCGATGTTCTCGTGCTCCAGGCCGCTCGATTGGGCCAGCAGGGACAAGCGGACGCGGCAATCGCCATGTTCCGTCAAGCCATTTCCAAACAACCCGATTCACGAGCCGGATACGCGGGCCTCGCGCGACTCCATCGTTCGGCGAAACGCTATCCCGAATCGATCGCCGCGCTGAACGAGGGTCTCGAGGCCATCGACCCCAACGACCTCGCGCTATCCATGGAACTTGCCCAGACGCTGATCGAACGAGGTTCGGCGCAGCAGGCTGGTGAGGTGATCAACCGGCTGAACCGGGCGTTTGCGAGCGTCGCATCGCAAGTCTTGCCCGCCGTGCGGATCGAAGTCGAGATCATCCTTGCCGTCCTGCAAGGCGATTTGGCGAGGTCCGACGGCAAATTGCGCGAGGCGGTCGGGCATTACGAACATGCCCTGCGCCGGTTCACCGTCACCGGCAACAGTAGCGAGCAATATCAGCAGCAGGTGCAGCTCCTGCGTTTGACGGCCGAGCTCTATCGCGGATTCCAGGAATACGACAAGACGGCGGCCATCTATCGGCGGCTCGTCGCGCTCGAACCGGCCGAATACGCGTGGCGCATCCAACTGGGCATCACGCTCCAACAGGCCGGTCAATGGTCGGACGCGGCCGAGGCGCTCCGTTCGGCCGTGCAGCTCGAAAAATGTCCGCCCCAAGCGTGGTTCGATTTCGCGAGGGCGAACCTCATCTCCGAACTCGCCAAGCCCGAAGTCGATCGATCATGGTTGCTCTTCGAGGAGGCGTTCGGACACGTTCAAGAGACGTTCGGCGAGGGGTTCCACGCGAGCCTGTTGCAAGGTCAGTTCCTGCTCGCGAAGGGGGAATTTCCGGCCGGCGTCGAGTCGCTCAAGAAGGCCGAGCAGTATCTGGACAAGGTGTCCGCGCCGGAACGCATGCTCTTGGCGGAAGTTTACCGCAAGATCGGTCGGGATGCCGACGTCGTGCGGATCGCCGGCGCGGCCCGCGCCGACGAGGCGGCGAGCTACGAGACCCTGTTGCTGGCGGTCGAAGATCTCTGGCGATCGGGGGCGTTTGACGAGGCTCGCGCGCGGATCGCGAGCGGTCTACAGGAATTGTCGTCGCCTCGCGACCGGACGCGGGTCCGTGTCGCCCTCGCGCAGCTTGAATGGGCCAACGGGAACGCGGCGGAAGCCGAACGGCTCATGATCAGCGCCGCGGAAAACGAGGTGGACGATTTCGGGCCGCTCGAGACGCTCGCCGGGTTCTATCGCGCCCAGAAGCGATGGACCGATCATGCGTCGGTCGTCGAGCGGTTGCGCAAGCTCGAGGGGCCCGATGGATGCCTATGGCGCGAGGCGGCCGCGCTCCAGCGGCTCGCCGAGGATCCGACCGGCGCGTCGCTCCAGGAGGCGCAGCGGTTGGTCGAACAAGTCATCGGGCTCCGGCCCGGCTGGTCGCGCACGTACATGCTGCGCGCGGCGCTCGCCGAAGCGCAAGGGCGCAATCGCGAAGCCACCGACGCGCTCGAAGCGGCACATCGCTATGGAGCCGTCGATCCGGAACTTTTTGAGAAACTGATCCGCCTGCTCACGGCGCAGAACCGGTTGACCGAAGCGCAGGTCTATGCGGAGAAATACGCGAACCGCTGGCCCTCGCTCCACCGGATCAACTCCAACCAACCGGGAGATGGTGCTCCGACGGGGCCGCAGGCGATCGAGGCCGCGCGCAAGACGTTGGCGGAGAACCCGAACGAGTGGCTTGCCCATCAGCGGCTCGGCCAATTGCTGCATTTCGCGGGGCGATTCGACGAATCGGCGGCCGTTTATGAAAAGGCGTCCGAGGCCTTTCCCAAAGAGGCCGGCGCGTGGCTCGGCCTCTTCAGCGCGCAATTGGGTGCCGGCAATGCGGCGCGTGCCGAAGAGGTTTTGAAGCACATCACGACGAGCAACCTGCTTCCCGCCGACCGGCTGCACCTGACGCTCGCCCAAGCGTACGAATTGCTGGGCAAGAAGGACGAAGGCGAGATGCACTATCTCGAGGCCCTTCGTCAAACGCCCTATGACCGTGTCGCGCTTCGGCTGGCCGTGCGATTCTTCTCGCGGCTTGACAGCGATCGGGCCGAAAAGGCCCTCCAAACGAGTATCGAGCTGACATCGGACAACGCGGGCGCGAAGCGGGCACTCGCGGCCGTCCTCGCCGCGAAGGGCGGCGAATCGAATTGGCAGAAGGCGATCGACCTGTTGGCCGAGACGGGCGAGGCACCGACACTCGCGGGTATCGCGAACCTGCGGCTCCAGGCCGTGCTCTACGCGCGGCGCGGTTCGCTGAGCCACCGCGAGTCGGCCGTCCGGATCCTGGAAAACATCGTGAAGACGCCTTCCCAGGCCACCGCCGGCGATCACCTGCTGCTCTTCGGCCTCTATCGCGATTTTGGGAAACCCGTCGAGGCGACGAACCACATTCGGGAAGCCGTGCGGCTCGATGCGGCGAACTTGAACCTGAAGGCGGGATTGATCGAGTATCTACTGGCGACCGATCGCCCCGCCGAGGCGCGTGCGGAGATCGATACGCTCGATGAGACCAGCAAGGCGCTGCCCGGGTCCCTGGCGATGGCGGCACGGCTAGAGCATGCCGAAGGCCGGCACGATCAGGCGATCGCGACATCCGAACGCATCTTGACGTTGGCGAAAGCCGATGCGGGGCCCGCCGAACGCCGCGCGATACGCGAAACGGCCGCATTGACTTTCGAACGGATCGGCGAGTCGGGGCGAGCCGAGGCGCTTTACCGCCAGATCGTGGAGCAGGATCAGGTCAACAAGCGGGAATTGGTCGCGTTCCTTCTTCGAGCGAACCGTGCGAACGAGGCGATCGCACTCGCGCTCACGCAGGATCCCAAGCAGATCGCGCGCGAGGATTTCGTGCTCCTCTGTTCGCTGGTTTCATTCGCCGACCCTCTGGCGGAGTACAAGGACCGAGTGAACCAGGTGATTTCGGAGGGGTTGATTCGGTGGGGTGAGGATCCGACAGTCCTGTTCGCGGTGGCCACGCTCGCGTACATGCGAGGCCAATCGGATCAGGCGATCGCATTGATGGAGCGGCTGCTGAAGATCCGGCCGGACGATATCGCGGCGATGAACAACATGGCGTTGTTCCTGTCCGAGGCGCCGAACCGGCAGGATCAGGCATTGGCATTGATCGGTCGCGCGATCGAGATGGCGGGGCCTCAGCCCAACCTGATGGATACGTTAGGCCTGGTGCAGATGGAGCTTGGGAGGCTGGATCAAGCGGAGCAGTCGTTTGGCGAGGCGATTGCCCAGGAGCGATCTCCCCATTTCCATTTGCATTTGGCGGAAACGCGTCGCCGGAAAGGCAGTACCGAGCAGGCGGTGAACGACTTCAAAACATCGCAGCAGCTCGGCATCCAAAAACAGCCGCTCAATCTCAACGACCAGGAGATGTTCCGCACCCTAAGTTCCATTGCACCATAGTCGCACGACATAGTCGCACGACGCTCCGCGTCGTGCTTCCCCTGCAACCAATTCACCCATACGGCCATAGTCGCACGACGCTCCGCGTCGTGCTTCCGCGATAGCACCGTCCTCCATCCCTCGACTCAAAATCCATTCCCCTCCCCCGCCCATGTCCCATAAACGACGCGACCATCGACGCATCCAGCGCGTAACCGACGCTCCACCGCCGGCACCCATCACCAAGGCGACCAAGCCCGCGCTTTGGGTCCTGGCGGTCGGGCTCGCTTTGACGGCGGGCTCGGCAGCCGGATACCGATCGTTATCCAGCAACCGCCTGAACCCCGGCCCATCCGTTTCGCAGAGCGGCTTGGACGCGATTCCGACCGTATTGGGCGATTGGACGGCGACGCAATCCGAGTCGATCGACGAGCGTGCCCTGGAAATGCTCGAGACCAAGACGCACTGGGCCCGCAAGTATTCGAGTACGACCGCCGGTGCCTCGGTCGAAGTCATGGTTCTGGTCGGCCCGTCGGGGCCATTGGCCGCGCACACGCCCGAGGTATGCTACGGAACGCAGCGGTATGAACTGCTGGAGAACGAGAAGATCGTTAGCGTGCCCCTTGAAGGCGGCGCATCGGCCGAGTTCCGATTGGTGCAGCTCCAGCCTCGCCAGCCGGGCGTTCCCGAACTCCGGGTCCTCTACGGTTGGAACGACGGGACCGGATGGCGATCGCCGGCATGGGCGAGGGTCGTCTATGCCAACACCGAGCGGATCATGAAACTCCAAATGGCCATTCCCTCGACCGGTATCGAGGGCGAACCGGACGTCGAGTTCCTGAAACAACTGCTACCGCATCTCAACCGGCTGGTGGCTCCGTCCGAGACGCCCGAGACCTAACGCGAGAACCGAGCTTCCGACCTTTTGTCCCGCGCCGCACCCTGAGCAACAACCGATTGACGATGACGAGCGCAATCCCCACACAACCCACTGTCAAGCCGCCTCGCCCCGAACGTGGGGCAAGCGTCCCGTTCGCCGAATCAGAGCAGGCAATCAACCCCGATCGCTGGGCGACACTTCCGAGCACTTACTATCGTTGGAAGCTCCTGCCAGGTCGCATCATTGCCGTGATCATTCTGATCATCGTATCGCCACTATTGGCCGCACTGATCGTCGCGATCCGGCTCACGTCGCCAGGTCCGGCGCTCTACCGGCAGACTCGCGTCGGCTTGAACGGAAAGCCGTTCGCGATCTGCAAACTGCGGACGATGAGGCAAGACGCCGAACGGGGAACAGGCGCCGTCTGGGCGCGAAAAGACGACCCGCGCGTAACTCCCCTGGGTCGCGTATTGCGCAAACTGCACCTTGACGAACTCCCCCAATTGATCAACGTGATTCGAGGTGAAATGACGCTCGTCGGCCCGCGTCCCGAGCGTCCGGAATTCGTCGCAGTCCTCGCGCGGGAGGTCCCGGGTTATTTGGATCGTCTTCGAGTTCCCCCCGGCGTGACAGGCCTTGCACAAGTCAATCTCCCGCCCGACGAGGATATCGAGTCGGTGCGAGGAAAGCTGTCGCTGGACCTGGAGTATATTCGACGCGCGTCGTTTTCGTTGGACATTCGGCTCATGGCGTGCACTCTGCTTCGGCTCGTAGGCGTTCCCCAGAACGTCGGAACTTGCCTTTGTGGGACACGTTCGAAGGCCTATCAGAGGCCTTCCTCAGTGTGATCCGTCTGACCGGTATCCACGCTCCCGTTCGCACGAAGAATGGGCACGATACTGCGATCCGTACTGAGACTGCACGTTGCCCAATCATCTAGTCACTCGGAGTCGACGAATCATCGACCGTCGCAAACTTGACGTCGATTGAGCAGAATGGGCGATCGGCCGCCAAGATCCCCTCGCGCGCCGCGCAAGTAGACGATTCGCATGGATAGTCACGATTCTCGGAACCGGTTTGTGCGCGGCGTAGTTGTTGGGTGGATCGCCCACGCATGCGGTATCGCGGTCACATTCTTCACCACTCCAATAGTCGTGCTTGAACTGGGTGATGTGGCCTATGGAGTCTGGTCCGTTGTCATATCGCTGACCGGCTATTATGCGTTGTTTGACCTTGGGCTCGGAAAGGCGGCGTCGAAGTACGTTGCCCAGTTTCACGGACAGGAGGATGTCGATTCGATACGCAGAGTGGTCGCGACAACGCAAGTGGCTTACCTTCAATTGTCATTAGTTCTGGCGATTGCCACGATTTTCGCTGCTTGGTGCGTTCCCCACATCTTTTCCGTCGATGTTGTTCGAGACCACGAGATTCGATGGGTCGTGCTGCTTGTAGGCCTCCGAATGGCCTCGATGTTGTTGTCATCTCCGTATAGAGCCGCGATGGAGGGATACCAGCGGTTTGACATTTCAACCGCGATTGCAATCGGATCTCAGACGTGCAGCGCAGCGCTTGTCGTGGTGGTGTTGCGACTTGGAGGTCGAATCGTTCACCTAGGCGTATCGGCGTGTGTCATCGGCGTGCTGACAGATCTCATCCTCTGGCAGGTGGCGGTCCACCTTTTAGGCTTGCCGCGATTTCGTCTTTCGGACTCGGACTCCAAGACGAGGAATACGATGCTGGGCTTTGGCGCCCTTACGGTCTTGGCGAATTGCGCCAGAGGGATGGGGCAAAAGACGAGCATGATTGTTGCTGCGGCATTAGCGGGGCCGACTGTCGTCGCGCATTTCGCCATTGCCGATTCCATCGTCGATAAGGTGCTTAGACTGGGCAAGCCGATAGCGCAGGCGACGATGCCATCATGCAGCAGGCTTCGTGCTCGAAGCAGGGATGCGGAAATCTGCCGGCTTGTAGAGATCGCAATGCGAGTTCTTACAGCGATGGGCTTGTCCTTCTCTGTTACCCTATGGCTCTTTGGTCGCGAGTTTGTTGGGCATTGGATCGTGCCGGAATTCGCGAGCCATTGCGCTCCCTCGATCTTCCTTTTGGCTACATCGCTGATTGCAACCCTGCCAGGAAATGCGGCAATTGAGGTAATGCAGGGTGTAGGGCATGCCAGGCTATCGGCCATTTGCGGCGTGGCGGAGGCTGCGCTAATGATCTTGCTAAGCGCACTAATGGTGGCATCGCTCGGCTCCGTCGGGCTGGGAATCGCCGTTCTCATTCCCATCGCGTTGATTCGTGGCGTGGTGCTTCCAATCGTGATGTGCATGGCAATCGGTATGAGTCTTCGTAGGTATGTCACAAATGTCGTCGGGGCTGCGCTGTGTGCATCGGCTCCGGGAGTGATTATAGGCCTTTCTATGAAGGCATGCATCGCCACGCCCAATCTGGTTGTTGTGATGTGCGTGATAGGCATCAACGTCGGCGTGTCCTGTCTGATAGTCGCGTACGTTGGCCTACCGAAGTCCGCTTGGGTGGCATTGATGGCGACAGTAGTGCGAAGGCGGAAGGGCGCCGCGCTTCGAAAGAATGGCGAATACGTCAGCTCCTGAATCTGATGGCACGATGTGATCGGCGACGATAGGGCGAAATGCGCGGATAGTCCTACTGTTGTGAGCCGTTCTGCCGTGAGACGGTGTTGAGGCCAACAGGTGGCGTCGCTCGTGGTGATAGATTCTGGTCATTTGGTTGTGTAAGGGTCGACGGGTGCAATCGCTGGTGATGCGCTGAGGGTGGTCGCACCCAGACGCGACACGCAGCAGTTGGGCGATGATGTTGCGCGCTTGGGGAAACGTGAGGGGCGGACCCATTATTCTTGATCGCCCTTACGCTTCCTACTGCGCGACGACCTTCAGCGTCGCGTGTGTGCGTGACACGGGATTGGCGACGTGCGGTGACTGGCTGTGCGGTGACAGCACGGAGTAGAGCGTGATGTACGGAAATGCGGCGCGAGATAGCGAGGACGGCGATAGGCTTTGGTCTGTGGTGGCATGTCCTGATTGCTACGGAGCGATGATTGCGGCGGAAGGCAAGGTGCATTGCGGCCGTTGCGCAAGGCCATTTCCGATCGGATGGAACGGAGTACCAATATTGCTTGCGAGGGAATCGCGGTATTGCTCGAATGAGGCGCGGATCTCCTGTTGGACTCCGCGCAATTCTCCCGCCCGAGACATGGTCAAATGGCGGTCGCGATATTGGTTTCCTAGAACGACACCGTATGACCTTACGCGTCGCCATCGGGAAGCGGTCATTGCGTCCGCTGGAGCAAATGGAGTTGTTCTTAATCTGGGTTCCGGTAGGCAGCGGCCCTTGAACTCTCGCCATATTCACCTGGACGTCTGTCCCCATCCAAATTGCACAGTCGTCGCGGACGCACAATTCTTGCCGTTTGCCGCCGAAACGATTGACGCCGTCTTGTGTGAAAACGTCTTTGAAATGTTACATCCGTTTCTCGCGGCAGCGGAATTGCGCCGGGTCGTAAAGCCGGGCGGACTAGTGTTTGTATCGACCGCCTTTGTGTTACCGAAATGTCACGACGACGAGGCGTTCCGATACAGTGCAACTGGATTGCGTCGCGTATTTCACGATTGGGACGTCGTGGCGGCCGGTTCAGCGGCAGGGCCGTTTAGAGCGTTTGCGAGACTTGCTGAACTCGCTGTTGAGCACATTCTTCCGGGGCGAACGCTGCGGTTCATTGCGCGGTGGATTGTCGCGTGGGGGATGCATCCCTGGAAGTACCTGGACCCCTGGATTCTCCGCCGCGACGACGGCGAGAAGGCGGGCACGAGTTGCTTCGTTGTCGTAAGGAAGGTCACATGAAGGCCGTTTGCGAACGGGCGGGCGATTGGTTTTCACGGCGCGTTGGCAGCGTCTGGGACGATGGGCTTTGGGAGTTTTCATCGTTGCAGGAGAGGGAGAGGCTTGTCGGGGCGGAATATTACCAGAGAGATTTCGAAGGGGAGTTTCAGAACTTTGTACTGCGGCGATATCGCAGGCATAGCCACAACATTCAGTCAGAGGTCCTGAATCACCTTGCGGAATAACAAGAAATGCTCGACGCCGTCTCCCAATCTGCGAACCCGTTGCGAATACTCGATGCGGGCTGTGGAATTGGGACCGAATCGCTTTGTTTCTCCTACTTTGGCGCTGATGTCGTTGGTTGCGATGCAAGGTCGAGGGTCGTGCGGTTTGCTGACCGAAGGCGGGAGTTCTTCTCCGACCAGTGCGGTAGGTCGCTCGCATGCCGATTTGTGCACGGAAGTGTATTCGAAGCGCTAACGGACGCCGAATTCGACGCCGTATGGATCCGGGAGGCGATTTCCCACATCCATCCATTGGAGCGGTTCTTGGAGGATCTGCACGGAACAATGGCGGCAGGTGGGATCGTTGTGATCCGAGAGCACAACTCGGCGAATCGCTTTGTGCGATCGACCCTGACTCGACGTTTGAAACAGGTGGACCGCGAACTCGGAAGTGTGTATTGCTATCGTGACGCGGAGTCGGGCAGGGAATTCGAATTCGCGGACGAGCGCCCATTCTCGCTCGAGAGCATCTCAAGACTCTTGGGGGATTTCGGGTTTGAGGTTCGTGTAGCATTTGGACTAGGTGCGATTCCCAAGACACTGATATCGCGGTTCTTCATTTTCCGGCCGCTTAGACGCTTTGCCTACCAATGGTTATGGAATGCGGAGCGACGAGTGGGTCGCCGGCGGGTGGCGTGGCGGTGGGCGAAAGCGATGGTGGTTGTTGCGGTTCGCGTATGACGCAGAAAGCTATGTCGACAGCATTCGATCTATTCAGGGATGTGCTCGCCTTCGGCGCAAAATGGTCGGGTCTCAGCGCGGGCGTAAGGATGTGTTCGCCATGCGGACTCTTGGTAGTCTGCTATCACAGCGTTCTTCCGGAAATACCGACTGACGACACAGGGAGGTTTCGGCATGCTGTGTGTGTGCCCCGGTTTCGCGAGCAGATGGAATTCCTCTCATCGAGATTTCACGTCATTCCGCCGCGACAGTGTTTGGACGCGATCCAAAGGGAAAGGCGGCTCCCCCGCGGAAGCGCGCTCATCACTTTCGATGATGGATACAAGAACAATATCGTGTATGCGGCGCCGGAGCTGTCTCGAATGGGAATACCCGCGCTCTTCGCCGTTTCGACGGGATATGTCGGAGGACGTCAGCTCCTTTGGACGCAGGAAGTGTTTGAGCGCGTCATGCAGTGGGGTGGGCCGGCCATCGCGGTGCCCTGGTCGAAAGGAGAGGTTCCGGTATCTCGTTGCAGCCGGAACCGTTCTGCGCTTGCGCACCGTATCAGGCGGTATTGCAAGAGCATTGGGCAGCACGAGCTTTGCGATTATCTTGGGAGAATTCGGGGCGGTGGAGGGCTTGTCGTGGATGGCGGGCTCGAGGAACTGTACGCGTTCATGGATTGGAGCGATGTGAAGTCGCTCGTCCGTCGTGGTTTCGATGTGGCGTCGCATACTGTGTCGCATCCAATCTTGGCGCGAATGGAGCCGTGCCAGATTCGGGAAGAGTTGTGCGAGAGCAAGGCGGCAATAGAGCGCCACACAGGGTCGACGTGCTCGTGTATTTGCTATCCAAACGGTGAATCGCAGGACGTCACTCCAAGAGTTTTGGAGTTGGCGGCAGAAGTGGGGTACGAATTGGGATTTACGACAAGTTCTTGCGCGAATCGCACGGATGTAGATCCCCTGGCGATTGGCCGGATCGGCACGTCAAGCCATCAGTCCATGCCCGTTTTTGAATGGCGAGCCAGCGCGTTGGGGGCTTTCTCGCGGGGCCTAGAGTGCCGCCGCGAAATGAGGGATTCGAGGTCGGGGAGAGGCTGATTCTGGGGCGAATCGTGGCCGTTCAGGGGCCGCGACGAGATCTGCGGGTCGAATAGCAGATCGGGACGATTGTCGCCATTGGCGGCGATTCGTTAGGAGGGATAGGCAAGGGGTGAATGCGATTCAAACGCCGGGGCGCCACCCCGGCACCTCAGTTTGCGCGGAATCGACCCCCTCGCGTCCAGATCCGTTCCCTACGCTCATTGCATGACCTGGAACATTCCAGCGCGGAAAGCCTATGGGTGTCTTCGGTTCTTGCTCTGGATCTCGATGGCAGTATTGAAGAACGCGAAGTTCGGACTCCGATGGTGAGAATCTCATTTGTTGTGAACGGGTTCGTGGTCGGCGGAATTCAGCGGTCCGTGGCGCGAATCGTCAATGGACTTGATGTCTCGAGGTTTGAATGTTCAATCATTAGTCTGACCGATGATCTGTCCGCTGCGGGTTGGATCACGAATCCCACTGTTCGCGTGGTTACTCTGGGGAAACGAGCCGGAAATGACATAGGAGTCGCCGTGCGACTGGCGCGAGTACTTCGCACTCTGCGACCGCGTATCGTGCAGTCGCACAACTGGGGAACGCTCGTAGAGACCGTGTGTGCGCGACGAATTGCGGGCGTTCCGGTGCACATCCACGCCGAGCGAGGCACGGTTGGCGCACACAACTGGTCGCCTGGGTGGCGCACTTCTATTCGCCGGATTGTGATGCGCCTGGCACTGGAGACAGTGGATGTCGCCATGACCAATGCGGAATCCGTTGCGAAAAGGTTGTGTGAGTGTTGTGGATATTTGCAATCTCGAATGATCGTAATCCCTAATGGGCTGGACGTTCGCACATCAAACGGCGACCACGCGGAACGATCGAAGACGCGGCGGACGATTGGCGCTCGCGACGATGACATCGTCGTGGGTAGCATTGGCCGCCTTGATCCGGTAAAGGGCTTCGATATGGCGGTGGACGCCGTAAGGATGCTGCGGGCGCATAGGTCGGACGTGCACTTCGTTGTCATTGGAGACGGCCCGATGCGCGAGCAACTATCGGCGAAAGTTCGGGAGGCCGAGTGCGCCTCGTATGTGCACCTAGTGGGGCACCATGACGACGTAGAAACGTGGTTGCGAGCAATGGACGTCTATGTCAACACGAGTATTAGCGAGGGAATGAGTCAGTCCATTCTCGAGGCGATGGCGATTGGGCTTCCGATGATTGTGACTGACGTCGGAGACAATGCTCGCCTGGTAGGCGGTCCAGAACCGTGTGGGCTTGTCGTGCCACCGAATTGCAAAGGCGTTTTGGCCTGGGCGATGAATTGGGTTGCGGCAAGCGTGAGAGTACGGGAGGAACTGGGCCGGAGCGCGCTTCGTCGATACCGGGAGAATTACACGGCGTCGCGAATGCTTGAGAGGTTCTCCCATCTTTACGGCGGTTTGGAAGCGGGAATCGCTAGTGGGCCATGTCAGCAACACTGATCGCGTGGCTGGTTCTGATCGCCTGCACGTCGCTGCTCTCGGCGCGACGCTCGGCGTGGGGAATAGTCGTCTATTTTGTTACGTTTTTCGCAAATCCATCATTCTGGTGGTGGGGCCGTCCCATCGCGGAATATCGATGGAATCTAGTCGGCGGTATCGTTCTCATGATCGCGCTTGTAACGGAGTGGTTCGCCGGTCGTGCGTCCAAGGCGACGGGGCCTGCGCGGCCTCGGTGGGCGAACTGGATAAGTTTCGGAATGTTGTTGAATGCGACTCTCGTTCACCTGATGACCGGGGCAACAAGCGTGAGTGGGGAGGCGTATGGACGATTGGTTAAGTCCATCGGGCTGTTCTGGATGATTGGTGCGGCAATTCGTTCACGGAAAGACCTTCATCTTGTAACTTTGGCAATTGCGCTGGGAGTCGGCTATATAGGATACGAAGCAACGATAAATGATCGGGGCCGAGTGCGAAGCAATCGTCTCGAGGGGATTGGCGCTCCCGGCGCCGCGGACGCAAATCACGCCGCCGCACTGGTCGTTGCTGTCATGCCGATGATCGCGGCGAACGCCATTGAGGGGGGGCGGTGGATCAGATGTGCGATGCTCGCGATCGGGCCGCTCGTAATCAACGTCCTGATTCTGTTCAATAGTCGAGGAGGGTTCCTTGCGGCTATTGCCGCCGCTGTTGGATTCGTCGCTGTCGCGCCACCGACGGCGAGGCGGGGCGTCATTGCTGTCGTAATCGCGGGCTCTTTTGCCGGATGGATGCTATTGGGCGACGAGCGTATTGTGAATCGCTTCGTGAGGACTTTTTCGAGCGAGAATGAGTTGGATGCGTCGGCGCTTGGTCGAAAGACGTTTTGGATGGCGGGAATTCGCATGGTCCGTGACTATCCGCTCGGCGCCGGTGGGAATGCATTCAAAATGGTGCACGGATTCGACTACATCGCATCGACTGCCAGCGATCCAAGGTTTGTCGTGGCGCGGGCGGTGCACAACGGATTCATCAATGAGGCATGCGAGTGGGGACTCCAGGGCGCCGCGCTTCGCCTTGTCCTATTGCTGGGTTCAATCGCGTTAATGGTCCGCGCGACATGGAAGACGCGGTTCCCGGATGGTGCATCCAATATTGCGACCGCGTGCGGGCTCGTCAGCGGCATGGTCGGATTCGTCGTGACCTCCATGTTCGGTGACGTGTTCGACGCGGAGTGGGGGATTTGGCTTGCGGCGCTCGCATGCGCACACGATCGCGTATCCATGAGATCCGATTCGGAGAATGCAAATCGTGAGATGCTCGATGAAATGGGCGGAGAAGGTGCAAGGGAATCCGTGGTGACAACAGCGTGAACATGAAGGTGCGGGGCAGATGAATTCGACCGGGATGGTTCCCAAGAAACGGCTGGGGGAATAGTCGAAGTGAATGTCAAGGGAGAAAGAGAGCAAAGCAGTGTAATTGGAACGGCGGCGATGGGAGAGCGGTCGATCTTCGTCAAAACGTATGTGCCGGACGGGTGGGATCAGTCGCACGAAACCGTGCCGTTACGTGTCGCAAGGGAAGCGACAGTTATCGCTCGCCTAGGGGGTGTCGGTGGGCTTCGAGGTCGGCTTGGCGTTCCCCGGCTAGTCGACCACGTGCCGGCACTTGGGACGGTCGCGACGGAGGCGGTTTCAGGTACTACGTTGGACAAGGTGCTGGCGAGGAATGGCGAGGATTGCCGGAGAGCGGTCTTTCTGGCTGGGAAATGGATTCAGCGATTGCAATCGCTAAGAATTGAATTGGCCGACTATGCGAGCTACACTGAGATCGATCCCGACGACTTGATCATGTACTGTGATATTCGACTGCGAGCGCTCTCGGAACGTGGGCTGCGCTGGGTGACGCGACGCCGCACGGCGGCCATCCTGAACACAGTCGACAGCCTGTTGCGTGCTTCATCCGCAACAAGTAGATCGCGCTCATGGTGTCATTGCGACTACTCACCCGGCAACATCATATGGGACGGTTTCAAGTTGACACCCATTGACTTCGGCAATGCGCGAATCGACCTAGAGTTACTCGATGTTGCGACGTTCGTGCATCGTCTCGAAATGATCGCCTTGGTGCGCCCTTGGCGATTCTGGCCAGTAAGGAAGTGGGCGGATGCGTTTGTACGGGGTTATGGTCGCCCGAACGTATCGAGCGACCCCGTATTTCAGGCGATCGCGATTCGCTTGCTGCTTTGCCGGCTTCTTACAAACGTGCGTCGAGTCGCTCAGAATCGCCGGCAGGCTGGGCATGATTTTTGGATGAGGGCCTGCCTGAAGAGGAGACTCATAAAGGCAGTCCGTAGTGTTTACGGAGTGTCGCGACAGGAGTTGCCATCTTGAGAGCGAGGGAATCGTACATGGCGCATCGCCTTCCCGAAGGGCAGGACGTCCGGAATCGGTACTGGAGTAGTGTTGCGTCGGACTATCGCAGCCACTGGAGCACAACACATGCCGACGGGAAGCTCTACGCCCGAATTGAGGCCGCGATGCTCTCCGAGTTCATCGGCGCGTCGGAGGGACGGCGCGTACTGGACCTGTGTTGTGGGACGGGGCGAAACTCCGTCGCGATTGCGATGTCAGGCGCTTCCGTTGTCGGAATTGACGGCGCCGAGGGGATGGTTGAACAGGCGCGGAATGTCGCCCGAGAACGTGACTTAGAGAATGTGGAGTTCCTCGTGGGAGATTCGAGGCAGCTGCCGTTCGCGAATGACGAATTTGATGCCGTCGTGGGCACTCGGTTCATGTATATGATGGATCAGGAAGAGAAGCGGCGGATCATCCAAGAGGCGGCGCGAGTTGTGCGGCCGGGCGGTGCTGTTGTGTTGCATTTCAACGGGTTTCTGTTTGGATTGCGGCACGAATTCGGCAATCTTGTGCGTGGTCGTATGTGCCGTATGCGCGACCGATACCTTTGGCCGGGCACCGTGGGACGAATGTTCCAAGGGCTTCGGGTGGAACGCGTTGTGGGCGTCAAGTTGCCAAATCTCGCGATCTTGGAACGGGCAATAGGGTCGAAGACGGCGTTGCAGGTGAACAGGCTGGCCCGCGTCCCTTTCATACGATTCCTGTGCCAGTATATCCTGGTCGTCGCACGAAAGGGAGGCACTCCGTTGCCTGGGATCGCGCCCATAACATCGGAAGAGCGCATGGATTGCGACTCGGTAAGTTCCTAGACTGCGGTCTTGATACATTCCCCGGCGAAATTGCGTGATCGGCGATTCCGCGAATGTCGACTCGTAGGCGGCTTCGGAAGATCGCCCGCATGTCGCTGAGCGAGGTTGCGTGGCGGATCACCGGTTGGCGGCGCAGGCAGCACGATCGTCGTGAGTTGCGCAGGGCTGGCCGACGCCCGCTCGCTGCGTTGGGGATGCGGGCGCATTCCGGTGCCGAGAGGCTCGAACTACATGGGCTTGTACCCGGTACGTCGTCGGCCCAAATCGCGTCCCTGCGCGGCATCGCGCGGGTGGCCATGGCGACGATGGAACGCGAATCGCTCGCCAGTGCGGCGCGCGTACTCGATGGAACGTGGACGCGGCTTGGCTGGACCTTTGACCTGCGGGGGACGGTCCCCTGGCATCGCGACCCGAGGACCGGATTCGAATGGAATCAACGTGAGTTCGCCGGTGACATTGACATTCGAACACGATGCGACGAGGTCGACGTAAAGTACACGTGGGAGATTGGAAGGCATCAGTTCATCGTTGACTTGGCAAAAGCCTGGGCGCTGGGGGGCCACGCGTGTCCTTTGGGAGCCGGTTGCGCGGCGCGGGCGCGATCACTCGTGCTGGATTGGATTCAGCGGAATCCCGTCAACGCGGGAATTCACTGGACCAGCGCGCTGGAAGTGTCCATTCGGGCCGTATCGTGGCTCTGGACGATCGCCTTCTTGGCCGAGTGGGAGGGGTGGGAGAGCGACGATCGGGGCATGATCGCTCAAAGCCTGCGCGATCATGCATCGTATCTTTCCAGGCACCTTTCGCTATTCTCGAGCCCGTATAACCACCTTATCGGAGAGGCCGTCGGTCTCTATCTCATGGCTCTCGCGCTTCCTTCCTTGGACGCAGGTGAGCGGTGGAGGCGGCTTGGGCGGGAAATGCTCCTCATTCACGGGCCGCGGCAGTTCTACAAGGACGGTTTCAGTGTGGAACAGTCGACAACATATCACTACTTCACATTGGGGTTCCTTGCGATGGCGATCGTCGCTGCAAGGAACCACGGCGAACCACTTCATGAGTTGGAACCGATCGTGCACCGCGCATTCCGCGCGGGTATCGCGTTTCGGCAGCCGGATGGGCGGTGGCCGAGAATCGGCGACAGCGATTCGGCAAGGGCAATTCCAATTTCCCATGCGGACTTTTTCGACTTCACGTCGATATCCCACCTCGGGGCGTTGCTATTTGATGATCCGGAACTCGTTGCTTCCAACGATCCCGGTGAAGAGGCCATTTGGCTACTCGGTGCGGACGGCCTTGTTCGATGGACTGGGGGGGGGATACAGACCGGTCATCCGGACGATGGCGGCATTGCGACCACCGCGAATGGGCGAGGGCCATTAGGGGCCGACGGGCGATGTGCTATACTTGGAGAATCGGGCTATTTCATTGCGAATAGGGGAACGGACTGGCTGCTGCTGGATAGCGGAAGGGTCGCGGAGGGACTTTTCCCGGACAGTACGCCGTCGGTGGCCCACGGCCATTTGGATACGCTTCAGGTGCTCTATTGGCTGAACGGTTTGCCCGTCGTTCAAGATTGTGGAATCCCCTTCTACTCCGGTCGGCCCGATTGGATCAGCCATTTTCGTGGGTGCGGCGCACATAACACGATCGCCATCGATGGGACCGGTCCGGCAACGTCGGCCGGGGCACTCGCGTGGTGCCGGTCGACGGGGACGCCTTCCCTTTACGCCGACTATTCCACGGATGCGTGGTTTGCGTGTGGTCGAGCGAGATGGGGGCGCGGCGTCGTCATTCAGCGAAACCTATTCTGCATACCCGGCCAAGGGCTATGGATTGCGGATTGGGTCCATTCGCCGCAACTGCGAGGCGCGACGTGGTACTGGCAACTTCCGGCTGAAAACGTTCCGACCGGCGGAGACGCGGCGCCCAGTCCGGGCCAGTACGTGTGGGATGATAGAGCCATCATTGTGTGCGCCGTGATGGGCGCGGACGATGGCAAGTTCCTTTGCGTGGATCCCGGGGGAACGAGCCCGGTATCCCGACTTTCACCATGTTATGGCGAGGTTCGTGCCTCGCGACGCCTTGAGTTCCGGGTACTGGTACGCAATGAGGTCGTGGTTGCAACATACCTTGGCCGAAAGCGGCCCAAGCCGCCAAATGTGTCTCTTGCGTTTCGGGACGTGAAAATAGGATTCCCACTCGGATGTGGGATGTCGGCGGGATCGTCCGAAAGTCCACACGAAGTCGCCAATCGTCATGACGGGCAATCAGCAATGCGTGACCAGTTCGGATTTCTCGCCGAATATGATCTGCTGCGGTGGACGTGTCACGATGATCGCGGACTCGTCGAATATTCGTGTGCGCCGGATAAGAACTCGAGGATGATAGTCACACGGCGCGTTATATCGCGAGGAATACTCTCGAGCGAGAACTTGGATCACAAAGTGAATGCGGTCGACGACGCATCGTGATGCGTTTGACTCACGGCGAAATGCGGGGAGTGTTGCGATCCCGGCGCCACGCAACAGCCTGAATAGGATGAGGTAAAGGGTGAGGTGTGAAAACAGGCTCGCGAGTCAAACGTGTCCTTGTGCTGAGCGCGGGGAGTTTTCCCTCCCGCGTTCAGCCTGTGCACGGAGTGTTCGTGAAGGAACGGTTGAGGTTCGTTCAGCGACTTCCCGGCATCGAGTTGAGGGTCCTGTCGCCGATTCCGTTGTTCCCGCCATTGCGGATGTTCAAGCGGTGGTATCCCTGGTCGCAGGTGCCTCGCCATGAAGTCGTGGACGGAATCGAGGTGTTTCGCCCTCGATATCTGGCGATCCCGAAGATCGGCGCGTGCGTCCAACCGCGGCTTATCGAACTGGCGGCTCGCCGCGAAATTCGTCGGTGGCGCGGAACGTTTCGTTGTGATGTGATCGACTCCCACTTCATCTTCCCGAATGGCGTAGCGGCCGTTCGGCTCGGGAAACGGCTTGGTGTGCCCGTTGTGAGTACGGGGCGGGGCGCGGACATCGTGTGTTGTCCGGACTACCCGATCATTGGTGCACAGGTGCGTTTTGCATTGCGATGCGCGACTCAACTGATCGCGGTCAGCCGCGAAATCGCCGACCGTATGGTGGCGTTGGGTGCCGACGAATCGCGAGTCACGGTCATTCCGAACGGCGTTGATTGCGAGCGATTTGGGATCGTCGAACGGCGAGAGTCAAGGCGACGGCTGGGATTGGATTCGAAGCGGCCAATCATCCTGGCGGTCGGATATAGGCTTGAACTCAAGGGCTTCCACATTCTCATCGATGCGATCCCCGCGATTCGGCGTTGGTTTCCCGACGTGCTCGTGGCTATTGTTGGGGGCCAGGCACGTTGGGCGGAAGACTTCCGCCCTGCTCTCGATGAGCGAATTCGCGTAAATGACGTGATGAACCACGTCTTTCTCGCGGGCACTCGCCCACAAGAGGAGTTGCCGTTTTGGTACAGCGCCGCCAACGTATTGGGCATTCTGTCATCTAGAGAAGGGTCTCCCAATGTGCTGATGGAGGCGCTGGCGTGTGGCTTGCCGGCGGTCGCGACAAGGGTCGGGGGCATTCCGGACGTGTTGGATGGGAATCCGCAATTGGGGATCCTACTGGAGGAACGGAGCGCGCCAGCGGCCGCAAGCGGGTTGATATCGGGCCTCTCGTGTCCGTGGGATCCCGTCGCCATTCGGCATTATGCCGAGAATCGCAATTGGATGCGCACCGCTGAGAAGGTGGGCGCTGTGATCGATCTTGCGATCTCGGGGCAAACCCCGTCTGAATTCGGAGTAGGACGCGGGGCTGCGGCGGAATGAAATGATGTCGGAACATGAGCGAAGACAGACGTGACCGAGATGAATCGGGCGCCGGCGGCGCCACGATTCGAAGATCGTAACGATCAAGAGACGAGGAGGCGGCATTGAAGCAGGTGTTCATGAAGAAGAACGCAATGCGGCCAGCGACGGTGTGGACCGAGGATGTACCGTGTCCAGGCCATTCAACCGGCGACGTGTTGATCTTGAACCGCCATTCGCTCATCAGCGCGGGAACGGAGTCCGCCGCCGTCATCGGCACTCGGCGCGATATGGTGGCGAAGGCCGTTGGAAGCGCGTCCATTCGGAAAGACGTGGCCGACATGCTATTGCAGGAAGGCGTCATCAAGACGGCTCGACGAGTGCAATTCGAGATGTCGAAGTGGACGCCCCTTGGGTACAGCGGTGCGGGAGTCGCAATCACCGTTGGGCAAGATGTGACGGGGATTCGCGCCGGCGACATTGTCGCGTACGCCGGCCAAAGTCACGCCGAGTGGATCTGCTCGCCAAAGAGGCTCTGCGTGCCCGTTCCCGACGGTGTAACGACACAAGAGGCGGCGTTTGTCGCGCTGGGGAGCATTGCCCTTCAGTCCGTGCGTCGTGCCGAAGTGCAGGTTGGCGATGTCGTTGCCGTCCTCGGTCTCGGCCTTGTAGGACAACTTGTGGCGCAGTTGCTGCGAACGGCCGGCGCTCGTGTCATTGCTACGGACGTTCTTCCGGCGCGACTGACGATGGCGGAGTGCGCCGGGGTGGAGTGCGCCCTGGATGCGAAGTCGGACGTTGCGAAGGAGGTGCTGCGCCGCACGCAGGGAATCGGTGTCGATCGAGTCGTGATTTGCGCAGCGGGGGGCGGAAAGGCGGTTATGGACCAGGCGGTGAGGATCGCGCGCGACCGCGCTCGCTTGGTTGTCGTGGGCCAATGCGACATCGATGTTCCTCGTCACGAGTTCTACATGAAGGAACTCGACCTAGTCATCAGTCGGTCGTACGGCCCAGGCCGGTACGACGAGCAGTACGAACGCGACGGAACCGACTATCCGATTGGATATGTGCGCTGGACGGAAGAACGCAATATGGAGGAGTTTCTGCGGTTGATCCACAGGGGCCAAGTAGATGTTCGATCCTTGATAACCCATGAACTACCCGTCGATTCGGCAAGCGATGGATATGACCTCATTCTCAACCGCGCCAATGATTGCCTCGGCGTGCTTCTGAAATACGACGCGAACGAGGATGCCAGGGATCGCGTCCGACCTGTCTTGACCGGAACGCGGAAAGGAACCGTCGACAAGGAGTGTATTCGGTTAGGCATCGTTGGATGCGGAGCGTTCGCACGCCAAGTCCATTTGCCGAACATTCGAGACTGCAAGTCGGCGAGAGTTTATGCGATTGCAGCGTCGTCACCGCAAAACGCAAAGGAGATGGGACTGCGCTACGGCGCATCGATCTGTGCGACGGACGCGGACGAGATCTTCCGCGACGCCAACGTTGACGCGGTAATGGTGCTTACCCGCGACACGTCACATGCCGGACTCGTGGAACGCGCGCTTGCAATGGGAAAGAGCGTCTTCTGCGAGAAGCCAATCGCTACGACGGTCGAAGAATGCATGCGTTTGCGAAGAATGGGTCCCACATCACAGGCTGTCTGCATGGTTGGCTTTAATCGGCGACTCGCGCCGCTTCTTCGACGCGCCAAGGAAGTGTTGGACAAATGCGCTGGGCCGCGGCTGGTAACCTACCGCGTTAATGCCGGCCGCCAACCTCCACGAAGTTGGGTGTACGACCCTGCGCACAGCGGTGGACGCATCATCGGCGAAGCGTGTCACTTCGTTGACTTGTTCCGCTGGCTCATCGGCTGCGAACCAAAGGAAGTTGTCGCGCGTCCCCTAGGTCGGGCCCGCCCGGATGTCGAACTGGACGACATCTCAGCGACCTTCGCATTCGAGGATGGTTCCTTGGCGACGCTTGTCTATACGGCTGCAGGGTCGCCGCGTCTCGGAAAGGAGCGGCTCGAGGCGTTTTGTGACGGCACCGCAATCGTGATGGACGATTTTCGGTCGTTGTCAATCGACGGCGCGAGGTCGAGTATCGAAAGGGCCAGGAAGATCGACAAGGGTCACCGGGCGGCGTTGGCGAACTTTCTTGACGCCGTTCGCGGTATCGCTGACCCATTCGTAACACTCGAGGATGGCGTCCTCGCGACCGAGTGGTGTTTGGCCATTCTTGCGTCGGCGCGAAACGGATGCTCCTAAGGCTGCGACAGTACGCCTCAGTCACCACGCTTCGAACCTCATCGCGTTCCATTCCGAGACGTTTCCGTGAAGGTCCTCCACATACTGAATCACTCGGTGCCTCATACGGATGGCTACTGTATTCGCAGTGCGAATATCGTCAGGTTTCAGAAGGAACTTGGGTGGTATCCGGTGGTTGTGACATCGCCTCGTCACGAACCGATTCCGTCCGGCGAGGTCGAGGTGATCGATGGCGTGCGATATTATCGTACGCCCAAAGGCGTGATCGGTGTTCGCGCAATTCGTGAGATTCTCGCGATCAGGCGACTGAAGGCAACGATTACGAGGGCCGTTGAGGCCGAGCGTCCCGACGTCGTCCACTCGCATTCTCCGTGTACGTGGACTTTTGCGGCCGGTGCCGTGGCTCGCCGCTATTCGATTCCTTTTGTGTATGAGGTGCGCGGAATCTGGGAAGACAGCGCCGTTGATCAGGGGCGGCTCGCGGATGAGCGAAGTTGGCGATACCGTCTGCGACGATGGCTTGAAACGACGGCAATGAGGCGAGCGAGTCGCGTGGCGACGATTTCGGAGGGACTGGCGACGGAGATTGAGGCGCGGGGCGTCCGCCGACCTGTCGTCGTTCCAAACGGCGTGGATTCCCTGCGGTTTTGCGATGACGGAACGGTGCAAAGCGGTGGTCGCTCGACGGTCGTCGCGCGAGCGCCGAGAATTGGCTACATCGGGTCGCTTTACGCATGGGAAGGAGTCGAGGACCTGGTGCGCGCGGCGGGCATTCTGCGCGAGCGAGTGCCAGGTATTCAAATTCACATCATCGGTGGAGGAGAGAGACACGACGCGATCGAAAAAATGATCGACGAACTGTCGTTGAAAGATACCGTTCGTTTGATCGGAGCGATTGCGCATGAGAAGATCAAGACGGCGTATGACGAACTTGATGTGCTCGTCTATCCTAGACGCGCCAGCCGAGTAACTCAGTTGGTAACGCCGCTAAAACCCCTTGAGGCGATGGCATTGGGAAAGGCGATCGTTATTTCCGACGTCGGAGGGCTCCGTGAGTTGTGCCACGTCGATACCGCTGCCGTCTTCTCGGCGGGAGATTCGGTCGATCTCGCGGCAAAGTGCATTGCTTTGCTGGATCGAGACGACGAGCGGTACGCGATGGGCGTGCGTGCGCGCGAACACGTCCGCCGGAATCGGGATTGGCGTGTCGTTATTCAGCGGTATCGCGATCTATATGAAGGGGTCGTTGGCGCACGCGAATGGGATGCTGCGCTGCCGGTGAGGAGTACCGTGCGCATCGGGTAATGGGAAGACGCGGCATCGAGTGCGATAATGACATTGTGTTTGATCGTTACGGTAGACACGGAGGAGGAAGGACTTTGGGGCGGAAGATACCGGACGCAAGGCAACTCGGTCGAGAACCTCAAAGGACTTGGGGTATTCCAACACCTTTGCGATCGGTTCCATATTCGGCCTACCTACCTGATTACCGCCCCGGTCGTCTCGAATGAGTATGGTGTCAAGGTCCTGCGATCATTGCAGGAAAGCGGTCGGGCCGAGATCGGCTCCCACGTTCACCCATGGTGCAATCCTCCGATTCGTGAGTTGCGTTGCCCCCGCGAGTCGTATCTTTGTAATCTCCCCGAGGCGCTTCAGCGTGCGAAGATCGAATGGCTTACGATCGAGATTCAGCGTAGCATTGGACGGAGGCCTACTTCGTTTCGGGCTGGCAGGTACGGTCTCGACGTCGTCGGCGCGCGCATCCTCGAGGAGTTGGGATACGTGGTGGACTCCAGCGTGATTCCGTTTTTCGACTATTCTGCGGAGGGTGGGCCGGACTTCAGCAACGCGCCGTTCAAGCCATACGTCATCTCCGACTACAATCTGGGCACGCCCGGCCACAACACGGGACTTCTCGAGGTTCCCGTGACCGTTGGGTATAGCCGATCGGGATTTCGATTGGCGAACGTGATTCGTCGCCTTGCGTCTCGCCCTCCGTTTCGACAGCTTCGATGCGTGGGCGCTCTCGAGCGACTGGGCATTGCGCGGCGGATAAAGCTGAGTCCCGAGCAATCGACTTCCGAGAACATGAATCGACTTGTTGATCGGATGATCGCGTTGGGCGCACCCTGCGCCGTAATGATGTTTCACAGCTCGTCGCTAGTTCCGGGAATGTCGCCTTATGTACCGGATGAGCGGGCACTAGAAAAGTTGCTCCTGAGGATGGAGAATCTGTTCAATCATGTCATGAACGTTCGAAGATGTTACTCGAAAACGATGACGGAATTCGCGCTGTCCGGGAGTGAAGGGGTCGCGCCCAGTGCGTGCGGTGAAGGAACATAGTGGGGACTCGTTCGGTCACACGTGCTTTGTTCCGAATCGGTGCGAGCTCGAGTGACAGGCGAAGGGACCGGCGAATCATGCTTGTTTCCGTAATTGTCGGAGCTCGACCGAACTTCATGAAGGTCGCTCCGCTCATTCCCGCGCTGCGAGAACGAGGAATTACTCCTCGTCTCGTTCACACCGGACAACATTACGACCGTTCGATGAGCGGCGCGTTTTTCGAAGAACTCGCAATCCCGGAGCCCGAAGTAAATTTGGGAATCGGGTCGGGGTCCCACGTTTTTCAGATCGCGGAGGTGATGCGAAGGCTCGAAGATGAGTTGTCTCGTCACAGGCCCGCGTATGTCATTGTTGTTGGCGATGTCAATTCAACAGTCGCCGCTGCAATAGCCGCCAATCGCCTAGGTATTCGGGTCGCGCATGTCGAGGCTGGTCTTCGAAGCGGCGATCGCGGTATGCCCGAGGAAATGAACCGAATCATTACCGACGCGATTTCGGACCTGCTCTTGACGTCGGAGCCGGTGGCTGAGCATAACCTGCGGCGTGAGGGGATTCCCGCGGAACGGATCCACTTCGTCGGGAATACGATGATCGACACTCTTCGGCGTCACATCGGCCGGGCAATCGAATTGCGGGCGTTTGAGCCGCTTGGATTGCGCCAAGGCGAATACGCAGTGTTAACGCTTCATCGGCCCTCGAATGTGGACTTCGCCGATCGATTGGAGTCGATTCTGCGCGCGGTGGCGCACGTTGGGCGATCGACGCCTGTTGTGTTTCCGCTTCACCCGAGAACGGAGAGTAGGCTTAGGCAATTTGGCCTCGACGGAAGGAGTGATTTGGCAGGGTACGTGGCAATTCGGCCACAGAGCTATCTGCCGATGCTTAGCCTGATGAACTCCGCGAGGGTCGTATTGACGGACTCGGGTGGGATCCAAGAGGAGACAACCGCATTGGGTGTTCCTTGCCTCACGTTGCGTGAGAGTACTGAACGGCCGATCACGACGACACAGGGAACGAATCAACTCGTAGGTTGGCATACCGACTCGATTGTCGCGGCATTTGAAGCGGTTCGATCCGGGCAATCGCCTCATCACCGCACGCCCGATCTGTGGGATGGTCGATCAGCGGAACGCATAGCGGCCGTCCTCGAAAATGCAACGGCGAATCAGCGGCGAGTCCGGTAGTCTTGTGAGACCTTTGGAAGGACGGGATGGGTAAACTGCGATTAGGATATCCTCGTTTTCGGCAGCCTCCCGTTGCAATCTTCGGTGGTGGTTCGAGAAAGGTGATCGTGACCGAGGAATTATGGCGCGATGCCGTGCTCTTCGTTTCAGGTCAGGAGCGCGCCAACGTCATGGTGGCCGAGACGTTGGGCGGCTTGGCGTCAAGCGTGCCGACGCTGACAAAGCCGCCTGGCGAACCGACGGTCGAGATGGTTCGGCATGGAGCCGATTTTCTTAGACGGAACCCCGCGCGTAGGGTGATCGGGGTCGGCGGTGGGTCCGTACTGGACTGGTGCCGCCTATCCTGGGCGCGGCGTTGGGACTTGATTCCGGATGTCTACCCCGCAGGCGGAGTTGTCGAGTTCGACACACCCTCGCTGCCCGACTTCGTACTGGTCCCGACGACATGTGCCAGCGGCGCTGAGGGTTCGGCCGTTGCAGTCGTGATGGATAGTATCGGGCGCAAGGTGGCCGTGCGGTCACCGAACCTCCTCGCCAGTACGGTTATCTTGGACGGGCAGTTCTTGTCGGGTGTGGCGGAGCATCGAATGGCTGCTTCACTCGCCGATGTACTAAGCCACGGGATCGAGAGCTTTGTGTCATTAGCCCACAGTGCATTCGCCGAAGATGCGGCGCTCGCATCTCTGCGGCGCGTCTTTGGGTGCCTCGGCGCCCCGGATTCGTCGGGGCGTGATCAGACGCTATTGGAGGCGGCATACCTCGCAGGCGTTGCGGCCTCGAATTCATCCGTCGGGATTGTGCATGCGTTCGCGCACTCGGTCGCGCGACATGGCGTATCGCATGGACTTGGAAACGCACTCGGGTTGATGGCCGGCATTCGGTCGAATGCGGAAACGAACGCCATGAAGGACCTAGTGGCGAGGCTGCATCTGAAAAGCACCGATGAGCTCCTCGAATGGGTGTCTCGAGCCGTTGGGCCGGCGATTCGTGACGTCGGGTCACTTCTTGCGGAGTCGCTGACGCGTCACGAATCGCGGCGCGAACTCGCCACGGCGATGATGGCGGACGCGTGCATTCGCACCAACCCGGTTCGCGTCGACGATGCGGATGTGAATCGGTTCCTTGAAGACGTAGGAACGCTGACGGGTGTCCAATGAGCCGATCCTTCGTGGACCATGTTGCGTGGGCGCAAGACGGCGAGGCCGCCGTTGCCGACGAACGTGACCGACTTTCCTACCGACAACTGCGCGACGCGTCCGGCGTGATCGCGGGAGAAGTGCGTCGGCGATTCGGAACCGGTAGGTACCTGTTGTTGCGCTCGCGTGCCGACGTCACATTCGTGTCGACCCTTCTCGGGATCATGTGGAGCGGGAACACGCCTGTTCCCATCGACAGCCAGTCACCACCGGACGTGATTGCCTACATGCGGCGGAAAGTCGGTACCGACGACGTCCTCGATCCGATCGATCCGAGTCAGTGCGCCAGAGAAGGTGCGACTTACGATGCGGATGCGACGATGCCGGCCTTTGTGGTCTTCACCTCGGGTACGAGCGGCAACCCGAAAGGCGTCATTGTTTCCAACGAGAACATCTTGCATTCGTGCGGCGCCATCTCTCAGTACCTGTCGTACGAAACGTACAACTCCGCCGCTGTTGTTCTGCCTCTACACTACAGCTATGCGCTGTTGTCGCAGATTTGCTGCATGCTCCTTATGGGCGGGTTCGCGCGCATCTATCCCGGCTGCCGCAATCCCGTGAAGCTCGCGAGGTCGATCACAGAAGCGGGCCTTTCGACGTTTTGCGGCGTCCCATCGACATACTATGCGTTTTCCCAGGTGCATCAACTGAGCCCAATCGAGTTTCCGACGATTCGTGTCCTGTGCACTGCAGGCGCGCCCATGGACGTGGCTCGATATGCGACGATCAAGGAGATGTTTCCAAATAGCGTCGTCTACAACAATTATGGTATGACCGAGGCGGCGCCCCGCATTTCGTTCGTAAGAGACGATGATTCGCGATTCTTCGATGCGACATGTGGCAAGCCGATGGCCGGAGTTAACGTGAAGGTCATTGATCCGGAAAGCCATTTGCCGCTTCCCGACGGCGCAACCGGTGTATTGGCCGTGCGAGGCCCGAATATCACAACGGGATACCTGAATGACGAAGCACAAACCAAGCTTGCTTTCACTCGCGACGGCTATTTGATCTCCGGCGATCTGGCGTACCTCCAAGACGGCTACATCATGCTCCTAGGACGCAGCGATGATATGTTTAACGTCGGTGGGGAGAAGGTGGCGCCCATTGAGATCGAGAGGGTGCTTACCCAGTTGCCAGGAGTTGTCGGCGCCGCCGTACGCGGTTGTCCCGATGAACAACGTGGAATGGTCCCGATTGCGTTTATTCACTTTGGCGAGTGCGAACCGGAGCGATCTCGCGCGTGGTTTCAGTGGCACTTGAAAGGGAGACTGACGGCGAGCAAGACGCCGCATCGTTTCTTTGAGGTGAGGTCGTTTCCGCTCAACGGGAACGGAAAGATCGTACGGCGCATGCTGGCGATGAATGACCCGTCGTACGTAATCAAGGAAATCCTATGATCCCGGGCGTCCCGAGCCCGTTCCTTGCCGACACTCGTCCCTATGCTCTGGTGCCGCCGCGGAAGAAAGCCCATCTTCTCGAGTCACTCATCCAGGTTCAGGAGTTCCACGCGGTACGGTGCGGGCCGTATGGTCGGTTGCTTAGTGAATGGCGACGTCGCTGCCCATCGCCGTCGGAGGTATCTGACCTACCGTATCTTCCGGTAACTGTCTTTAAGGATGGCGTGTTGCGGTCCGCGTCGGACGACGCGATGCAACTCAATTCGTCCGCCACTACATCGGACCGATCTTCCATGGTCTTCGCGGATCGTGAAACTCGCATTCGTCAGACGACTTCCGCGAATGCGATCCTACGGGACTTCGTGGGGTACGAGAGACGACCCTACTTGGTGTTCGACGTCGAGGCCACCGTACGCGGTGGGGCCGCAATGAGCGCTCGAGGCGCCGCGATCCTGGGCCTCGCACACCTGTCGTCCGAGATCTACTTTGTAATGCGTCAAGAGGGGGAGCGGATCCGCATCGATCGCGCAGCGCTTCGACGCGCGATCGATGCGGTGAGCGGAAGACCGTTTCTAGCGTATGGATTCACGCACGTTCTCTACTCGGCGCACCAGGAACTGCGGGAAGACGGCCCATGGAGTTGGACGGCGCACCCTGGATCCTACGTGCTTCACAGCGGCGGCTGGAAGCGGCTTCAGGCGATCGCGGTCGACAAAAGCCGGTTTAATGCGATCATCGGTGGCGTTTGGGGACTTGCGGATCGAAATGTCATTGACTTTTATGGTGTTATTGAACAGGCGGGGATTCCGTATCCCGATTGTGAGGAGGGGCTGAAACACCCTCCCTATTGGGCGGACGTTGTCATTCGCGCAAGTGATTCACTCGATCCTGTCGATGAAGGTGGTATGGGACTCATTCAACTGATGAATTGCCTTCCGTTGGGCGGTCCAAATCATAGCGTATTGACGGAAGACCTCGGCGAACTGGTTGTCAGGGATGGCTGTCGGTGCGGACGACGTGGGGTCGGGTTTCGGTTCATGGGGCGGGCGCCTCGCGCGGAAATCCGGGGATGTAGCGATGTCGCACAAAGGGGTTGACATGTGCGCGGTGCCTTGCGGAGACGCTTCGGTCGGAGAGAAGATACGGAAGTGGCTAGCATCGCAAGAGAAAGAGAATGTGGAGTCCTTTGGGTATCCACAACGGCTAGCCGCGTTCCACAAACTGTCTCGTGCGATGCTGATGCGAGACGTCAAGCTCGACGGGCTTGTCCACCTGTCCGGCGCTGCGTTCCTCGCGTCGTTTCTGGACGGCGCGCACCTCGAGTCACTGATTCGACGAGAGATTCCCCACACGGATGCGCTCGAACGGTTCGTCCGAATAGAGGAACGCAAGAGCATACGGTTGGTTCGGCGTGGTACGGTGTGTCACTGGCTCGCGGGAAATGTGCCCCTCTTGGGCGCGTTTTCGTGGGCACTGAGCGCACTCGTGGGAAATCGCAATATCCTGCGACTGAGCTCGCGCCAAGATGATGTTGTGACACCTATCATGGACGTACTATCCGACCTTGACACCGTCGGGCGGCGAATAGCGGCCGAAACGCTCGTCGTTCGGTTCGATCGTGACGATTCCGAAGGTCATCGGGCGATGAGCCAGAATGCCGACGTGCGCATCGCATGGGGAGGTCGCGAAGCGATTGAAACCGTTCGATCGCTCCCGTGTCCATGGCACTGCGAGGATGTCCTGATGGGACCTCGCGCCAGTATCGCCGTTATTGACGCAGCGTCGATCACCGAGGGAGCGATCGGACGGCTCGCGACGGACGTGGTCTTCTTTGATCAAATGGCGTGCAGTTCGCCACAGTTGCTTTTCGTCAGGGGACGGCCGGGACACGACGCGTTCGATCGGTTCCTGGACCAGTTCTCTTCCGCGATCGCGTCCCAATCCGGCGCATATCGGCGCCATCGATTGGATGCGTCCGAAACCTACCAAATCGAGTTGGATCGGGCGCGAGTCGTTTTGTCGGGCGGGGAACTCCGGCGTGATGCGAATACGCAATGGACCATAGCATTGGTTTCATGCCCCGTTCGCGGCGTCGTTGGCATGAATCGATTTGTGCAGGTGGTACCGTTCGAGTCATTCCGGGCGATTTGGGAGTTCTTTCCAGCGAATCTCCAGACGTGCATTGTTCAGCTTGGCGCTACCGATCTTGTCGACTTCACGGAGCGAGCCGCTCTGCTGGGCGTCTGCCGTTTTCCGTTGCCCGGTGAAGGAAACCACTTTGAAGTCCCTTGGGACGGTAGCCTCCTGGTGTCACGCTTTCTAAGGTGGGTGACTCGAACGGACCCCGCGCCGGCGCCATGAACGTATTCCTAGTATGGAGAAGTGACTGATGAACCGCGGTGAACTCAAGGCGATGATGGCGGAGCTCTTTCGCTGTGATGTCAACGAGATACAAGATACCACCGGACCAGGTGACGTGACCGGATGGGATTCGCTTGGACACGTCGCCCTCATGATGGAGCTCCAGAATAGACTCGGTGTGCATATCCCAGTCGAGGATGCATTGGAGATTGCTTCGGTAAGCGACCTCGTTCGGATTCTCGATCGGATCGGGAGTGATGTCAATTGAAGATCGACGGGAGAGCGATTCTAATTACGGGCGGCGCCTCGGGGATTGGCCTTGCGTATGTCAAACACCTGCGGGAGCTCGGGGCGCGTATTTGGGTGATTGATAGGGACGAACCCACCTTGGACGGCATGAGACGCCCGGAGCGTGTCGAGTGGCATCGCTGCGACGTTGGGGCCGAATCGGAGGTCATCGCCACGGTCGAGGAAGTGGATCGCGTCGCGAACGGCATCGATATCCTGATCAACAACGCGGCGATTCTGCGAGATCAGACCCTCGTCTCAAAGCTCGGGGGGAAGATTCGCAAACATGCGATGAACGACTGGACCGACACGCTGAGGTGTAATGTAACCGGCACATTCCTGATGGCGCGCGAAGTCGCGGCTCGGATGATTGCGCGAGCTCGCGGTGGTCTCATTGTGAACACATCATCGGTTTCTCGGCGAGGCAATCCCGGGCAAAGCGCCTATTCGGCCAGTAAGGCGGCCATCGATGCGTTGACGAGGACCTGGGCGAGAGAGTTGGCGGTTCATCGAATTCGCGTTGTCGGTATCGCGCCAGGTTTCGTGGAGACCGGAATGACACATCGGATTCCCCCCATGTTCTTGGAGCGGATTCGCACGCGCACGCCACTCCAGCGGTTTGGCCGGCTTGAGGAGTTCGCGGCAACGATTCAGTTTGTGATCGAGAATGACTATCTGAACGGTACGATTCTCGAGGTGGACGGAGGCCTCGTGTTATGAAAGGTAGTAATGCGAGCGCCTTGACAAGGCCGACTAGAGCGCCGGACCGGGGAGTAGTTGGATACTCGCCGGACATCGAAGACGACGTTTTCGCGTTCCAGAGACTCGCCTATCCGCATCGTCGCGCCGACTGGATTGCGCCGCGGTGGCGCTGGATGTTCGTTGATTCGGCGAATCGCTGTGAGGTTCGACCGTGCGTCTGGGTGCATCGTTCGGATCGTGGCGTTACGGCGCATCAGGGGGCCATTCCCGTGAAGCTGTGGGTGAGCGGAAAGGAGTGGGCTTCGGCGTGGTTTGTTGAGACGATGGTATTGGAGCCGTTTCGCGGAACAAGCATTGGCCCTGCCGTCATCATGAAGGCCGTTGAGTCGCTCCCCTTCAATCTGTCGCTGGGGCAGACGCCTCAGATGCGCGAGTTGCAGTACCGTCTCGGATGGCGCTGTGTGACACCGCTGAAAACGATGGTGATGCCGTTGAATCCCCTTCGGCTCGCGTTTGCCAAGTCGAAATACCGCATGGTCGCCGTGGGGTTGGCTGGGGTGATGCGAGCCGCATCCGTTTTGCGAAGGCTCTCCTCCGTAGGATGCCCTCAATTGGAATCCAGCGACGTCGTACGATTCGATGTTCGTCACGATGAACTTTGGCAATCCGTGCAGTCCGGATACGCATGTGCCGTTGTTCGCGATGCGTCCTATCTCAACTGGAAGTACGTCGATCAGCCGGGACAGGAGTTCATTCGACTGGACTTACGTTGCGGTGGACGCCTTAGAGCGCTCGCCGTGATGTCGATATCCGATCCGGACTCCGTGTATTCCTATAGACGGGCGTTCATTGTAGACCTGGTTGTGCCATTGGGCGATCGAGCGATATTGGTGGGAGTCTTCAAGGCGATAGCCCGCGAATGCCGCGTTCGAGATGTTGACGCTATCGTACTTCAGGTGAGCCATCCCGCAGTTGAACGGGCGGCGCCCGTTTGCGGGTACTTGCGACGTCCTCCGACTCGTCACCTCTTAGTGAGGCCGCAACACCCGGATCCGGGCGTCGCCGCGAACGTGATGAACGGCGACGGGTGGTTTCTAACTATGGGTGACTCCGATATCGATCGACCCTGGTGAGGTTGCCTGCGACGGATCTGTTTGCTCATCGATAACGGGTGACCGGGAGGCCTAGTGTTTGTAATTGAAGTCGCAATGTGGACGGCGATGGCTGTCACGCTAATCGTCTACGTGGGCTATCCCGTCGCGATGGTAACCCGTTCGGCATGGAGACCGCCGCGTAAGAGAGAATCATCGGGCGGAGTACCGGATGACGTGACGATGGTAATCAGTGCATACAATGAAGCATCCGTGATCCGGAAAAAGCTCGAGAACTGTGAGTCTCTTTCTTTTCCTCGCGATCGGATCGAGTTCATCGTGATTTCGGATGCGTCCGATGACGAGACGGACGCCATAGTCACCGAATGGACAGCGCGAGATCGTCGTTTTCGGCTCGTTCGAATGAACCGGCGGCTGGGAAAGTCAGTCGGCTTGGTTGAGGTTGTACCGAGCCTTCAGTGCGGGCTGGTCGTCTTCTCCGATGCGAATTCGATTTACCACGAGGACGCCATTTCCCGACTGATTGAGCCGCTTCGTGACCCAGGCGTTGGCTATACGGTTGGCCAACAGCGCTATGTCAAGGGACGGCAAGTCGCCTCGTGGCTCGAGTCCGTCTACTGGCGAATTGAATCTCGCATCAAAGTGGGGGAGAGCCTCTTTGGCGGCGTCGTCGGCGGGGACGGTGCCATCATGGCAATTCGGAGGGACTTGTTTACGCCCCTTCGGCCGGACGATATCAGCGATTTCGTCTTGCCGCTTCGAATCGTTGTAAGTGGGTTTCGGGGTGTCTATGTTGCCGAAGCGATTTGCGAAGAGTCGGCGGCGCGGTCGATCAATGGCGAGTTCCGCCGAAAGCGACGGATCGTGGCCAGAAGCCTGGGGGCGGTCCTCCGAACGCCGAGTGCGCTGATTCCGTCCCGGACTGGTTGGTTCGCGGTGCGCCTCCTGTTGCACAAGGTACTGCGGTGGATGGTGCCCTTTTTCCTGGTTCTGATCTTGGTATCCTCAATCGCGCTTGTGGCGGACGGAAACCAAATATCTCGGTACTTGTTGGCGGTTCAGGTAGCGGGTGTCGGGCTCGGCGCTCTTTACGCAATTCCGTTCCTTCGGAGGTTTGCGCCCGTCGGACTCGCCTGGTATTTTCTCGTCGCCAATGCAGCGGCAGCTGTTGGAGTAGCGAACTGCCTCATGGGAAAAAGCACGAGCACCTGGGAGACGGAGCGTTCGGAATGCATGCCATCTGGCAGGGCGTCTCCGTGTGCTCCTGACTAGGTGTTTCTCCGTGTTGGAGTCGTCGCTATTGCGGATCGCTGGTTCGCTCATGTTCGCCTAGTTGGGCAATCCGCTCGTTGCGGACGCGGTCGTCGCAGCGTTAGGACGCCGCAGAGGGTCGCGTGTTTAGGTCGCGTGTTGCGGTGCGACGGGTCCACGATCGTGGCGGTGAACAACGAGGATCGTGCCAGTCGCCAACAGGTGGACTCCACGATCGGTGTCGACAGCGGACTTTTTGCGGCTCAGAACGAGTCTCGTTTGGGACGTACGGCGTGATCGAATCCTCGATGATTCTGCGATTGCATTGGCTGCAATTCGCGGTGGAGAACGGCGAGGCTACCGCGAAGATGCGATCCGCCTTGAAGATTCGCCTCAGACGGCGAGACGAGAATTCCGTCGCCGAATTCGAATTGAAGTCGGAGTGAAAACAGCGCTTTCGCTTGGCGAGGCGCCTGCGATGGGAACAGACATTGGTAGCGCCTCGACGAATCGTGGTATCTAGCTTCGGTCCGCACGCGATGAACGTAACGAGTTATTCGTCAAGAGGTTGTGGTGCGTTTGGCGATTGGGAGGCGCGCGAGAGATGTGGCGTTGGGCCGCGCCGGGACCGCGCCGACGAACTCCGCTTCGGACGGGGGGATGGATTCCGGTAAAAAAAGTGGAGATTTTTTGAATTTTCTGCTTGCATCGGTTCGAACTGCGGCTAAAATCAAACCCGTGAAGCTGGTCAAAATGCACAGTTTAGGCCCCAATACTCCGGAGGTTCGACACATGAGAAAGCTTTTGGTGGTCGCTGGGATGTCTGCGTTCGCCCTGTTGCCAAGTGCCGTTCAAGCGGCTCCGTTTGTGATCGATGATTTTTCTGCGGCGCAGGTCGTCCCCTCGGGCTTCGCTGGTCGCGTTTCGATCGTCCCATTGGCGTTTGCGGATCGGGAAATCGATCTTTCGGGGGGCGGCACCGGTAGCGTCGCTGCCGGAATACTGTCGCTCACAGACACTTTGGCTGCCCCAGATCCAACCGTGAGCTGGGACGGCGTGGGCGTCGGTGATAGCTTAGGGCTTCCGCCGGATATCAAGGCGCTGAATTTCAATTTGTCCGCGGGTGGTAATACGGGTATTACCTTGATTGGGTTGACGCCCAGCGCGACGGCGACCGTTTATGTACGTTTGTACACGGACACGGTTTCGGACTATGCTACGTTTTCGTACGTGGGAGCACCGGCCGCCGCGATCCATTTGGCCCTGGCGAGCGCGGTCATCACGGGAGCCTTTGATATTACCAACGTCGATGCGGTAGGTTTGTGGATCACTGAGACAGGTGGCGGAATCGGTTCGCTCAGTCTTGATTTGATCGAATACGGCACTCCAGAGCCTGCGTCACTGGCGACGTTTGGACTGTGTGGCCTTTTGGGCCTCGTTGCCGCCCGCCGTAGGCGGAAGTAGGGTTGGTTCGGTTATTCCGAGTCGACAAATCGCAACTTGGTTAGGTCGTTCAAACGCGCTCAAATTCTGGGCGCGTTTTTTTGTAGGCGTTCTGCGAACACCATGGCGGCGCGGAGGGCGATCAGGCGTTGGCGGCGGCGCGGCGTTGGGCGCGATTTCGACGTCTTGCCTCGCGCGCGGCCTCGAGTTCGCGTTGCCGATCGTCGCTGCGGTGCTCGGGATGGGATTGGAGCCAACGATCGGGCAGCAACAGCTCCAACGCGGCGACCTGATCGGGCCGCAGGCACTCGAACGGGCCCGTGGCGCCGCCCGTCATCTAGTGCCCTGTCCAGGCTAAATTTTAGGATAGAGCCGCTTCAATTTGAGCCTCGCTTTGTCGATCGTGAATTGCCAATCGACGGCTCGTTGTTTCTCGTTGACACGGGCTGACCAAGCGGCAATTTCCGT
>Ga0194120_10000500_pt1 | contig 74055 bp, 75 predicted proteins | sample TA2MahCa65mmetaG_FD_148642 | JGI IMG/M metagenome (GOLD analysis project Ga0194120, IMG submission 148642) | Freshwater microbial communities from Lake Tanganyika, Tanzania - TA2015019 Mahale Deep Cast 65m | ecosystem: Environmental > Aquatic > Freshwater > Lake | place: Tanzania: Lake...
CGGATCCTGGAAAGTCGTCAACTAGCGAGCGCGCTTCCGCCGCGCGCTTGACCCGGCGCGCGGCCGGGCGTTGCATGGGGCCTGCCGTGGGGAGGCCCCGATTCTGCGCGCCACGATGATGGATGTCCCGCTGACCGTGCCGCCCATGCTGGAGCGGGCGGCGCGGTTGTTTCCCACGGTCGAGGTCGTCTCAAGGCGGGCCGACCGTTCGCTGCACCGTTCGACCTACGCGACGATCCATCGCCGCGCGCGCCGGTTGGCGGCGGCGCTGGTGGGCCTGGGCCTGAAGCCCGGCCAGCCCGTCGCCACCCTGATGTGGAACCACGACGCGCATCTGGAAGCGTATTTCGCGATTCCCTGGGCGGGCGGCGTGCTGCACACGCTCAACCTGCGGCTCAGCCCCGACGACATCGCCTATATCGTGGGTCACGCGGGCGACCGCATCGTCATCGTCGACGACGTGCTGCTGCCCCTGCTGGCCAAGGTGCGCGAGCGTGTGTCGTTCGACCACGTCATCGTCGTCTCGATCGGCGCCGAGCCCCTGCCCGCCGACGCCATTGGGTATGAGAACCTGCTGGCCGGTGCCGGCGAGGACTTCGCGCCCCCGGCGCTGGCCGAGAACGACGCGGCGGCCATGTGCTACACGTCTGGCACCACCGGGCGCCCGAAGGGCGTCGTCTACTCCCACCGGGCGCTGGTGCTGCATTCCATGGCGACGGCCATGGCCGATTGCGTCGGGCACAGCCACCGCGCGACGATCATGCCGATCGTCCCCATGTTCCACGTCAACGCCTGGGGTATCCCCTTCACCGCCACCATGGTGGGCGCGACGCTGGCCATGCCCGGGCCATACCTGGACCCCGAGAACCTGCTCGACCTCATGGTGCGCGAGCAGGTGAACCTGGCCGCCGGGGTGCCCACGATCTGGCTGGGTGTCGTGCAGAAGTTCAAGGAGGAGCCGGGGCGCTGGCCGCTCGCGCCGGGATTGCGCGTGGTGTCCGGCGGCGCGGCGGCGCCGGAATCGCTGTGGCGCGACATCGAAGCCATGGGCGCGCGCGGCTTCCACGGCTGGGGCATGACCGAGACGACGCCGGTCGGCTCGGGCACCATGATCAAGCGCCACATGGCCGAGGCCGAGACGCCGGGGGAGGCGCGCTACGCCCTGCTCATGAAACAGGGCCTGCCGCTGCCCTATGTCGACATGCGTATCGTCAACGATGCCGGCGAGGCGCCGTGGGACGGCGTCGCCAGCGGCGAGCTGCAGCTTCGCGGCCCGTGGATCGCCGCCGGCTACCACGGCGGCGAGGACGCCGAGAAATGGACCGCCGACGGCTGGTTCTGCACCGGCGACGTGGCGACCATCGACCCCGAGGGCTACATCCAGCTCACCGACCGGGCCAAGGACCTGATCAAGTCCGGCGGCGAATGGATCAGCTCGCAGGCGCTGGAGAACGCGCTGATGGATCACCCGGCGGTCAAGGAGGCGGCGGTGATCGCCGTCGCCCACCCGAAGTGGCAGGAACGGCCGCTGGCCGCGGTGGTCCTGCGCGAAGGACGCACGGCCACGCCTGCCGAGCTGGGCGCCCACCTGGAGGGACGCTTCGCGCGCTGGTGGCTGCCGGACGCCTACGTCTACATCGACGCCATCCCGCGCACCTCGACCGGCAAATTCCAGAAGACGACGCTACGCGCCCACTACAAGGATTTCGCCTGGCCCGCGGCCTGACCCGCTTGCCCCGGCCCGGTCCGGGTCGTGTAGGATGGCGACTCGCGGCCCGGCAAGGGCGGATGCGGGGGGGGGATCGGTCATGACGTCGGCCGGTTTGTTGGCGGCCAAGCGCGGCCTGATCATGGGGGTCGCCAACGACCGGTCCATCGCGTGGGGTATCGCCTCGCAGTCCGCGGCGCACGGCGCGGCGCTGGCGTTCACCTACCAGGGCGAGGCGCTGGAGAAGCGGGTGCGGCCGCTGGCGGCGGGTGTCGGCTCGGATTTCGTCGAGGATTGCGACGTGTCGGACGAAGCCAGCCTGGATCGGGTGTTCGGCGCGATCGCCCAGCGCTGGGGCCGGCTGGATTTCCTGGTCCACGCCATCGCCTACTCGGACAAGGAGGAGTTGAAGGGCAAGTATCTGGATACGTCGCTCGCCAACTTCACGCGGACCATGGCGATCTCGTGCTACTCGTTCACCGCCGTCTGCCGGCGGGCGGCGCCGCTCATGGACCAGGGCGGCTCGCTGCTGACGCTGAGCTACCACGGCGCCGAACGGGTGATGCCGCACTACAACGTCATGGGCGTCGCCAAGGCGGCGCTGGAGGCGAGCGTGCGCTATCTGGCGGCGGACCTGGGCGATCGCGCGATCCGGGTCAACGCCATTTCGGCCGGCCCGATCAAGACCCTGGCCGCCTCGGGCATCGGTGACTTCCGCTACATCCTCAAGTGGAACCAGTACAATTCGCCGCTCAGGCGCAACGTGACCATCGACGAGGTCGGCGGCGCCGCGGTCTATCTGCTGAGCGACCTGGGCACCGCCGTGACCGGCGAGGTGCACCATGTGGACTGCGGCTACAACATCGTCGGGATGAAGAACCCGGACGCCCCCGACATCTCGGTCGTCTAGGGCGGCGGCGGACCGCCATGTCGTACAACACCTTCGGGCATCTGTTCCGCGTCACCACGTGGGGCGAAAGCCACGGGCCCGAGATCGGCTGCGTCGTGGATGGCACGCCGCCGGGCATCCCGCTCGCCGAGACGGACATCCAGCCGTTCCTCGACCGCCGCCGGCCGGGGCAATCGCGCCACACGACCCAGCGCAAGGAAACGGACACGGTGCGCATCCTGTCCGGCGTGTTCGAGGGCGTGACCACGGGCACGCCCATCGCGCTGGCGATCGTCAACGAGGACCAGCGGTCCAAGGACTACGACGCGATCCGCAACCAGTTCCGCCCCGGCCACGCCGACTACGCCTACATCGCAAAATACGGCCGACGCGACCACCGGGGCGGCGGACGATCGAGCGCGCGTGAGACCGCCATGCGCGTGGCCGCCGGCGCCGTCGCGCGCAAGGTGCTGGGACAGGCCGTGCGCATCCGTGGCGCCCTGATCCAGATGGGCCCGCACGCCGTGGACCGCGCGCGCTGGGACTGGGACGAAGTCGAGCGCAACCCGTTCTTCGCGCCGGACGCCGGGGCCGCGCGCGCGTGGGAGGCGTTCCTCGACGGCGTGCGCAAGAAGGGGTCATCGACCGGCGCCGTGGTCGAAGTGGTCGCCTCGGGCGTGCCCGCCGGGCTGGGCGCGCCGATCTACGGCAAGCTCGACGCCGACCTGGCCGCCGCCATGATGAGCATCAACGCGGTCAAGGGTGTCGAGATCGGCGACGGCTTCGCCGCCGCCGCGCTGGCCGGCGAGGACGCCGCGGACGCCATGCGCATGCGGGACGGCCGGGTCGCCTTCCTGTCCAACCACGCGGGCGGCATCCTGGGCGGCATCGCGACGGGCCAGGACGTGGTGGTGCGCTTCGCGGTCAAGCCGACCTCGTCGATCCTGATCCCGCGCCCGAGCGTGGACCGCCACGGCCAAGAGATCGAGGTCGTGGTCAAGGGCCGCCACGACCCGTGCGTCGGCATCCGCGCCGTGCCTGTGGGCGAGGCGATGATGGCGTGCGTGCTGGCCGACCACCTGCTGCGCCACCGGGCGCAGGTCGGGCCGGCGTGACGCCGGCGGACCTGCTGCGCGCGGTGCCGTTGGTGCGGCGCCGCGTCGGCACGGGCGTGACCATCGCGTACCGCATCATGGGCGAGGGCCCGCTGCTGCTGCTGCACGGCGCGCCGCAAAGCCACGTCATGTGGGCCAGGGTCGCGCCGCGCCTGGCGCCCGCCGCTTCACCCTGGTGATGAGCGACCTGCGCGGCTACGGCGACAGCGACAAGCCGACGGGCGAGGCGGGCCACGCCGCGTCCTCGTTCCGCGCCATGGCGGCCGATCAGCTCCCCCTGATGGACGAGCTGGGCCACGCGACCTTCGCCATCGCCAGCCACGATCGTGGCGGGCGCACCACCCATCGCCTGTGCCTGGACGCGCCGGCGCGGGTGCGCCGGGCGGCGGTGCTCGACATCGCGCCGACGCTCACCATGTTCGAGCGCACCGACATGGCGTTCGCCATGGCGTACTTCCACTGGTTCCTGTGGGCCCAGCCGGCGCCCCTGCCCAAACGTCTGATCGGCGCCGATTCGTCGTACCACCTGCGCGCCGCGATGCTGGGCTGGGACGGCGCGTCGCCGTTCGACACGCGCTTCTTCGACCCTGCGTGCGGGGCCGAGTACGAACGCATCAACGCCGACCCGGCGACGATCCACGGCTTGTGCGAGGACTACCGCGCCGCCGCGACCATTGACCTAAACCATCACCGCGCCGACCGTGCCGCCGGGCGCCGCATCGCCTGCCCTCTGCTGGTGCTGTGGGGCGAACGCAACCGTATGTGGCGCACCTACGACATGCTCGCCGTGTGGCGGGCTGAGGCGAGCGGGCCGGTCGAGGGCGCGCCGATCGTGAGCGGCCACTACATAGCCGAGGAGAACCCCGAGGCGACCGCAGCGATGCTGGAGACCTTCTTCACCCAAGGAGGCGTGTGATGGCGAAAGGCAAGACCGTCCGGCGCGCCAGGCGCGCCGGGCACGATGTCATGGCGCTGGCGCTGCCCGATCAGCGCCGGCTCGACGACGACATCAAGGCGCTGTTCGCCACGTGCGAGGAGAAGCTGGGCCTGGTGCCCAACGTCCTGCGCGCCTACACCCTGCGGCCAGAGAAGCTGCGCCGCTTCGGCCGCTTCTACAACGAGGTCATGCTGGGCGAGTCCGGTCTCTCGAAGCTCGAGCGCGAGATGATCGCCGTGGTGGTCAGCAGCGTGAACCGCTGCTTCTACTGCCTGGTCGCGCACGGCGCCGCCGTGCGCGAACTCTCCGGCGACGCGGCGCTGGGCGAGATGCTGGTCATGAACTACTGCGTCGCGCCGCTCGACCGGCGCCAGCGGGCCATGCTCGACTTCGCCTGGAAGCTGACCGAGGCGAGCCACACCATCGAGGAGGCCGATCGCGCCGCCCTGCGCGCCGCCGGGTTCAGCGACGCCGACATCTGGGACATCGCCGAGGTTGCCGGCTTCTACAACATGTCGAACCGCCTGGCCTCGGCGGTCGACATGCGGCCCAACGCCGCCTATCACGCCAAGGGTCGCTGACTCCACGGCCAGCGGCCCTTCGTCGGATGGTTACGAACCGGCCTGGATCTCCTCCCACAGCTTCTGGTAGCGGTCCTCGACGGCCGGATCGAGCGGGCCGAAGAAGACGCTGTTGGCCATCAGGTCCTCGGGGTTGGTCAGGCCGAGCGATGCGACGACCGCCGGGTCCGCGACCTCGAAGGACTTCATGTTCGAGTGGCCGTAGCCGTAGCCCTCGATCAGGTACTTGCCGGCGGTCGGCGACTGCCACGCGTTGATGAAGTCGTAGACCGCCTGCTCGTCGCCCTCGCCGCCGCGGATGCGCACCAAGCCGCAGCACCAGCCCCAGATGCCTTCCTTGGGTCGGGCGTAGGCGACCGGCACGCCCTGTTCCTTCAGGCGCTTGTACGTCTCGTTCCAGGCGTACGCGATGACGATCTCGCCCGAGGCCATGGCCTGGTCGAGCTCGGTCGCGGTCGACCAGTAGACGCGCGCCAACGACCGCTGCTTGCGCAGCATGTCCGCGATCGGACCGTCGAGCGCGTCCTGCGGCGCGTTCCTCATGTCGTAGCCCAGGATCGCCGCCGCGGCGTAGATCATCGACGTGGTGTCCGGCGGCGAGATCTTGCCCGCGTAGCGCTCGTCGAACATCATCGCCCAGCTTTCTTCCGCATCGACCAGGTCGGTGCGGTAGATGACCGACGAATTGCCCCAGTCGGTCGGCGCGAAGTAGGCCTCGCCGTCGTACATGACGCCCGCCTGGGTCTTCATGACCGGGAACAGGTCGTCCCAGTGCGCGAGCCGGCTGGTATCCAGCGGCATCACCAGATCGGCGTCGCGCAGGCGCGTCATGTCCTCGGTGCAGGGATGGAACATGTCGACCTGGAAACCGGCGCGCATCTTGTTGTAGGCCTCGGTGGTGTCGGCGAAGTTCGTCCAGTCGGGCGAGCGGCCGTACTTCTCGATATAGTCGGGGTGCAGCTCGGGGATTTCGTAGCCGCTCCAGGTGAACAGCAGCGGCTGGCGGATCTCGGCGCGCACCCCTGGCGCCATGATCGGCGCGGCACCCATGACCAGGCCGAGCGAGGCCATGGCCTTGGCGACCGTGCGGCGGTCGGCCGTGCCGTTGCGAATCTCGTCGATGATGCGCTGGTAACTCATCCTTCGGGCTCCCTGTCGGTTTCTAGAGTCGCCGTCATAGTATCGCGAATGACGCGGGACTCTATCCCCCCTTTCGAGGGTTCGCCTACGGCGTCGTCCGAGGGCTCACGCCGCCACCGGCCGGCGCTTCGTCAACGTGTAGTCGGCCAAGTCCACGTGGCGCGTCGCCTGGGCGTAGGCGCGCGTGTGCGACGACCAGTTCTGCACGATGCGGCCGTCGGTGGTCTTGTACCAGGACGTGCAGCCCGGGTCGGCCCAGGTCGAGCGCGCTAGCGCCGCCTGCAGGTTCGCGTTGAAGCGCGCCTGCGCCGCCGCCGTCACCTCCAACGCCGTCGCGTCGTTCGCTTCGAGCGCCGCCAACGCCTTCACCGCGTACTCGGCCTGGCGCTCGATCATGAAGGTGATCGAGTTGTGCCCGAGGTTGGTGTTGGGCCCGTACGTCATGAACAGGTTGGGAAAACCGGCCACGGTGATCCCCAGGTACGCCTCGGGCACCGGGCGCCACGCGTCCGCGAGGCGCCGGCCGGCGCGGCCCGCGACATCTAGCGACCAGTGCCAGCCGGTGGTTTCGAAGCCGGTGGCGAAGACGAGCACGTCGAGCGGATGCTCTAGCCCGTCGGCGGTCACCACGCCATTAGGCACGATCAACGCGATCGGCTGGGTGACCAGCTCGACGTTCGGCTGCTGCAGCGCCGGGTAGTAGGTGTCGGCCACCAGGATGCGCTTGCAGCCGATGGGATAGTCGGGCGTCAGCCTGGCGCGCAGCACCGGATCGGCGACCTGGGCGTGCAGGTGATCGAGTGCGAACGCGGTGTAGGCCGCGCGGCCCTCGGCGGTCCACTCGAATGCCTGCCACAGCCACTGGTCGGCGCGCTGGTAGAGATACTCGCGTTCGGCCACCGCCACCTGGGGCGCGCTGCGCAGCAGGGCCTTGTGCGTCGTGGAGACAGGGTAGTCCTGCCGGGGCACGATCCAGTTCGCGCTGCGCTGGAACACGGTCAGGTGACCGGCCGCCTCGGCCACTTCGGGGACGAGCTGGATCGCCGAGGCGCCCGAGCCGATGACGCCGACGCGCCGCTCCGTCAGGTCGACCCCGTGATCCCATTGGGCCGAATGGAACGCCGGGCCGGCAAAGCTCGCGCGACCCGGGATCGCGGGCGGCACGGGCCGGCTGAGCTGGCCCAGCGCCGGCACCAGCGCGTCCGCCCGGTACCGCGCGCCGGAGCGTGTCGTCACGTCCCAGTGCGCGGCGGCGTCGTCCCAGCGGGCTTCCACCGCCTCGTCGCCGAGGCGCAGGCACGGCCCCAGGGCGAACCGCTCGACCAGGTTTTCGGCGTAGGCCAGGATCTCGGGCTGGCGCGGGTAGAAGTGGCTCCACTCGAGCGAGGGCGCGAAGGAGAACTGGTAGACCGCAACCTCGGTATCACAGGCGCAGCCGGGGTAGGTGTTCTCGCGCCACGTACCGCCGACGCGCGCCGCCTTGTCGAGCACGACGACGTCATGGCCGGCCGCGCGCATCTGGATGGCCGCGCACAAGCCGCCGAGCCCGGCGCCCACCACCACCACCGACCGACCCATGCCGACACCCTCGCACCAGAAACCCAGCTTTGCGCGGGCGGCATGCTCCTCGGCGCGCCCCCGGCCCGTCAACCACCGCCAGCGCCTTCGGCCACCGGTTCTATGGCTTCGATCGGCACGCCGAGCGCCCTCACCAGCGCGCGCAGCGCCTTGACGCTGCCTGGCTTCCGACCCGTTTCGATCTGCGAGAGATAGCCGGCGTCGATCCCGGCCGCGGCCGCGAGTTCGCGCACGCCGAGCCCTCGGTCCCGGCGCCAGGCGCGCAGCGGCATGGGCCTTGGCGTTGCGGTCGGCGTGGCACCCGCCCGCAGCGCCTCGTAGGCGGCGCGCGGCAGCAGAACCAAGTCTGCGACCTCGGGGCCTGTGAGGCCGAGCACGCGGACCCGGCGTCCGCTCGGCAGGTGCGTGGCGACGGCGGTCATGGATGATGTCTAACAGCAAACACAAAGATTGCCAATAGACTACAGAACAAGGCTGCGAGCACCTTGATCCGTATCAACCCGGATTTCCCGGATGACCACGATCTTGTCGGCTCGAATCGGTGGAATTCTGTTATATTTTCAATAAGTTGAGGCTGCTTTGGTGATGGCGCGATGGGCCACCCTTCGGGTGAATCGGATGATGGCACCCTGTGGGTCGATTTCAACCGTCGCCTGACGCTCGAGGGCCGGCCGTTCGTGCGCGTCGCGGCGCCGGCGTTCGACCGTTACCTGAGGTCCGGCACGGGCCGCCACGCCCTGGCGGTGTAGGCGGGCAGACCGCCGCCGCGCCCTACCACAGCGCGCCGGCGGCGACCGTGATGTCCTCCATGGTGATGCCGCAGCTTTCCTCGCGGCACAGGAACGCCGCCAGGTTGCCGATCTCCTCCGGCTCAATGATGCGCTTCTGCGGATAGGTGTTCTTGACCTCGGCGATGAGCTGCTCGGGCGTGCGCTGGCGGCCCTCGGCCTCGACCATGGAGACCAACGCCTTGCGCATCATCTTGGTTTCGACGAAACCCGGGCTGATCGCGTTGCAGGTGACGCCGTGGGGTGCCCCTTCCAGAGCGACGCAGCGCATCAACCCGAGCACCGCGGCCTTCGAGGCAGCGTAGGCGGCGTTGTATGCGGCGCCGACCGACGCCGAGGTCGAGGCGACGCAGATGATGCGGCCCCACCGGCGCTCGATCATGCCGGGCAGGCAGCGCTTGATGGTGCGGTAGTAGCCGTTGAGGTTGACGTCGATGATGGCGTGCCACAGGTGATCCGGATGGCCGACCATGGGCCGTTCCAGCGACACGCCCGCGACGTTGGCCAGGATGTCGACCTTGCCGAACGCGGCGACCGTGGCGTCATGGAACGCCTGGACCGAGTCGTCCGAGCGCACGTTCAGGTCGCACGCGATGGCACGCACGCCTTTGGACTCGATCTCGCGGCGCACGGCCTCCAGCTCGTCGGCCGGCGGGAAGTAGGTGTCCTCGCGCGGGTCGGGCTTGGCTGACGCCGCCGTCAGCGAGCCGATGGCGACGTCGGCTCCGGCCGCGGCCAGAGCCAGCGCGACGGCGCGGCCCTGGCCCGAGCCGCCCCCCGTCACCATCGCCGCACGCCCCTTCAGATACCGATCGGACACCGCCGCTCCCCCATTCCATGGCCTTGAACCCACGGCCGCGGATGGTATGTAGAGCGGGACCGGAGGAAAAGGGCGTGGACTACGCCATCGGCATCGACCTGGGCGCGACCGGGACCAAGGCGCTGGCCGTAAAGACCGACGGGCGCGTCGCTGACGAGCGCGCCATCGCAACCGACGACGGGCCGCACCGGCGCTGGGCTGGCAACGTGCGCGACCTGATCGCGGCAATCGAACGGGCGCACGGGCCGGCCGCGTGGATCGGCGTGTGCGGCCCCGGCCTGGTGCGCACCGATCACCGCGCCGTCGCCTGGATGATCGACCGCATGGAGGCGACCGTCGGCTTCGAATGGACCGCGTTCCTAGGTCGCGAACGCTTCGTGCCCGTCGTCAACGACGGCCAGGCGGCGCTGCTGGGCGAGGCCTGGCTCGGCGCCGCCCAGGGCGTGCGCCACGCGGTGATGATCACGCTGGGCACCGGGGTCGGCGGCGGCATCATGGTCGACGGCCGTCTGCTGACCGGCGCGATCGGACGCGCCGGCCATGTCGGCCACGTCACGGCCGATGCGTTCGGCGTGCCGGACGTGTGCTTCATACCCGGTGGCATCGACGACCTGATCGGCAACGCCACGGTGGCGCGCCGCTCGAACGGCCGCTTCGCCGACACGCGCGCGCTGGTCGCGGCCTACCGCGCCGGCGACACGGACGCGGCGGCGGTCTGGCTGCGCTCGGTCCGCGCGCTCGGCTGCGTCGTCGCCTCCCTGGTCAACATCCTCGACTCCGAGGTGGTGGTCATCGGCGGCGGTGTCGCCGAGGCGGGCGACGCGCTGTTGGGGCCCCTGGACGCGGTGATGGACGAGGTCGAATGGCGGCCGAACGGCCATCGCGTCGCCATCCGCCCGGCGCGCCTGGGCGGCCACGCCGGCGCGCTGGGCGCCGCCCGCTTCGCCATGACCTGGGAGGACCGGCCGTGATCGAAATGCCCATGGTCGAAGGCCTCGCGGCCGACGTGGCGGACCAGCCGGCGGCGTTCGAGCGCCTGGCACGCGCCTACGGTCCCGGCGGGACCGACGCCGAGCGTCTGGCGGCGGCCGCCCGGCACCTCGCCGGACGGACTGTTGCCCTAGTCGGCTCGGGCGCCAGTCACGCCGCCTGCGTCGCCGCCGCGGCATCCTGGCGCCTGGTCGGGCTGGCCGTCGAGGCCCCCGAGGCCGGCGAGTTCCTGCACTACGACCCGCGCCTCGACGACCCCGGCCTTGGCGTGGTCGTCGTGACGTACTCGGGCCAGAGCGCCGAGGCGGTCGCCATCGCGGCGCGGCGGCACGACGCGCGCGCGCCAACGATCCTGGTCACCGAGGGCACCGACAGCTCTCTGGCCACATCGTGCGCCTTGGCGCTGCCGCTGCATTGCGGGGTCGAGCGCGCCACCGCGACCAAGAGCTTCACCAACACGCTCGGGCTTCTGCTGCGCCTCGGCGACGCCGTGGCCGCGCGGGGAGAACCGAACCGGTTGGAGGTCATTGCCCGGGCGATGACCCCGACGATGGCGGCCGTGGACGGCGCGGTAGCACCCTGGGTGGAAGCCTTCATCGCGGCGCCGGGACCCCTCGACATCGTCGGGCGCGGGCCGGGCTTCGGCACGGCGCTGTTCGGCGGCCTGGTGCTGCGCGAACTGTTGGGCTGGCGCGCTGGCTGGATGACCGCCGGGCATTTCCGGCACGGCCCGCTGCTCGACGTAGGGTCTGGCCACCGATTGATCATCACCGCCGGGCGCCGCGCGCTTGAGCTCAGCCTGGGCCTCGCGCGGGACGCGGCCGCGCGCGGCGCCTCGGTGCTGCTGATCGCCGATGGCAACGCAGCCACCGCGCCGGGCATCGTGCCGATCCCCATTCACGCGCCGGACGAAGGCGCGTTCGCGATCCTGGCCGCTCTGCCGTGCGAGGCGACCATGGCCCGCGCGGCAAGGACGGTCGGCACCCGCTACGTTCGCGTCCAGGCCACACGCGAATAGCGCTTGCCGCTTGCTGGGCCACCACGTTGGCCCGTATCCTCGCCGCTTCGAACCCGCCCGAGCCAGGGCGGCGCCAGGTAAAGGGAGGTTGGCACATGTTCCGCTACGGTTCCCACGGGCCAGTCGACGGGCCCTTCGCCGCCATGACGCGCCGGCAGGCGTCGCTCGGCTTGGCCGGCGCCGGCGCGCTCGGCCTGGCCGGCCTCGGCGCCCGCCCGGCGCGCGCCGATACGACGCTCCGGTGGATGGGCTGGCAGGGCTACGACGAGTGCTACGGCGTCGGCTCGTACCTGGCCGACAACGGCATCACGCTCGAGAAGACGTACATCAACGCCAACGAGGAGATCATCACCAAGCTCCAGGGCGGCGGCATTGGCTCGATCGACCTGATCACCATGTACTTCGGCTACCTGCCGATCATGGCCGAGGCCGGTCTGCTGGAGCCGTTCGACGCGGCCAAGGCGGCGAACGCAGCCAACGTCATCCCGCAGTTCAAGAACGCCGAACCGCTGCGCTGGAACGGCGATCTCTACGGCGTGCCGTGGACGTGGGGCTTCCTACCCATGATGTACGACCCGGCGGCGATCGCGACGCCGACCTCGTGGATGGACGTCATGAAGGAGGAGCACAAGGGCAAGGTCGTCATGATCCACGACCCGCTGGGCAACCTGATGGTGTGGGGCAAGGTGGTCAACCCCGAGGTGGCGCACGCCACCCAACTCAGCCACGAGCAGCTGGTCAAGACCATCGACTTCATGATCGACATCAAGAAGAACCGCGCGCGCGCCTTTGCCACCAGCTACGGCGAGGCGTCCGACATGTTCGCGCGTGGCGAGGTGGTCATCTCGGCGCTGGGCTGGGAAGCCATGGTCGGGTTCGCGGCGGCCGCGGGCAAGGTCATCGACTTCGTCATCCCCCAGGAAGGCACCGCCATTTACATGGACTGCCTGTGCATCCCGAAGGGCTCGCCCAACCCGGATGCGGCTTACGGCCTGGCCAACCACTGCCTGTCCATCGAAGGCCAGCAGAAGATCGTCGAGGTGCTGACCCAGGGCATCACCAACCTGGAGGCCATCAAGACCACGGCGCCCGAGCACCAGGCGATCTACTCGTACGACAACATCGACGCTTTGCTGCAGAAGGCGCGCATGGAGCCCATGCCACCGACCGAGGAAGGCGAGTTCGCCACCTACGACGACTTCCTCGAGGAGTACGACCGTCTGCTCAAGGCGTGATGGCGGCTGATGCGAAGCGGCCGGACGGGGGGCGCACGCCGCTCGTCCAACTGCGAGGCCTGACCAAGTCGTTCGGTCCGGTGGTCGCGGTCCGTCCGCTCGACCTCGACATATACGCCGGTGACTTCTTCGCCCTGCTGGGCCCGTCGGGCTGCGGCAAGACGACGCTGCTGCGCATGATCGGCGGCTTCACCGAGCCGAGCGGCGGCACGATCGCGATCGACGGCGTCGACGTGACGCGGCTCGGCCCCGAAAAGCGCCCGACCAACATGGTGTTCCAGGGCTACGGCCTGTTCCCGCACATGACCGTGCGCCAAAACATCGGCTACGGCCTGCGCCTGGCGCGCGTGGCGGTAGCCGAGCGGGCCGGGCGCGTCGAGCGCATCATGGACCTGGTGCGCATCGCCGAGCTGGCGGAGCGCCGGCCCGACGCGCTGTCGGGCGGCCAGGCGCAGCGTGTCGCGTTGGCGCGCGCGCTGGTCATGGAACCGCGCGTCCTGCTGCTCGACGAGCCGCTGGCAGCGCTCGACCTGAAGCTGCGCAAGCAGATGCAGGAGGAGCTGCGGCGCATCCACCGCCAGATCGGCGGCACCTTCGTGTTCGTGACCCACGACCAGGGCGAGGCCATGGGCCTGGCCAACCGCATCGCGGTCATGGAGGCCGGGTCGTGCGTGCAGGAGGGCGGGCCTGAGGAGATTTACCGCCAGCCGAAGACACGGTTCGTATCGTCGTTCATCGGCGAGGCCAACGTGCTGGCCGGCGAGCGCCGCGCCGGCGTGGTGACGCTGGGCGCGGGCGCCGGCTTCGCCGAGGCCGGAGCGGACGGCACGGTCAGCGTCGTCGTGCGGCCCGAGGACGTGCGGCTCGATCCCGGCGCGGACGCCGAGATCCGCCTGGACGGGCGGCTCGAGGACGTGGTGTTTCTGGGTCCCTACACGCGCTACCGTGTGGTGCTGGACAGCGGCGAGGAGGTGGTCGTCCACGCCGGCGACGCGGCAGGCCAGGCGGTGGGCGAGCGCGTCGCGGTCGGCTGGCGGCGCGACCGCCAGCGCCTGGTGCAGGGTTCGTGATGCGGCCGCGGCAGGCCGCCATGTTGGCCCCGGCGGCGGCGGTGTTCGCGGTACTTTTCGTGGCGCCGTTCGCGTTCCTGTTCGTGGTCAGCTTCTGGCGCGTCAAAACATTCAAGCTGCGCCCGGACTTCACCTTCGACAACTACGCCGACACGTTCACCAAGTACCTGGAGCCGCTGGTCTTCACCATGGCGATCGGCTTCGCCATCGCGACCCTGACCACGGCGCTCGCCTTCGCGTTCGCGTACGTGATCCGCTTCAAGGCCGGGCGCCACGGCAACGCGCTGCTCGTCGTCACGCTGGTCACGCTGTTCGGCGGCTACCTGGTCAAGATCTACGCCTGGAAGACGATCCTGGGCACCGAGGGGATCCTGAACTCGGCGCTGCTGGCACTCGGCTTGGTGCGCGAGCCCCTGACGATCTTCATCTACAACCCGGGCGCGGTGGTGGTGACGCTGACCCACTTCCTGCTGCCGCTGGCGGTGTTGCCGATCTACGGGTCCTTGCGCGGCGTGCGCGACATCACGCTCGAGGCGGCGCGCGACCTGGGTGCCCGGCCGGCGCGCGTGTTCCTCGACGTCGTGCTGCCCCAGTGCCTGCCCGGCGTGACCGCCGCGTTCGCCTTCTGCTTCCTGATCGCGGCCGGCGACTATGTCACGCCGCGCTACGTGGGCGGGCCGTACACCTCGATGATCGGCAACTTCATCGAAGGGCAGTTCTCGCTCAAGTTCGACTGGCCGTCGGGCGCCGCCATGGCGTTCACCATGCTGGGCGCGTGCCTGGCGTGCGTCGCCGTCTCGCGCGCGCTGCTCGGCCTGGCGCGGCCGCGATGACCGCCGTGTCGAACGCGCTGTGGCGCGCCTTTGGCGCGCTGGTCGTCGCCTTAATGCTGACGCCCTTGGCGCTGGTGGTGCTGTTCTCGTTCACCGACAACGCCCTTACCAATTTTCCCATCGAGCGCTTCTCGACGCGCTGGTTCCGCACGCTGTTCGAGCGCGCCGAGTTCTGGAAGGCGTTCGGCAACAGCCTGACCATCGCGGGTTCGGTGGCGGTCATCTCGTCGGTGGTCGGCACGCTCGCCGCGCTGGCGCTCGCGCGCCTGGGCGAGCGGCTGGCCAACGCGGCGCTCGTGACGTTGTGCTTCCCGGTCATGCTGCCGGCGCTGGTCATCGGTATCGCGTTGCTGGTCTTCTTCAACAAGACCGGGGTGCCGTTCAGCCTGGCCACCGTGATCCTGGGCCACCTGGTCATCACCCAGCCGTTCGTGATCCTGATCGTCTACGCCCGCATGGTTGGGTTCGACTACGCGGCGGTGGACAGCGCGCGCGACCTGGGCGCCTCGCCGTGGGTCGCGTTCTGGACCGTCACCTTCCCCATGGTGTCGACCACGGTGATCGGCGCGGCGCTGATCGCCATGGCGATCTCGCTCGACGACTTCATCATCACGTTCTTCACCATTGGCGGCGGCAACACCCTGCCCACGTACATCTGGGGCAAGGTGCGCACGTACCTGGACCCCTCGATCAACGCCATCGGCACGATCCTGCTGGCGCTGACCATCGCCTCGACCGTCCTTGCGCTCAGGCTCAGCCGCTACCGCGGCTAGGAAGGACCCCCGTGATCTACGTCGAGTTCATCGAGCGGGACCGGCCCATGCCCATCGAGATCTTCCGCGCGCTGGGCGACCAGGCGTCGTGGGTCGACCCCGAGGACGAACTGGTGCTCAACGTCGGGCGCACGCTCCGCCTGGGTCCGCACCCGGCGTACTTGGCCTACTGGCGCTGCAGGGGCATGGCGCGCCTGGACGAGTGGGAGGCGCACTTCCGCTCCGACGCCGGCATGGCGGACGCCTACGAAATGGCGACCCACCGGGCGATCCACCTGATCCACGCCGGCTGCTTCGACGAGGTGGTCGTCGGCCCGCGCGCCGAGGGCGGCCTGCAGTACATCGAGTATCTCGATGTGCCGCGCGCGGTGCCGGACACGGCCTTGGCCGATCACTTCGCGGCACGCGCGGCGCGCCACGGCCACGCCCGGCTGAACCACGTGATCCGCCGCGTCGGCCTGATCGGCGGGCCGCTCGGCGACATGGCGGTGTGGACGGTGGCGGACTACGTGGCCCTCGAGCCACTTGCGCGCGAGGCGCACGACGACAGGCCGTTCAGGCCGCGCCAAGCCGGGGTCTATCGCCGCTTCGGCCAGGAGATCCTGTAGGGCCGAGCGCGAGCGACGCGGCGACGCCGAGCGCGACCAGGAGCCACCAAGCTTCGTTGAACGCGGCGGTCGCCGCCGCCACGAAGGCCTCGACCTCGTCGTCGAAGCGCACGTCGAGCGGCTGCGCGAAGCCCTGGCGCCCCGTGGCCCAGATCGCGGCGCGCGCGGACGCCAGGTCGGCCGCGCTCGGCTGGTGCGTGTAGGCTTGGGTCGCCCACGGCCGGTCGCCCAGGTAGCTGCCGATGGCCACGTTGGCGCTGGCGGCCGCGAGCGCCGTGGCGATCGCCCGGCCCATGCCCGAGGCACCGCCGGTGACTAGGGCGACGCGGCCATCGAGCGGTGTGCTCATGCCTTGGGCAGCGGCCGCGCGGCGTGGGTGAAGCCGGCCGTCATGGCGCTGAGCTCGTCGGCGGCGCCGATGAACGCCGCGCCCTGGCGCACGGCGAAGCGGCGCGACGTGTCCGACCCGCCCGACAGGGTGAACAGCTTGGCGGCCTTCCTGGCGGCGTCGGCCACCCGCTTGGCATCGCGGAAATCGGCGGCGTCGAGCTTCAGGAGGCCTCGACCGCGCGTCAGCGACAGATCGCTCGGCCCCAGGAACAATCCGTCGACCGTGTCCAGGCGCGCGATGACCTCGGCGTCCGCCAGCGCGCCCGGCGTCTCGACCATGGGCAGGCAAAGGGTGCGGCGGTTCTCGCGCCGCACGAAGTCCTTCATGTCGCGGGCGTAGCCGTCGACCCGGCTGAGCCCGAGGCCGCGCGTGCCCAAGGGCGGATATTTGGCGTACGCGGTGGCGAGGCGCGCGTGCTCGACGTCGCGGATCTGCGGCAGGATCACGCCGTCGGCCCCGGAATCGAGTGCCTTCTGGATCGGTACCCGCTCGGCGGCCGCGACGCGGGACATGACGGCGAGGCCGAGGCCCTTGGCGAAGGGGATCAGGACGTCCGCCGCCTCGGCCGACAGGGCGCCGTGCTCCATGTCCAGGATGACCAGCTCGAACCCGGCGAGGCGCGCGATCTCCAGCGCCTGGCGGTTGTCGCTCATCAGCCAGAAGCCCAGCTTGGTCCCGCCGCCCTTGGCCGCCATGGTCCCCTCCGCGCGTGCGCGCGAACAGTGGCACCGGCGCCGCGGCGCTGTCCAGGTCTGGTATATGATCGGGGTCGACGGCGAGAGGACGGGAAGCGATGCGCATCACCTCGATCGAGACGTTCGCCCTGCGCTGGGTCATGCCGTACGCCCTGACGTACGCCCGTGGCGAATACGGCGAACGCGAGGCGCTGCTGGTTCGCGTGCGCACCGACGATCCCACCATCGCCGGCTGGGGCGAGGCGGCCATGTGGGGCGGGCCGTTCGCGGTGACCAGCGCCGTGATCGAACGCGAGATCGCGCCCCTGCTGCTGGGCGAGGATCCGTGCCGGCCCGAGTACTTGTGGGAGAAGGTGTTCCAGGGCACGTACTACCACGGCCGCAAGGGCATTCTGCTGGCGTGCCTGTCGGGCGTCGACGTGGCGCTGTGGGACATCCTGGGCCAGGCCGCTGGCCTGCCGCTGTGGCGCCTGCTGGGCGGCTTCGGCCGCCCTGTGGCGGCGTACGCCTCGGCCGGCTACTACCGGCGCGACTACGGGCTTGGCGATTTCGCGGCCGATGTGGCGGCAGCGCGTGCCGCCGGGTTCCACGGCTACAAGATGAAGATCGGCAACGTGCCCGGCGTGGTCCACCAGGGCGTGCTGGCCGACGTGCCGCTGCGCCGGTCCTTCGCCGACGACGTGGCGCGCATCCGCGCCGCGCGCGAGGCGCTGGGCCCCGATCGCTGGCTGATGTGTGACGCCACCACCTCGCTCGATTTGGGGTTGGCGCTGCGCTACGCGCGGGTGCTGGAGGAGGTCGAGGCCCGCTGGTTCGAGGAGCCCACCCAGCCCGAGAATGTCGCCGGCTGCGCCGCGCTGGCCGCGCGCACGCGCATCCCCATCGCCGGGTTCGAGACCGAGACGGGGCGCGACGCCTTCGCGCGCCTGATCGACGCCGGCGCGATCCAGGTCGTCCAACCCGACGTCATCCAGGTCGGCGGCATCACCGAGGGGCGCAAGATCGCGGCCTACGCGCAAACCCGGCACCTGACCTTCACCGCCAAGAACTACTCGACCGCGGTCAGCGCGGCGGCGTGCCTGCACCTGCTGTACGCCGTGCCGAACGGGGCGTTCTTCGAGTGCGACCAGGACCCCATGCCCTGGCGCGAGAGCCTGCTGGTCGAACCGGCCTGGACGATCGAGGGCGGCTTCGCCGCGCCGACCGAGCGGCCGGGCCTAGGGCTAGTGTTGCGCGAGGAGGATCTGGCGCCCTGGCGCGTAACGCCCTGAGCGTCAGGCGCTGAGCGCCAAGGGCTTCGCGGTCTGGCCCTGCGCCTGCTCGCGCACACGCCAGAAGCGCATGGTGCGCTGGGCCGAATCGACCGTGAGCTGACTGTAGAGTTCGAGCAGTTCGACGGTATCCATGCCCTTGGAGCCGCCCTGCCGCTTGGTGTGGGCCAGCAGCACGCCGAAATTCTCGCCGCTGATGTTCCTCGACTTGCACGCGATGGCCAGCGCCTCGCAGCCCGAATCGTAGAAGATGCGCTGCGCGGTGCGGATGTCGACATCGACGAAATAGGCCAGGCCGAAGATGAACTCGCGGTACTGGCGGTTCTTCAGAAGGTCGACCAGCAGTTCCTCGTCGAGTTGGCCGAGCCGTTTCTTGTTTACGATGAAGCGCTCGGCCTCGCTCATGGCGCTGTTGGCGGCGTCCAGCTCGGCAATCACCGCTTCCTGGGATTCCGCGATCATGCGGTCGACGACTTCGGCATCGATCGCCGAGGTCTTCTCCACGATGTGCTGGCGCAGGTTCGACGAGACGAACCAGAACATCTTGTTGAGCAGCTCGGGCGTCAGGTCCGGGCGCTCGACGAGCGGCTCGTGCAACGCCTTGTTGTCCTCGGCGCGCGCAACGATGCGCTCCATCGAGACGCGGCTGCTGGTGGCGCCTTCGTTGCGCACGAGGGTTTCCAGCACCGTGTCGTCGCCCTTGGCGACAAGGGCGTCCGTGACGCGCGCGCTGACGGTGGCGCGCGCCGAGATGGCGCGCAGGTGACCCTGGCCCTGGCGGCGGATCACTTCCATGAGGTCGACGTCCTCCAGCACGGTCGAGTTCTGCAGGACCGGGTCGGCCACCTCGATGTCGTCGTTGGCCAGCATGGTGATGATGCCGCGCGGCGCGTCGGGCTCCAGCGCCATGCGCTGGACCAGGTCCCGGCGCACCTTCTGCTCCATGGCGCGCGCGATGTTCATCATGATCGCGTTGAAATGGTCGCGCTCTCGCTCATTGTACGAATCGGAAGCGTCGATGAACAGGTCCGTGACCTCGCGCAGCAGTTCGCTCCGGCGATCGCTCGACGGCTCCTTCGCCAAGTCAACAAAGTTCCTGAGCTTGGACGCGCTCTGGGACATCGCGCTACCTGTGGTCATTCAGTGGCCAGGGTAACCGCCGCTTGGTGAAGAAAACCTTGCCGCCGGGCTCCCCAGCTCAGGCGAGCGCGGCGGGATCGGGCGCGATGCCCAGGCCGGGCCGGGTCGGCACCCTGACATAGCCCGCTTCGGCCAGGGGTGTGTCGGGGAACAGCGCGGCCCCCAGGGCGTTCGGGTTGGCCTGGACCTCGCACAGCGAGACCGCCGGGGCCACGGCCATCAGGTGCAGCGAGGCGACCAGGTTGAGCGCGTGGGTGTAGGTGTGGTTGACGATCCGGCCACCGCGCGCCGCGACGCGCCGCGCGAGCGCGAGGCCCTGGGTCAGACCGACCCGCGAGATGTCGATCTGGATCACGCCGACCCCCGCCTCGGACAGGGCGTCCAGCTCGCGCGCGGTCGAACAGAGTTCGCCGGCGGCGATCGTCATGGGTCCCGCCTGGGTAACCTCCCGGTAACCGTCGGTGTCCTCGGGCGCCAACGGCTCCTCAAGCCACGTCAGGTCGTAGGGCGCGAAGCGGCGGCAGCGCTCCAGCGCGGCCGGTGCGTCCCAGGCGTTGCCGCCGTCGATCAGCAGGCGGACGCGCGGCCCCACCGCGTCGCGCAGGGCGCGGACGAACGCCTCGTCTCGGTCGGGGTCGGGGCCGAGCGGCGCCCAGCCCATCTTGATGCCCGTGAAGCCGCGCGCCACCAGGGTGCGCGCGTGCGCGGCGCTCGCCTCGGGCGTCGGCCCGAGGGGATGGGTGGCGTAGACCTCGAGCCGGGAGCGCCGGGTCTCGCCCAGCAGCCGGTGCACCGGCACGCCCGCCGCCTGGCCGGCAATATCCCAGAGCGCCAAGTCGCACGCGGCCATGGCCTGCAGCGCAGCGCCGGCCCGGCCGAATTGGCTGGTACCGCGCAGCATGCGCGGCCACAGCGCGGCCGGCTCGCGTGGGTCCTGGCCAACCAGCAGGCTGGCCAGGCCGGCCATCAGCTCGTCCTGAAAGGGCGCCTCGACGATGGCCTTGATGACGACCGGCGAACTGTCCGCCTCGCCCCAGCCGACCAGGCCATCGTCGGTCTCGATGCGCACCAGGGCGGCGTAGGGGCCACCGTAGTGCCCGACCGTGCCGGGGCGGTAGAGGGCGAAGGCGCGAACGGCGGCGATGTGCATGGTCGATCCCGAGCGAGGCTGGCGTACGCGGTCGGTGGACATTAACCGGGCCCACGGACAATGCCCACGGCGTGACGCGCCGCCGCCGCCGACCTTACAACGGGACCCGATGAAGATCCTGCACGTGTTCGATCATTCGGCGCCGCTGCAGAGCGGCTACACGTTCCGCAGCCTGGCGATCCTGCGCGCCCAGCACGCCCGCGCGGCTGGCGCACGGTACAGATGACCACGCCGCGCCATGGCGCCGCGACGGCTATGGACGAGACGGTGGACGGCCTGGTCTTCCACCGCTCGACCCTGGCGGCACGGCGACCGGGCGGCCTGCCCGTGGTCCGGGAACCGCTCGAGATGCGCCAGACGGCGCGGCGCCTGTACGCCCTGGTCGCGGCCGAGCGGCCCGACATCGTGCACACCCATTCGCCGGTGCTGAACGCCCTGCCCGCCTTGCGCGTCGGTCGGCGGCGCGGCGTCCCCGTCGTCTACGAGGTCCGCGCCTTCTGGGAGGACGCGGCCGCGAGCCACGGCACCAGCCAGCCGGGCGGCCTGCGCTACGCCGCGACCAAGGCCCTCGAGACCTACGCGCTGTGCCGTGCCGATGCGATCACCACAATTTGCGAGGGCCTGCGCAATGACATGATCGCGCGCGGCCTGCCCGCCGAGCGCATCACCGTGATCCCCAACGCAGTCGACCTGGACCGCTTCCCGGTGACGGTGCCGCGCGATGAGGCGCTCGCGGCGCGCCTCGGCCTCGAGGGCGCAGCATCTCGAACGAATCAATCATGATTTTCCGACGAAATCGATGCGCGCGGGCGTACCCCTTCGGCCCCCAAGTTCTCGTCGCCGGTGCACTGGGCGTACGTGCCCGCGGCCCAGTGCCGGCTCCAGATCTGGAAGTCGGTGCCGGTCAGGCGGGTCCCATCGTTCCACATGGAGACGTGGTAGTTGCAGTAGTAGCGGAGCCCGATCCACGCCTTGGACCGCTGTTGGGCGGCAAAGTGTTTGCGCAGGAAGGCGTGCAGTTCCTTGGAGTCCACCTTGGCCAGGCGGCCGCGCGCGCCCTTGTGGGTCAGGCCGAGCGCGATTCCGTTCATCTCGGCCCAGATCCGGGTGGGTGAGCCCAGTTCTTTCTTCGCGCCGACCTTGACCAGCGTGTAGTAGCTCTTGGTGCCTTCGAAGTAGACCGGCGTCTCCATGTTGACCTGGGCGTGCGCCGCGTGGGGCCCGGCCAGCGCGATGACGAACAGGGCCAGCGCGCCCAACAGGCGTGCCAGGAAGGGTTCAGCGTGCAAGTGTCGCATGGCGAAGCACTCCATGGGCCGTGCGGGCCGGCGAGCAAACACCGTGCCCCACGCCGGACTCCATCATCGATCTCAACTGTGGATCGCGCGGCCGTCTACCGCCAGGGCCGCTTCCTTCAGGGCCTCCGAGAAGGTCGGGTGGGCGTGGCAGGTGCGCGCGATGTCCTCGGCCGCGGCACCGAACTCCATGGCCACGGCCGCCTCGGCGATCAGCTCGCCGGCCGCCGGGCCGATCAGATGGACGCCGAGCACCCGGTCGGTCGCCGCGTCGGCCAGGATCTTCACAAAGCCAACGGTCTGTCCGTACGTGCGGCCGCGGCTGTTGGCCATGAAGTGGAACCGCCCGGCGCGGTAGGCGATGCCGGCGGCCTTCAGCTCCTCCTCGCCACGACCGATCGAAGCGACCTCGGGGTTGGTGTAGACCACGCCCGGGATCACGTCATAGTTCACATGGCCGGCCTTGCCGGCGATGAGCTCGGCCACCGTGATGCCTTCGTCCTCGGCCTTGTGGGCCAGCATGGGCCCGCGCACGCAATCGCCGATGGCATGGATCGTTTCGACGTTGGTGCGGAAATGATCGTCGATCATGATGCGCCCGGCGCTGTCGAGTGCGACGCCCGCGTCGTCGAGGCCGAGCCCCTCGGTGTAGGGGCGGCGGCCGATGGCAACCAGGACCGCATCGGCCTCCAACGTCGCGGCCGCGCCACCGGCGGCGGGCTCGGCGGTCAGGGTGACACCCTTCTTGGCCGCGACGGCGCCGGTGACCTTGTGGCCCAGCTTGAACGCGAGGCCCTGACGCTCGAGCACGCGCTTCAACTCCTTGGCGACCTCGCCGTCCATGGTGGGGACGACGCGGTCGAGGAACTCGACCACGGTGACCTGGGCGCCGAGCCGACGCCAGACCGAGCCGAGCTCGAGCCCGATGATGCCGGCGCCGATCACGACCAAGCGCTTGGGCACCGTGGCGAAGGCGAGGGCGCCGGTCGAGGAGACGATGCGTTCCTCGTCGATCGGCACGTCCCTGAGCGGCGTCGGCTCCGATCCGGTGGCGATGACGATCGCCTTGGCCGCGAGCATGCGCGATTCCCCGTTGATGCCGCGCACCGTCACGCTCCGCTTGCCGACGATGCGGCCCGTGCCCGCGATGTAGGCCACCTTGTTCTTCTTGAAAAGCGCGGCGATCCCCTTGGTCAGGTCGGCTACGACCTTGTCCTTGCGCGCCATCATGCGCGCCAGATCTAGCCCGACCTGGCCGACCGTCACGCCGTGATCGCCGAGTTCGTGCCCCGCCTGGGCGTAGAGTTCGGAGGACTGCAGCAGCGCCTTGGACGGAATGCAGCCGACGTTCAGGCACGTGCCGCCCAGGCTGGCCCGCTTCTCGACGCAGGCGACGCCGAGCCCGAGCTGCGCGGCGCGGATCGCGGCGACGTAGCCACCAGGCCCGCCGCCGATGACGACAAGATCGAACGACTCCTCGGCCATGGTCCCGGCGCCCGCGCTAGATCTCGAATAGCAGGCGCGAGGGGTCCTCGATGCACTCCTTGACGCGCACCAGGAACGTCACCGCCTCACGCCCGTCGATGATGCGGTGGTCGTAGCTGAGCGCCACGTACATCATCGGACGCGCCACCACCTGCCCGTTCACGACCATCGGCCGTTCCTGGGTCTTGTGCATGCCCAGGATGCCGCTTTGCGGCGGGTTGAGGATAGGTGTCGACAGCAGCGAGCCGAACACGCCGCCGTTCGAGATGGTGAATGTGCCGCCGACCAGGTCCTCGGCCGCGAGCCGGCCGTCGCGCGCCTTGGCGCCGAAGCTGGCGATCGCCTTCTCGATCTCGGCGAAGCCCATGCGGTCGGCGTCGCGCAGCACGGGCACGACCAGACCCTGCGGCGCGCTGACCGCGACACCCACGTGGTAGTAGTTCTTGTAGACGATGTCCTCGCCGTCGATCTCGGCGTTGACTCCCGGGATCTCGCGCAGCGCCGCGATCGCCGCCTTGACGAAGAACGACATGAAGCCGAGCCGCACGCCGTGCTTCTTCTCGAAGGCATCGCGGTGGCGCGCGCGCGCGTCCATCAGCGCGGTCATATCGACTTCGTTGAACGTGGTCAGGATCGCGGCGGTCGACTGGGCTTCCTTGAGCCGCTCGGCGATGCGCCGGCGCAGCCGCGTCATGCGCACGCGCTGTTCGCGCGCTTCGTCGGCACGCGGCCCGCTCGGCCGCGGTGTGGGCGCCGGAGCTGGCGCCGCCTTCGGGGCGGGGGCGGCCGTTGGGGCCGGCGCGGCGCCGCCCTCGATCGCCTTCAGGATGTCGCCCTTGGTGACACGGCCACCCTTGCCGCTGCCCGCGATCGCCTCGGGCGCGACGCCCGATTCGGCCGCTAGGCGCCGCACGGACGGGGCCTGCGCCAGCTCCGGCGTCGCCGGGCGTGCGGCCTCGACCTTCGCCTCGCCCTTGGGCGCGGGTGCCGCCGTGCCGTCGGCCGCCTCGATCACTCCGAGAATGGCACCGACCGCCACGTCACCGCCTTCGGGTACGCGGATCTGACCCAGCCAACCGGCGGCGGGCGCAAAGACCTCCATGGTGGCCTTGTCGGTTTCCAGTTCGCACAGGGCCTCGTCCTGGGCCACGGCGTCGCCCGAGGCCTTGAACCACTTGGCTACGGTCGCCTCCGTCACCGACTCGCCCATGGGCGGAACCTTGATCTCGACGCTCATGGCTTGATCTCCCTACGGCCTAGGCGGCGATGGCCTCGCCGACCAGGGCCTTCTGCCCTTGCAGATGCACCTTCAGGTAGCCGGTCGCGGTCGACGCGGCCTCGGGCCGGCCGGCGTAGATCGGCCGCTTGGCGCGATGGCGCAGGCGTTCGAGCAGCGCCTCGATGCGCGGATCGACGAACGTCCAGGCGCCCATGTTCTTGGGCTCCTCCTGGCACCACACCACGTCGGCCTTAGGGTACTTGGCCAGCTCCTCGCCCAACGCCTCCTCGGGGAAGGGGGCGAGCTGTTCGAGCCGCACGATCGCCACGTGATGGGCGTTGGCGGCGTTGCGCGCCTCCTCCAGGTCGAAGAACACCTTGCCCGAGCACAGCACGACGCGCTCGACGTCCTGGGCCGGCGCCGGTGCCGCGTTCTCGTAGAGCACGCGGTGGAACGAGGTGCCGGGCCCCATGTCGGCGAGCGTCGAGACGCACGCCTTGTGACGCAGCAGCGACTTGGGCGTCATGACGATCAGCGGCTTGCGGAACGTGCGCCGCATCTGCCGGCGCAGCGCGTGGAAGTAGTTCGCCGGCGTCGTGCAGTTGACCACCTGCATGTTGTCCTCGGCGGCGAGCTGCAGGTAGCGCTCGAGCCGCGCCGAGGAATGCTCCGGCCCCTGACCCTCGAAGCCGTGGGGCAGCAGCATGACCAGGCCCGACATGCGCAGCCACTTGCTTTCGCCCGCCGCCAGGAACTGGTCGATGATGACCTGGGCGCCGTTGGCGAAATCGCCGAACTGCGCCTCCCACAGCACGAGCGTGTCGGGGTCCGCCAGGCTGAAGCCGTACTCGAAGCCGAGCACCGCGGCCTCGGACAGCATGCTGTCGATGACCTCGAACTTGGCCTGGTCCTTGCGGATGTGGTTGAGCAGGGTGTAGCGGCGCTCGTCCTTCTGGTCGACCATCACCGCGTGGCGCTGGCTGAAGGTGCCGCGACCGCTGTCCTGCCCGGAAAGCCGCACGCCGGTGCCTTCGACCAGCAGAGTGCCGAAGGCGAGCGCCTCGGCGGTCGCCCAGTCGATGTTCTCGCCCGCGTCGATGGCCTGCTTCTTCGCCTCGAGCTGACGCACGATCTTGCGGTGGACATCGATCGTCTTCGGCGTCTGGGCGATGGCCAGGCCGACCTCGCGCAACGTCTCGAGCGCGACCGCCGTCTCGCCGCGCCGGGGACCGATCTCGGTCGGTGGCTCGAACCCGGCCCACTTGCCTTCCAGCCAGTCGGCCTTGTTCGGCTTGTAGGCCTTGGCGGCGTCCAGGTGTTCCTCGAGGCGGGCGTTGAACGCGGTGATGAGCTGTTCGGCTTCCTTGGGCTTCAGCACGCCCTTGGCGATCAGCTTCTCGGTGTAGAGCTGGCGCACCGAGGCTTGCTGCGCGATGCGCCGGTACATGATCGGCTGGGTGAAGCCCGGCTCGTCGCTTTCGTTGTGGCCGTGGCGGCGGTAGCAGAACATGTCGATCACCACGTCGCGGCCGAAGCGCTGGCGGAACTCGACCGCCAGGCGCGCGCAGTGGACCACCGCCTCGGGATCGTCGCCGTTCACGTGCAGGATCGGGCACTGCACCATCTTGGCCACGTCCGACGGGTAGGGCGACGAGCGCGAGAACTTCGGGCTGGTGGTGAAGCCGATCTGGTTGTTGACGATGACGTGGATCGTGCCGCCGATGCGGTAGCCCTTCAGTTCGGACAGGCCCAGCGTCTCGGCAACCAGGCCCTGGCCGGCGAACGCCGCGTCGCCGTGCATCAACAGGCCCATGATACGGGTGCGCTTCTTGTCGTCGATGTGGGCCTGCTTGGCGCGCACCTTGCCCAGCACCACCGGGTTGACCGCCTCCAGGTGCGACGGGTTGGCGGTCAGGCTCAGGTGGATCTTGCGTCCGTCGGGGAACGTGCGGTCCGACGAGGCGCCCAGGTGGTACTTGACGTCGCCCGAGCCCTGCACCTCCTCGGGGTTGGCGGACTGGCCCTGAAACTCCGAGAACACCTTGGTGTAGGACTTGCCCATGATCGAGGTCAGAACGTTGAGCCGACCGCGGTGCGGCATGCCCATCACGATCTCCTCGACGCCGTTGGCAGCGGCGTGGCCGATGATGGTTTCCAGAAGCGGGATCAGGCTTTCGGCTCCTTCCAGTCCGAAGCGCTTGGCGCCCTGGTACTTGATGCCGAGGAAGCGTTCGAAGCCTTCGGCCTCGTAGAGGTCGCTGAGGATTGCCTTCTTGTCGTCGTCGCTGAGCTCGGCGCGGTTGCGCGAATGCTCGACGCGCATCTGCAGCCAGGATTTCTCCTGCGGGTCCTGGATGTGCATGAACTCGACGCCGACGGTGCGACAGTAGGTCTTCTTGACCACCTCGACGACCTTGCGCAGCGTCGCCGTCTGCAGGCCGAGCACGCCGTCGACGAAGAACTCGCGGTCGAGGTCCGCCTCGGTGAAACCGTAGGTGGCGGGGTCGAGTTCGGGATGGTGCTTTTCGCCGTCGAGACCGAGCGGGTCGAGGTTCGCCAGCAGGTGGCCGCGCACCCGGTAGGCGCGGATCAACATCAGGATGCGGATGCTGTCGCGCGCCACCGCGTAGGCGTCAATCGGGCGGGTCGGGGTGGCGGCGTGCGTGACCCGGGCCGGTGCCATGTGAGCCGCCGGCTGGCCATTAACCGCCTCGTCGTCGCCCAGCGACGGCGGTGCCCAGGCGGCGCCTTCGCGCTCGGCCAGCAACTCGCGCTCGTCGTCGCCGAGCTCGGCGAAGAAACTGCGCCAACTGGGGTCGACCGCCTGGGGATCGCGCAGGAAGCGGGCGTAGAGGTCTTGCAGGAAGCTGGAGTTGGCGCCCAGCAGCAGAGCCGAATCGTCCAAACGTGTCATCGTTCGCGGCGGCGCCTTCGCGCCGCTCCTTCTTGGTTCTTGGGGCGGGCGCTCAGGCCTTGCCCTCCATCACTCTCAACATGGTGACGCCCAGCGTCGCGGGCGAGTCGGCGACCGTGACGCCGGCGCCGCGCAGGGCCTCAATCTTGTCGCCGGCGCGCCCCTTGCCGCCGGCGATGATCGCCCCGGCGTGGCCCATGCGCCGCCCCGGCGGCGCGGTCACCCCGGCGATGAACCCGACCACGGGCTTGCCCTTCTTGCGCCGGCGCAGGATCGCCGCCGCGTCTTCCTCGGCCGAGCCGCCGATCTCGCCGATCATGATGATCCCCTCGGTCTCGGGGTCCTTCAGGAACAGCTCGAGGCAGTCGATGAAGTTGGTGCCGTTGACCGGATCGCCGCCGATGCCGATGCAGGTCGTCTGGCCCAGGCCGACCGCGCTGGTCTGGCCGACGCCTTCGTAGGTCAGGGTGCCCGAGCGCGACACGATGCCGATCTTGCCGCGCCGGTGGATATGGCCGGGCATGATGCCGATCTTGCACGCCTCGGGCGTGATGATGCCCGGGCAGTTGGGGCCGATCAGCCGGGTGGCCGTGCCGCCCAGCGCCCGCTTGACCCGCACCATGTCGTTGATCGGGATGCCTTCGGTGATGGCGACCACCAGCTTCACCTTGGCGTCGATCGCCTCGAGGATCGCGTCGGCGGCGAACGGCGGCGGCACAAAGATGACCGAGGCATCCGCCTTGGTCTTGTGCACCGCCTCGGCCACGGTGTCGAACACGGGCAGGCCCAGATGGGTCTCGCCGCCCTTGCCCGGCGTCACGCCGCCCACCATGCGCGTGCCGTAGGCGATCGCCTGTTCGGAGTGGAACGTGCCCTGGGCGCCGGTGAAACCCTGACAGATGACGCGCGTGGCGCGATCGACCAGGACCGCCATCAGGCGGCCCTCCCGATGGCGGCGATGACCTTCCTGGCGGCGTCGCCCAGATCGTTCGCCGCCGTGATGGCCAGGCCCGATTCGGCCAGGATGCGTTTGCCGATTTTCACGTTGGTGCCTTCCAGCCGCACGACCAGGGGAACCTTGAGGCGAAGCTCGCGCGCGGCGGCCACGATGCCCTCGGCGATCACGTCGCAGCGCATGATGCCGCCGAAGATGTTGACCAGGATGCCGCGCACCTTGGGGTCCGACAGGATGATGCGGAAGGCCTTGGCCACCTGGTCCTTGGTGGCGCCGCCGCCCACGTCGAGGAAGTTAGCCGGGCTGCCGCCCTCGAGCTTGACGATGTCCATGGTCGCCATGGCCAGCCCGGCGCCGTTGACCAGGCAGCCGATGTCGCCGTCCAGCTTGATGAAGTTGAGCCCAGCGGCCGAGGCTTCGACTTCCGAGGCGTCCTCCTGGCTGGTGTCGCGCAGGGCCGCCAACTCGGCGCGGCGAAACAGCGCGTTGTCGTCCAGGTTGATCTTGGCGTCGAGCGCGATCAGCCGGCCGTCCTTGGTCACGACCAGCGGGTTGATCTCGATCAGGCTGGCGTCGCATTCGTGGTACGCGCGGTAGAGCGCCGCGCCGAACTTGCCGATCGCTTTGGCGTGCTCGCCCTTCAGCTTGAGCGCGACCGCCAGCCGGCGCCCGTGGAACGCCTGGAAGCCGGTGGCCGGGTCGACGGCCAGCGTCAGGATCTTGCGCGGCGTCTCGGCGGCCACCTTCTCGATGTCCATGCCGCCTTCGGTCGATGCGACGAACGCGGGCCAGCCGCGAACTCGGTCGACCAGCAGCGCGAGGTAGAGTTCGCGCGCGGGCTGCGATCCTTCCTCCACATAGACGTGCCCGATGGGCCGGCCTTCGGGGCCGGTCTGGTGCGTCACCAAGCGCGTGCCGAGCAGCGCGCGCGCCGCCGTCTCGGCCTCGGCGACCGATTTGACGACCTTGATGCCGCCGGCCTTGCCGCGGCCGCCGGCGTGGACCTGGGCCTTGACCACGACCACGGGCGTGCCGAGCGCCTGGGCGGCGGCACGCGCCTCCTCGGGCGTCGCGGCGGCCTTGCCGCGCGGTACCGGCACGCCGAAGCGCGCAAGGACATCCTTGGCCTGGTACTCGTGCAAGTTCATGGGCGTGCCACCGATGGCAGCCGATACGGCCTGAAACGTCCGGGGAACGCCCCCCCTCGCGCCGCGGGTACTCTAGCACTTAACCATAGGCACGCAACACTTACGGTTTGGTTAACGAGCCATAAACCTACGCGGAATCAGGAACTTGGCTCGACCTACTTAGGCATCGCGTCGATCAGGGACTTGACCGCCGCGACCGACTTGTCGAACGCCGCCTTCTCGGCCGCCTCGAGCGGGATCTCGACGATGCGCTCGACGCCGCCCGAACCGATCACCACAGGCACACCCACGTACATATCCTTGACGCCATACTGGCCGCTTAGGTGCGCCGCGCACGGCAGCACGCGCTTCTTGTCGCGCAGGTAGGATTCGGCCATCTCGATCGCCGACATGGCCGGGGCGTAGAACGCCGAGCCGGTCTTGAGCAGCGCGACGATCTCGGCGCCGCCATCGCGCGTGCGCTGGACAATCTTGTCGAGCCGCTCCTGGGTGGTCCAACCCATCTTGACCAGATCGGGCAGCGGGATGCCGGCGACCGAGGAGTAGCGCACCAGCGGCACCATGGTGTCGCCGTGGCCGCCCAGCACGAAGGCCGAGACGTCCTCGACCGAGACCTTAAACTCCTCGGCCAGGAAGTAGCGAAAACGCGCCGAGTCGAGCACGCCGGCCATTCCGACGACCTTGTTGTGCGGCAGGCCCGAGTAGCGCTGGATCGCCCACACCATGGCGTCCAGCGGGTTGGTGATGCAGATGACGAAGGCGTTGGGGCAATGGGCCTTGATGCCCTCGCCGGCGGCCTTCATGACGGCCGCGTTGGTCGCCAGCAGGTCGTCGCGGCTCATGCCCGGCTTGCGCGGGATGCCGGCGGTGACGATGACGACCGCCGCGTCCTTTAGGTCGGCGTAGCTGTTGGTGCCGCGGTAGCCGGCGTCGAAACCGGCGACCGGCGAGGCCTCGGCGATGTCGAGCGCCTTGCCCTGGGGCATGCCTTCGACGATGTCGAACACCACGACGTCGCCCAGCTCGCGCTGGCCGGCCAGCAGCGCCAGGGTGCCGCCGATCTGACCCGCGCCGATCAGACCGATCTTGTTCCGTGCCATCGCCGCGTCTCCTCTATCCGTAAGCTGCTATTTCATCAGGGGCATGACGTATTCGGCGCCCTTGCGGATGCCCGAAGGCCAGCGCGAGGTCACCGTCTTAAGCCGCGTGTAGAACCGTACGCCCTCGGGTCCGTGCATGTGGTGGTCGCCGAACAGCGACCGCTTCCAGCCGCCGAACGAATGGTACGCCACGGGCACCGGAATCGGCACGTTGACGCCAACCATGCCAATGCGCGCGCGTGTCTGGAAGTCGCGCGCGGCGTCGCCGTCGCGCGTGAAGATCGCCGTGCCGTTGCCGAACTCGTGGCCGTTGACCAGCCCGAGCGCCGCTTCGTAATCGGCGACGCGCACCATCGACAGGACGGGGCCGAAGATCTCCTCCTTGTAGATGGTCATGGCCGGCGTCACGCCGTCGAACAGCGAGCCGCCCAGGAAATAGCCCTTCTCGTAGCCCTGCAGCTTGAAGCCGCGGCCGTCGACCACCAGCTTGGCGCGCTCGGCGACGCCCTTGTCGATGTAGCCAGCGACCTTGGCCAGATGCTCCTTGGTGACCAGCGGGCCCATCTCGGCGTCCGGGTCGTTGTAGGGACCGATCTTGAGCCCCTCGACGCGCGGGCACAGTCGGTCGCGCAGCGCATCGCCCACCTTGTCGCCGACCGCGACCGCGACCGAGACCGCCATGCAGCGTTCGCCGGCCGAGCCGTAGCCCGCGCCCATCAGCGCGTCCGCCGCCTGTTCCAGGTCGGCGTCGGGCATGACGATCATGTGGTTCTTGGCGCCGCCCAGCGCCTGCACGCGCTTACAGTGCGCTGTGCCGGTGCGGTAGACGTATTCGGCGATGGGCGTCGAGCCGACGAAGCTGACCGCCTGCACGTCCAGGTCGGTCAGCAGCACGTCGACCGCTTCCTTGTCACCGATGACGACGTTGAACACGCCGTCGGGAACACCCGCCTCCTTGAGCAGCTCGGCGATGCGCAAACTCGCCGATGGCACCTTCTCCGAGGGCTTGAGCACGAAGGTGTTGCCGCACGCCAGCGCCATGGGGAACATCCACATGGGCACCATGGCCGGGAAGTTGAACGGCGTGATGCCCGCCACGACGCCGAGCGGCTGGCGCATCGAATAGCTGTCGACGTTGGTGCCGACGTTCTCGGTGAACTCGCCCTTCAGCAACTGCGGGATGCCGCAGGCGAACTCGACCACCTCGAGCCCGCGCGTGACCGAACCGCGCGCGTCCGACAGCACCTTACCGTGCTCGCGCCCGACCAGGGTGGCGAGCTCGTCCATATGCTGCTCGACCAGGGCCTTGAACTTGAACAGCACGCGTGCGCGCATGATCGGCGTGGTCGCGGACCAGCCCGGCAGGGCCTTCAGCGCCGCTTCGATGGCGCGTCGCGTGTCCTTGGCCGAGGCGTAGCGGACGGTGGCCTGAACCTCGCCGGTGGCCGGGTTGTAGATGTCGCCGACTTTCTGGCCGGTGCCTTCGGCCTTCTTGCCGTCGATCCACTGATGCAGCGCCGTCGCCATGCGAGCTTCCCTGTTGCCGAGCAGCCCAAGAAACCGCCCTACCGCGCGCGGCGCAAGGGAAATCTGGGTGACGCGCGACCCCGCGCCGCCGCTCAGAAGAACGCGAAGGCGCGGGTCTAGATGGATTCGCGGGGCGGCGCGTCCGCCGGCGTCGTCGGGTCCGGGAACGCCGAGTGCAGCGAGAAGCGCGCCCGGCCGTCGCGCGCCGAGTCGTAGCACTTGATCAGGATCGCCTCGTCGGGAGTCATGAACGGGGCGGCGTACCAGCGGTGCGCCGGGTTGTAGGCGCCGTAGTAGATCTCGCCCGTGCGGTCGGCGTAGACGAGGTCGGCCTTGACCAAGTCGCGCGGGCCGAGGGTCGAGGCGTCCACCAGGCCGAGCGGCTCGGCGCGCACGGGGCCCTTGATCGGCCACCACACGTTGATTTGACGAAGCGGCGCGCGAGCCGCGACTCGGCCTTCTCGGGCAGCAACAGGTCGCGTACGCGCCTGGGCGCGGAGTCCGCAGTGTAGTTGTTGTGCACCATGTGGACCGGCGCGCACAGGCCGCGCTCGACCGCGCGCGAGCCGGCCCGCACGGTGTGGTCGAACACGACGACCTTGGTGGCGCCCGTGACATCGGCGATCAGGCGCCCGCCCTCGATACCCTGTTCTTCGAGTCCGGCGAGACGTTGCATGCGCCGCACTTGCTGGACGTTGAGGTGGCGCAAGTCCTGCGTCGCCACACCCTGACCGGCGCGGTCGCACCGGACCAGGGCCGCGAGGCGCTCGGCGATCTCATGGATCTTCCGTTGAACCGCTATCCCCACGACATACTGGTCGGGCGGGTGTGGGAGCTGCGTGGGAACCTGACGGCCTAAGACGCGGTCTACGTGGCCCTGGCGGAGGCGCTCGATGCTCCCCTCGTCACACGCGATCGACGCATCGCCGCGGCGGCCGGACATCGCGCGCGGGTCATCCTCGTCTGATCCCCGACGCGCCCCTTACCCCCTTCGCGCCTGGATCATCTTCTTGGTCTCGGCGATCGCCTTGGCCGGGTTCAGGCCCTTCGGGCACGTCTTGGTGCAGTTCATGATGGTGTGGCAGCGGTAGAGCCGGAACGGATCCTCGAGATCGTCGAGCCTCTCCCCGGTCGCCTCGTCGCGGCTGTCGACCAGCCAGCGGTACGCCTGCAGCAGCACCGCCGGGCCCAGGTACTTGTCGCTGTTCCACCAGTAGCTCGGGCAGCTCGTCGAGCAGCAGAAGCACAGGATGCACTCGTAGATCCCGTCGAGTTTGGCACGCTCCTCGGGCGATTGCAGGCGTTCGCGCCCCGCGGGCGGCGGGCTGTCGGCCTTCAGCCATGGCTCGATCGAGGCGAGCTGGGCGTAGACGTGGTTCAGGTCGGGCACCAGGTCCTTGACCACCGCCATGTGCGGCAGCGGGTAGACGCGCACCGTCCCCTTCACCTCCTCGATCGGCTTGGTGCAGGCGAGCGTGTTGGTGCCGTCGATGTTCATGGCGCAGGAGCCGCAGATGCCCTCGCGGCACGAGCGGCGGAAGGTCAGCGTCGCGTCGATCTCGTTCTTGATCTTGATCAGCGCGTCCAGGACCATCGGCCCGCACGCCGCCAAGTCGATCTCGAAGACGTCGATGCGCGGGTTCCCGCCCGCATCCGGGTCGTAGCGGTAGATCTCGAAGCGCACAGGCTGCTTCGCGCCGGCGGGCGCGGCGTGGCTCTGGCCCTTGGTCGGGCGGGAGTTGGGCGGCAGGCGGAACTCGACCATGGTGTCTCCTGGCGCGGCGGGCGTGCGCCGTCAGTACACGCGCGGCTTGGGCGGGATGGTCTGGACCTCGGCGGTCAGCGTCGTCATGTGCACGGGGCGATAGTCGAGGGACACCTTCCCGGCGTCGTCGATCCAGGCGACCGTATGCTTCATCCAGTTGGCGTCGTCGCGCTCGGCGAAGTCCTCGCGCGCGTGGCCGCCCCGGCTTTCCTTACGGTTCTCGGCCGAGACCACGGTGACCAGCGCCTGGCGCAGCAGGTTGTCAAGCTCCCACGTCTCAACCAGGTCGCTGTTCCACACCAAGCCTCGATCGCTGACGCCAACCTTGGCGAAGGACGCGAACACGTCCTTCATCTTCGCGACACCTTGCGCCAGCGTCTCGCCGGTGCGGAACACGGCCGCGTCGTTCTGCATGGTGCGCTGCATGGCCAGGCGGATGGCCGCCGTCGGTTCGGAACCCTTGGCGTTGCGCAAGCAATCGAAGCGGTCGAGCGTGCCCGCGCCCGCGCCCTTGGGCAGCGGGCGCGGCCGGCCGCCTTTCTTGACCACCTCGCGCGCGCGCAAGGCCGCGGCGCGGCCGAACACCACCAGGTCGAGCAGCGAGTTGGAGCCCAGCCGGTTGGCGCCGTGCACCGAGACGCACGCCGCCTCGCCGATCGCCATCAGCCCGGGCACCACGTGGTCGGGGTCGCCGTTCTTCAGGGTGACGACCTCGCCGTGATAGTTGGTCGGCACGCCGCCCATGTTGTAGTGCACGGTCGGCAGCACGGGCACCGGCTCCTTGGTCAGGTCGATGCCGGCGAAGATCTTGGCGGTCTCGCTAATGCCGGGCAGCCGTTCGTGCAGGATCTTCGGCTCCAGGTGGTCGAGCCGCAGGTGGATGTGGTCTTTGTCAGGGCCCACCCCGCGTCCCTCGCGGATCTCCATGGTCATGGCGCGGCTGACCACGTCGCGGCTGGCCAGATCCTTGGCCGAGGGGGCGTAGCGTTCCATGAAGCGCTCGCCCTGGGCGTTGACCAGGAAGCCGCCCTCGCCGCGCGCACCCTCGGTGATCAGGCAGCCCGAGCCGTAGATGCCGGTCGGGTGGAACTGCACGAACTCCATGTCCTGGCAGGGGATGCCGGCGCGCAGCGCCATGGCGTTGCCGTCGCCCGTGCACGTGTGCGCCGAGGTGCAGCTGAAGTAGGCGCGGCCGTAGCCGCCGGTGGCCAGCACGGTCAGGTGCGCATTGAAGCGGTGCAGCGTGCCGTCGTCCAGGTTCCACGCCAGCACGCCGCGGCAGTCGCCCTCGGGCCCCATGATCAGGTCGAGCGCGAACCATTCCACCAGGAAGCGCGCGCTGTGCTTCAACGACTGCTGGTAGAGCGTGTGCAGGATGGCGTGACCGGTGCGGTCGGCGGCGGCGCAGGTGCGCTGGGCCTGGCCCTTGCCGTAGTGGGTGGTCATGCCGCCGAAAGCGCGCTGGTAGATCTTGCCCTCGGGCGTGCGGCTGAACGGCACGCCGTAGTGCTCGAGCTCGATGATCGCGGCGGGCGCCTCGCGGCACATGTACTCGATGGCGTCCTGGTCGCCGAGCCAGTCGGAGCCCTTGACCGTGTCGTAGAAGTGGAAGCGCCAGTCGTCCTCGCCCATGTTAGCGAGCGCGGCCGAGATGCCGCCTTGGGCCGCCACCGTGTGGCTGCGCGTGGGGAAGACCTTGGTCAGGCAGATGGTGTCGAGCCCGGCCGCCGCCATGCCGAAGGTGGCGCGCAGCCCGGCGCCGCCGGCGCCGACGACGACGACATCGCAGGTGTGATCGGTCAGCGGATACGACGTGGCCATGATCTAGGTCACCGACTCATAAGCACGCATCCAGAGTCGTGCTGCGGCGAGCTTGATGAGGGCGAGGTAGTTGGCGTCGTGCTTGTCGTAGCGCGTGGCGATGGCACGGAAGTGTTTGAGCTTGTTGAAGAAGCGCTCGACGAGGTTGCGGTAGCGGTAGAGGAAGGCGCTGAACGCGGGCACTCTCTTGCGGTTGGGCATGGGCTTGACGTTGGCCCAGGCACCGCGAGCCGCGAGCGTGGCGCGCAGGGCGTCGCTGTCGTAGGCGCGATCGGCAAGCAGGATTTGATCCTTGCCCAGCCCGTCGAGCATGTCGGTGGCCCTCTTGCCGTCATGGGCCTGGCCCTCGCTCAGCTTGAGCGCGATCGGCAGGCCGTCGGCATCGACGAGCGCATGGATCTTGGTCGTCAGCCCGCCCCGCGAGCGCCCCATGCAGCGGGTATCAGCTCCGTCCCCAGCGGCGGCTTGCGGACCCCCTTTTTGACGTTGGCGGCGTGTCGGCGAACCCGGATCGACGAGGCGTCGATCATCTGAAGATCGCCCGCGTAGGCCTTCGACACGGCCTCGAAGAGCCGGTCCCAGACGCCGAGCTGCCGCCAGCGCACGAACCGGTTGTAGCACGTCGTCGCCGGGCCATAGCGCTCCGGGATGTCCGCCCACGGCGAGCCGGTGCGCAGCCGCCGGTAGATGCCGTTGAGCACGCGACGGTCGTCGGCGCGCGGCACCCCGCGCGGCTTGTTCGGCAACAGCGGCTGCATGATCGACCATTCGAAGTCCGTGATCTCGTAGCGACGTAAAGGCATCCTCGGTCCTCCTCCAAGACCTTGGATCACCCTTCGCCAACTTTGTGAATCCCCTTTATGAGTTCATGGCCTAGACCGTGGGGGACTACCGCCGCTTCTGGAACGCCTACGCGGCGGCGACCGCGACGCCGTGCCCGCCGCGCATCGCGACCCACGACCGCGCGGTGCCAGCGCCGCACGGCTCGGTCATGGTGCGCGTCTACCGCCCGTCGGACGCAGCCCGGCCCGCGCCGGCCATCCTCTACATGCACGGCGGCGCTTCATGCTGGGCGATCTGGACAGCTCGGACACCACGGCGTGGGGCCTGGCGGATGGCACCGGCGCGGTCGTGGTCAGCGTCGATTACCGGCTGGCGCCCGAGCACCCGTTTCCCGCCGCGTTCGACGATTGCTGGGCGGTGCTGGTCTGGCTGGCCGCCCACGGTGACGCGATCGGCGTGGACCCGGCGCGCATCGCGGTCGCCGGCGACGGCGACGGCGGCAACATGGGGGCGGCTCTGGCGCTCGCCGCGCGCGACTGCGGCAGCTTGACGCTCCGCGCCCAGGCCGCGATCTATCCTTGGGTCGGCCTGCAGTTCACCTACCCGTCTTACATGGAAAACGCCGCCGGCCCCGGTGCACACGGCCGGGCTCGACCCGATCCGCGACGACGGTCGCGTCTACGCCGCGCGTCTGGCCGAGGCCGGCACCGGGGTTACCTAACGCGAGGCGGCGGGCATGATCCACGGCTTCCTGCGCGCCCGGCTCGCGGGCGCCGGCGCCGGCGCCGAGTTCGACGCGATCCGCCGGTTCCTCAAGGAGCACCTGGCGTAGGCGCCATATCCGGTCCTTCGCGGCCCGCTCGCGCGGGTGCCTCAGGACCTACGGTCCCATTGGATACCGTCCGTGCTGAGGCGCGCGCAGAAGTCGCGCCACGAATCACGTGCGCGGCGCGCCCTTACACGACCTCAGGCACCGAGCCGCCCGAGCGCACAGGGCGCGGCTTGGGTCGCGCCGGCCGCTTGGTTGCCGGGCCCGCGGGCTCGGGTGAAACGGGCGGGAAGTCGAAGACGAGCACGCCATCGACGACCTTGACGCTGACCCGGCCACTGCGCGACAGCCGGCCGAACAGCAGCTCGTCGGCCAGCGGCTTCTTGACGTGCTCCTGGATCAGGCGGGCGAGCGGCCGGGCGCCGAACTTGTCGTCGTAGCCCTTGGCGGCGAGCCAGGCACGCGCCGGCGCGCTCAGGTCGATGGCGACGCCGCGGTCGGCTAACTGGGCCTCGAGCGCGCCGACGAACTTGTCGACCACGCGCCCGACGATCGCCGGGGCCAGACCGCCGAAGCCGATGACCGCGTCCAGCCGGTTGCGGAACTCGGGCGTGAACAGGCGCTTGATGGCGTCCTCGTCGTCGCCTGTGCGCTCGCTACGGCCGAAGCCGACCGGAGGCTTGGCCAGGTCCGAGGCGCCCGCGTTCGTCGTCATGATCAGCACGACGTTGCGGAAATCCACCTGCTTGCCGTTGTGGTCGGTCAGCTTGCCGTAGTCCATGACCTGGAGCAGAACGTTGAACAGTTCCGGGTGCGCCTTCTCGATCTCGTCGAGCAGCAGCACCGCGTGCGGGTGCTGGTCGATGGCATCCGTCAGCAGACCGCCCTGGTCGAAACCGACGTAACCGGGCGGCGCGCCGATCAGGCGGCTCACCGTGTGGCGCTCCATGTACTCGGACATGTCGAAGCGGATCAGTTCGACACCAATGATCTTGGCGAGCTGTCGGGCGACCTCGGTCTTGCCGACGCCGGTCGGGCCCGAGAACAGGTACGAGCCGATCGGCTTCTCGGGCTCGCGCAGGCCGGCGCGCGCCAGCTTGATCGCGGCCGCCAGCGCGTCGATCGCCTTCTCCTGGCCGAACACCACGGCCTTGAGGTCGTCCGCCAGGTTCTTGAGCGAGGCCTTGTCCTGGTGCGACACCGTCTTGGGCGGGATGCGCGCCATCTTGGCCACGATGCCCTCGACGTCCTTGACGCCGATGACCTTGCGCCGGCGGTTCTCGGGCACCAGCATCTGCGCCGCGCCGACCTCGTCGATCACGTCGATCGCCTTGTCCGGCAGCTTGCGGTCGTGGATGTAGCGCGCCGACAGATCGACCGCGGCCTTGAGCGCGTCGTCCGTGTAGCGGACCTTGTGGAACTCCTCGTAGTAGGGCTTGAGGCCCTTGAGGATGCGCACCGCGTCCTTCGACGAGGGCTCCTGCACGTCGATCTTCTGGAACCGACGCGACAGCGCGCGGTCCTTCTCGAAGTACGAGCGGTACTCCTTGTACGTGGTCGAGCCCATGCAGCGGAGCGTGCCGCTCTGCAGCGCCGGCTTGAGCAGGTTCGAGGCGTCGAGTGAGCCGCCGCTGGTGGCGCCGGCGCCGACGACCGTGTGGATCTCGTCGATGAACAGGATGGCGTTGTCGATGGCCTCGAGTTCGGTCACGACGGCCTTCAGGCGCTCCTCGAAGTCGCCGCGGTAGCGCGTGCCGGCCAGCAACGCGCCCATGTCGAGCGTGTAGATGACCGAGCCTCGCAGCACCTCGGGCACCTCGCCGCGCACGATGCGCCGCGCTAGGCCCTCGGCGATCGCGGTCTTGCCCACGCCGGGGTCGCCGACGAACAGCGGGTTGTTCTTGGTGCGCCGGCACAGGATCTGGATGGTCCGCTCGACCTCCTTCTCGCGCCCGACCAGCGGGTCGATGCGCCCGGCCACCGCCTTGTCGTTCAGGTTGATGCAGTAGGCCTGCAGCGCCTCGGTGCCCTGCTTGACCGTGCCTTCACCTTCGTCCTCGGCGCCGCGGGGCGTGCGGCTTTGCTCGTTTTTCCCGGGCACTTTGGCGATCCCATGGCTGATGTAGCTGACGGCATCCAGGCGCGACATGTTTTGCTGCTGCAGGAAGAAGACGGCGTGGCTTTCGCGTTCCGAAAAGAGGGCGACGAGAACGTTGGCGCCGGTCACCTCGGTGCGGCCCGAGGCCTGGACGTGCAGCGCGGCGCGGTGCAGCACGCGCTGGAAGCCGGCGGTCGGCTTCGCCTCGACGCGGCCGCCGTTGATCACCAGGCCGCCCAGCTCGTTGTCGAGGAACTCCTCAAGGTCGCGGCGCAGCACGTTGACGTCGACGCCGCACGCGCGCAGCACCGCCAGGCTGTCCTGGTCCTCGGTCAACGCGAGCAGCAGGTGCTCGAGCGTGGCGTACTCGTGCTTGCGCTTGTTGGCGCTGGCCAGCGCCCGGTGCAGGCTCTGTTCGAGATTGGATGACAGCATGGAACGCGGTCCTGTGTTCGGCCTGATGGCTCGTTATCGGGTCACGCTTTTTCGAGCGTGGCTTGCAGAGGATGCTCGTTGCGGCGCGCGAAGTCGATCACCTGGGTGACCTTGGTCTCGGCCACGTCGAACGGATAGACGCCGCACACGCCGACACCCGTGCGATGGACGTGCAGCATGATCTGGGTCGCTTCCTCGGGGTTCTTGTGGAAGAACCGCTCCAGAACGTGGACGACGAACTCCATGGGCGTGAAGTCGTCGTTCAGCAGCAGCACCTTGTACATGGACGGCCGCTTGGTCTTCGGCCGCGTCTCGGTGACGACGCCGGTCGTGGTTCCCTGCTGCGGTGGTTTCTGGTCGCGCATCGTCCGTTCCGATCGTCGGCGCGAAGCCGCTCGCCCGACGTTCCGGCGACGATGATAACCAAGTTCCGGCGCCGCCGAAACGAGCGCCGCGCACGGTGGTGTCACCGCCTTCGCCGTCGATACCGATGATACGCGCCAAGATGGCAACTCCTTGACCGACGAACCGCCGAAATCGGTTCCGTCGGGCCTGGAGTTGCACGCCGCGTGCCACGCCGCGCGCATGACAAGAGGGTCTGCCGTCACCAGCGGACCCCCTTTCGCGATCGTTGGGGCGCGTTCGCGCCCGCGCGAGTCTTTACGCCGGCGAAGCCTTAATGGGCGGCCTTGGCGAACGTCTCGATCGTCGCGTTGACGCGGCTGGCGATGGGCGCCATGGCCTCGGTCGCGACCTTTGTCGACATCTCGGTGATGGCGGCCGACTCGGCGACCACCTTGTCGATCGAGGTGCGCACCAGGCTGCCCTGCACGTCGACGAAGTCCTTCACCGACTTGCACGACATCAGGGCCTTCGAGGCCGCGACGCTCTCGTCGAACGAGGTCTTGGCGAGCGCCATCCAGCGCGAGCCGAACGACCCCATGCTCTTGGCCAGGATGGCGCCGGACTGGGCGACCGCCTCAGCGGTGTCCTTGCCCAGGCCGGCCACGTTCTCGTAGCCCTTCATCGCCTCGGCGCCGGCCTTCACCGCCGCCTCGATGTTCTCCTTGCCGAGCGCGAAAGCGTGCTCGTAGCCCCTCACGGCGGCCTCGCTCGAGGCCTTGACGAACGTCTCGGCGGCCTTGTTGCCGGCCTCGACGATGTGCTCGACGCCCTGGGCGCCGTACTCATACTTGGACTTGGTGGCCATGGGGGTTCTCCTCGGGGTCTTCAGGGGGTTGAAGCGGGGCGCCTAGCGCGGGGCCTTGCGGCTTGGGCGGGCGCGGGATGTGGTCGTCATGATCCTTGGTTTACATGTTGCGTTGCAACACGATCCCTATGTAGGTTTCATTGAGAAATCTGTCAACCATAATTTTGTGCAGTGCACCATTTTGTCGCAGTGCGGCATCAGCTCGGGCTCAGAGCCTATTGTTAACACGCGCTCGGCTACGACCGAGTGTCGGAAATCCTACCACTCGTTAAAGCCACGCAGCCCGAACTGTCCCAGTTCGAGCACGAAGTAGGGGTCGCTGTCCTCGTGGGTACCCGTCGGCGCCAGTTCATGGGCGGATGAGGGCGCGTCGCTGTCGACCGGCTCGGGCCACGGTACGCCCAAAGGGTCCAGGGCGCGCAGGGCGTCTGCCGTAGCCAGGTTGCCAAGCCGGTCCCACGTGTAACCGTGGATGCGGAACTCGCCGCCCCGGCAGCCCGTGGCGACCGCGTGGTAGGTGTCCGAGCGCAGGATCAGCCCGCTTTCGGCCGGGCCGGCGAAGCCATCGGCGACGATCGCGACCAGCAGCGCCGCGACCTGGGTCCCGTCCAGCGCGACGCTCGCCTGGTCGGGTCGGTTGACCAGACCGGCCGATTGCACGTTGAGCACACGGGCACCCTGATAGCGCCGCGATTCCAGCGTGCCGCCGCCCTCGCCAGCGGTCAGGTCCAGAGCCCGCACGTCCTTGTTGAACAGCGCGTTGTAGACGAATCGGAAGGTCGTCGGGCCGTCGGTTCGGCAGTCCGCGCGCAGGTCTTCGCCGGCGACGTAGTGGAACCAGGTGACCTTCTGCTCGAGCGCCGAATCGGGCGCGCCGCCAACGGCGCACGCCGCGAGCACGATGGCGAGCGCGAGAACCGGACCGCGCCTAGTCATAGGCCGAGCCGATCCTTGACCGCGTAGGCGGCGTAGGCCGCGCGCAAGTACCAGACGCGCAGCGCCGCCAGGGGAAAACGCCTGAGCGGCTGGCCGACCACCGCCGGGACCGCTTCGGCGGGCCGCGCGTTGTCGGCCAGCAGGCGTGCCGCCGCGCGGCCCGACCAGTTGGCCCACGCGACACCGCTGCCGTGATAGCCGACCGCGTAGGCGACCGAGGGGTCGTCGTCGAGCACGCCGACGTTGGGCGCCAGCGCGTGCGACAGGCACACGAAGCCGCGCCAATAGTGGCTGATCGGCACGTCGCGCCAGCCCGGCCAGATGCGATAGAGGTCCGCGGTCAGGCGCGCGCGCATGGCGATCTCGTCCTCGGGCCGCGCGGTCGTGTTGCCGCGCGCGCCGATCAGGAACCGGCCGTCCCGGAGCATGCGGTAGTAGTAGAACAGGTGCCGCGAATCCCAGATCGGGTTCGCGGTGGTCCACGCGTGGGCCGACCGTTCCTCGGCCGTCAGAGGCCGGGTCGTGATGATGTTCGAGATGGCCGGCAGCAGCACGCCGTCCATGCCCTTGTGCAGGCCATCCTGCGTAAATCCGTTGGTCGCGATGATGACGCGCTTGGCCGTGAGCGTGCCGCCGCGCGTTATAATTCTGTGTGAAGAGTTACCTTTTTCCCACTTAATGACAGGTGTTTCTCCGTGAATCTTCGCTCCGCGACGCAGAGCGACTCGGGCGAGGCCACGGACGAACTTCAACGGGTGCAGCCCGAAGCCGACCGGCTGGTGCATGGCCCCGAAGCATTCCGGGCCACGGTAGCCGCGCTCGGCGAAGGCCTCGCGCGACAGCGCCTGGCACGGAAGGCCGAACACCCGGGTCATGGTCGCGGCGTAGGCGTCGAGCTCCTCGGCGGCGCGGGCGCTGTGGGCCACGGCGTATTCGCCGTCGCCCTGGGCGTCGAAGTCGATGCCTTCGTCGCGACCCAGGGCCTGGACCAACTCGACCGCCGCGATGCCCGTCTGGAAGTAGCGCCGGGTCTCGGCCTCGCCGAACCGGGCGGTCATATCGGCCACCGACATCTTGGCGCCCGACGGGCCGCAGAAGCCGCCGTTGCGCCCCGAGGCACCCCAGCCCGGCGGCCCGGCCTCGAGCACGCGCGCCTCGATGCCGTAGTCGCGCGCCAGGTGCAGCGCCGCCGACAGCCCGGTGTAGCCGCCGCCGATGATGGCCACGTCGCACATCTCGTCGCGTGCCAGCGGCGCCCAGCCCTCGACCGGCGGGCCGGCGGTGTCCTCCCAGTAACTCTGCACCGGGTGGCGCGGGTCGTAGATGGAGGGGTGGTAGAGTTCGGTCATGGCTCAACTCTAAGCGTCATGAGCAACTTGTCGTAGTCCCGGCCGTCCCAACGGAACGCCTGCTTCTCGAGGCCGTAGGGTTCGAAGCCGAGGGATTCATATAGCCGACGTGCCGGCTCGTTGGTCGCCGTGACCGACAGGTTGATGCGTTTGACGACGCCCGGGGCATGCCCGAGGATGGCGACCATCAATTGCCATCCGAGACCGAGGCGGCGGGCCTTGGGCGTGACGTAGCCCCCCCCAGAGGTGCCCCTTGTGGCGGGTCTTGGTCCGCGCCAGCACTTTGAAGCCGGCCATCCCGACGAGTTCGTCGTCGCGGAAGGCACCCACGACAACGCCATCGTCAAGCCGGGCCGCGAACGCGGCATCCGACAAGGTAGTTTCTTCCGTCGAGGACGACCCGAACGCATCGGGTGCCTGATTGAGCGACTCCAGCCGCAAGCGACGGAACGCCGCACCATCGGCCGCGTCGAGCTTCCGTACAGTGACACGGCCGACATTCACCATGACGTCCAGCCTAAGGATGGGGCATCGCCTTGACAACGCGCGCGCGGCGCGGCGTTGATGCGGGCGATCCATTCCTCGCGTATCGGAGCGCCGCCATGGACGCCTTCACCTTCAACGCGCCGACCGCGGTCGCCTTCGGCGTCAACCGGGTCGACGAGATCGCCGGCGATGCCGACCGGCTGGCCGGCAAGGGCTCAGCCGTCCTCGTGATCAGCGACCCCGGCGTGGTCAAGGCCGGCGTCACCGCGCGCGTGGTCAAGGCGCTGGAGGCCGGCGGGCACCGGCCGAGCCTCTTCTCCGACATCCGGTCCGATCCGCTGAGTTCGCAGATCGACGCCGCGGCCAAGGCCGCGCGCGACGTGGGGGCGAAGCTGGTGGTCGGCGTCGGCGGCGGCTCGGCGCTCGATTCTGCCAAGCTCGCCGCGACCGTCGCGCCCTCGGGCCGCCCGTCCGAGGACTTCGCGCTGATGGCCAACCCGCTGCCCAAGGACGGTCTGCCGCGCATCTGCGTCCCCACCACGGCGGGCACCGGGTCCGAGGTGACGCGCACGTCGGTGTTCACCACCGCCGCCCACCGCAAGGTGTGGGCGTGGGGCGACCGCAACCGCGCCCATCTCGCCCTGCTCGACCCGACGCTGACCGTGGCGCTGCCGGCGCATCTGACCGCGGCGACCGGCATCGACGCGGTCGTCCACGCCATCGAAGGCGCGACCGTGCGCCGCGCCCAGCCCTTCGCCGACGCGCCCTGCCTGCACGCCATCCGCCTGCTGGCGGCCGGTGCGCTGCTGCGCGCGGTGCAGCAGCCCGGCGATCTGGACGCGCGCGGCACCGTGTTGATGGCGGCGTGCCTGGCGGGCGTCGGCTTCGACGCTACGGGCACCGGCGTCGCCCACGCCATGGGCCACGCCATCGGCGCCATCGCCGGTGTGCATCACGGCCGCGCCGTGGGGCTGTGCTTGAACGCCGCGCTGGCCTGGAACGCCGAGGCGAACCCGGCGCGCTTTGCCGCCGTGGCACGCGCGCTGGGCGCGCCGTGCGACGGCATGACCGACGAGGAGGCGGCCCGTCAGGCGGCGCCCGCGTTCGAACGACTGCTGCGCGGCGCGGGCGTGCGCGTCGCGCTGGACGACCACGGGCTCGGCCCGAAGGACGTCGGGCGCGTGGCCGAGCTCACGCTCGCCGAGGAGAACAAGCCGATGTGCGAGTCGAACGTCCGCGCCATCACGCCGGATTCGGCGCGCGATATCGCGACACGGCTCCTGAACGCGGCCTGAGCGTAACGCGCGATCGAGTTAGGGCTGGGCGAGCGCCGCGCTGTCGGAGCGGTGGTAGACGACGGCGCAGGGCTGGCCGCGCGCCTTGAGCGCCGCGCACGCGATGGTCGCCGACGTGCGGTCGACGCCCACGTAGCGGGCGCGGTAGAGCGGCAGGCCGATGTTCTGCACCTCGACGACGACCGCCACGGCCCGGTCGAAGGCCTCGGGCAGCACGGGCTCGGCGAACATCAAGGCCTGACTGGCCGAATCGGCCGAGTTGTAGGCCCCGACCTGGATGCCCCAGCCGCCCGGCGGCTGATCGCCGGCGCCGGCGCCCACGTCCGACAGGATTGTTTCGATGGTCAGCGGCGCCGACGGCAGCGCCTCTGAATCGACGGCGGCGACCGCCGGCTTGCTCGCGGGCATCGGCGCGAGCGCGGCGAGCGTCGCCCGTTCGAACCCGAGATCGAGCAGCGAGGCCATCTTCTTGTCGCGCCAAACGCGCGACTGGCCGCCCAGGATCACGGCGATGATGCGTTTGCCGTTGCGTTCGGCCGAGGCCGCCAGATTCCAGCCGGCGGCGCGGGTGAACCCGGTCTTCAGCCCATCAACGCCCTTGTAGGACGCCAGCAGGTGGTTGTGGTTGCGGTAGGTCGTGCCCTTCCACGTGAAGGACTTGGTCGAGAAGAACTTGTAATGGGTCGCGTGGTCGTGGCGCAGCGCGATGGCCAGGCGCACCATGTCGCGCGCCGTGGTGATCATCTTTGGATCGGGCAGGCCCGAGGCGTTGCGGAACACGGTATCGCGCATGCCGAGCTCGCGCGCCTTCTCGGTCATCATCGTGGCGAACTTGGCCTCGGTGCCGCCCAGGCCTTCGGCCACCACGGTCGCCACGTCGTTGGCCGAGCGGGTCGTCAGCGCCAGGATGGCGTCGCGCACCGCGATCTTCTGGCCCTTCTTGAGGCCGATCTTGGTGGGCGGCTGGGTCGCCGCGTTGGCCGTGGTTGTGAACGTGTCGTCGAGCGTCAACCGCCCCTCGTCGAGCGCGTCGAAGACGAGGTAGAGCGTCATCATCTTGGTCAGCGACGCCGGGTACATGCGGACGTCGGCGTTGCGGTCCTCGAGCACGCGCTGGTTTGTGGCATCGATGACGAGCGTCGCGTAGTCCGAGCCGGCGCGCGCCGGGGCGATCACCGCCAACAGCAACCCCGCGACCGCCGCGACCGTACCCCACAGCCGGACGACCGTGTGGCGGCCGGCCGGGAGTAATCGTCGAAGGCGCCATCCCCGCATGGCCAATCCTCGAATCCTCCGTCCGTCAGAAGTCAGAGTATGGGTGAGCGTCGGCGCGTTTGTCCATGACAAAACACTTGAATTCCGACACTTCCCACACTGCCGCCGCGACGATGGCGCCGGCGCGGCACGATCAGGTTACGGCGTGGTCGTTAGCGGACCGTTAACGATCGCGACCCGCTTCGGACCTCAGAGCGGAGGACGCCTAACGTCCTGTGGCTGAGCCCGTTCCAGCGCGCGGGCCGCGCGCAACACCAGTGCGTCCGCGCCCAGCGCACCGACGATCTGCGCTCCGATCGGCAGCCCGTCGGGCGAGAAGCCGCACGGCACGCTGGCCGCCGGTTGGCGCGTCAGGTTGAACGGGTAGGTGAACGGCGTCCAGGTGAACCAGCGGTCGCTCCACCAGCCTTCGGGCACCTCGCGGCCCGCCTCGAAGGCAACCATGGGCAGCGCCGGCGTCAGCAGCAGATCGAAGCGTTCGTGGAACCGGTTCATGGCGACGCCGAGTGCCGCGCGCGCCCGCTCGGCCATGATCAGGTCGACGGCCGACAGGCGCTCGCCCTCGGCCACGATGGCGAGCAGGCCGGGATCGACCTGCTTGCGCTTCTGGGCGCTGATCGTGCGAAAGAGCGCGGCCGCGCCGCCGTACCAAAGCGTACGGAACGTCTCCTGCGGGTTGGCGAATCCGGGGTCGACCGCCTCGACGTGGGCACCTTGGTCCTCAAGCGCGCGGGCGGCACCCGCCACCGCCGCGTCGACCGCGCCGTCGATCCGGACAAAGCCGAGATCGACGCTGAACGCCACGCGCAGACCCCGGACGCCATCGTCCAGGCCGTCCAGATAGTCGCGCTCGTCGGGCGGCAGCGCGTACCAGTCGCGCGCGTCCGGGCGGGCGATGGCGTTCATCATGAGCGCCGAGTCGGTCACGGTGCGCGTCATCGGTCCGACGTGGGAAAGCGTGCCGAACGGACTGGCCGGATAGGCCGGCACGCGGCCGAAGGTGGCCTTTAGGCCGAAGACGCCGGTGAAGCCTGCCGGGATGCGGATCGAGCCGCCGCCGTCGGTGCCCAGCCCGAGCGGACCGAGGCCGGCGGCGAGCGCCGCCGAGGCCCCGCCCGAGGAACCGCCGGGCGTGCGTTCCAGGTTCCACGGATTGCGGGTGATGCCGTTGCGCGGGCAATCGGTGACGCCCTTCCAGCCGAACTCGGGCGTGGTCGTCTTGCCGACGAAGACCGCGCCGGCCTCGCGCAGGCGCGCGACCGTCGGCGCGTCCTCGTCCCAGCTCTGCCAGCGATCGACGGTCTTGGAGCCGCGCAAAGTGGGCGCGCCGGCGGTCAGCAACACGTCCTTGATCGTGGTCGGCACGCCGTCGAGTGGCCCCAGCGGCTCGCCGGCCATCCAGCGCGCTTCCGAAGCCTTGGCCATCTCCTTGGTCTTGGCGCCGTCGCGGTAGCAGAAGGCGTTGAGCCGGCCGTTGAGCGCCTCGATGCGCAGCAGGATGGCGTTGGCCGCCTCGGCCGGCGAGAGCTTCTTGGCGCGGTAGGCGTCGTGGAGTTCGGCCGCCGACAGCCAGGCGACGTCCTCGCCGGGCAGGGCACCGGCGGGCGACGGCGGCGCGGGCTTCGGCTCGAGCGGGACCGGGGCGGGCTCCGCTTCGGCTCGGGATTCCTGTTCATCGGCCATGGCCGGAGCAAGCCCCGAGCCGTGCCCGGCTGTCAACGGTGCCGCCGCGTTGCGCGGACGCCGCCGATGGCGGAAGCTCCGGCCCATCCAGGGAGGATGCCGGTGCCCGATGATCTCGTGACGTACCAAGCCACCGACGGGGTGGCGACCATCACGCTCAACCGCCCCGACAAGCTGAACGCCATCGACAGCCGCGTGTGCGAGCGCCTACGCGCGGCGTTGCAGCACCTGCAGGACGGGCCGGAGCGCGCCGGGGTGTTGATCGGCGCGGGGCGTACCTTCACCGCCGGCGCCGACGTCAACGACGTGCCCGAGCTGGCGCGCTGCATCCCCGGCGTCGGCGTGGCGCTAGACAAGCCGTTGGTCGCCGCGGTGCACGGCCACTGCATCGGCGGCGGCGTCATCCTGGTCATGATGGCCGACCTTGCGGTCGCCGACACGACCGCCCGATTCAGCTATCCCGAGGCGCGGCTTGGCCTCTCCGGCGGCATGATCGCCGGCCTGGCCGGGCGCATCGCCCACAAGCCGGCCATGGAGCTGATGCTGCTGGGCGCTACGTTCGACGCGCACCGCGCGCGCGAGACGCACCTGGTGAACAGTGTCGTGGCGGCGGGCGAGCATGGCGCCGCCGCCCACGCCGTGGCCGCGACGCTGGCCAGCCACGCGCCGCTGGTCGTCGCCATGATCAAGCGCTTCGTCGCCGATTCCATCCTGCCGAAGGGGCCATCGGAGCACGCCGGCATCGCGCGCCGCGAGGTCGGCCGGGTCATGGCGAGCGAGGATGCGAAGGAAGGGGTGGCCGCGGCGATCGCCCGGCGCACGCCCGCCTTCAAGAACCGATGAACGCGGCCCCGCCCCGGCTCGGCATTGAGCGCATCGCGCGGCCGCGCTCGGTCGCGGTGATCGGCGCCTCCGAGGACGCGCGCAAGTTCGGCGGGCGCGTGCTGCGCAACGTGCTGCACCACCGCTTCGCCGGCCGCGTCGTGCCGATCAACCCGAACCGGCCTTCGCTGCTGGGCCTCCCCGCGTTCCCGAGCCTCAAGGACGCGAGGGACCCGGTCGACGTGGCGATCATCGCGGTGCCCCAGCCGCTGCTGGAGGCGAGCCTGGCCGATTGCGTCGCGGCCGGCACGGGCGCCGCCGTCATCATCACGTCCCAGTTCGCCGAGGTCGGCCCGGAAGGCGCGGCCCTGCAGGACCGCGTCGTGGCCACGGCGCGCGCGGCCGGCATGCGCCTGATCGGGCCTAATTGCCTGGGCTACATCAGCCCGGTGGCGAGCCTAGCGCTCAACTCCTCGCCGGCCATGGAGGGCTCGACGCTGGAGCCGGGGCCGATCGGGCTGGTCAGCCAGTCGGGCGCGTTGATGGCCACGATCTACAACCGCGCGGTCGAGGACGGCGCGCGCTTCAGCCTGGCGGTCTCGGTCGGCAACCAGGCGGACCTGGAGGCCATGGACTTCGTCGAGTTCCTGGTCGGCGACGCGGCGACCCGGGTGATCTGCCTCTACGCCGAGGGGTTTAAGGACCCGGCGCGCTTCGCGGCGGCGGCGCGCGCCGCCCGCGCCGCCGGCAAGCCGATGCTGATGGTCAAGGCCGGCAGGACCGAGGCGGGCGTCGCGGTCGCCCGGTCGCACACCGCCAGCCTGGCCGGCGCGTACCCGTCGCTGCGGGCCGTGGCCGAGGACTACGGCGTCGTGCTGATGGACGATCTGGACGCCATGACGCGCGCCGCGCATCTGGCCACGACCGACCTCGAGCGCGCGGGCGGCGGCGGCATCGGCGTGGTCTCGCCCTCGGGCGGCGCCGCGGCCATCGTCGCCGATCGCCTGACCGGCGCCGGCCACCGCTTGGCGAACCTGGGCGCCGCGACGCGCGAGGGGCTCGGCCGGCTCTACATGCCGAACCAGGTGGGCAACCCGCTGGACCTGGGCGGCCGGCGCGAGGGCGAGTACAGCGCCATCGCCCGCGACACCATGACGACCCTGGCGGCCGAGCCCGACGTCGCCGCGTTTCTGGTCGTGCTGACCACGGCGCCGATGCTCGACGAGATCGCCGCCGGGCTCGCGGCGCCGGCCGTCGCCACGGGCAAGCCGACCCTGTTCGTCGTGCTGCCGGGCACGGCCGGCGACGCGGCACGACGCGCCGTGGCCGCGCACGGTCTGCTGTGCGTCGACACCATCGACGAGGCGCTGCGCGTGCTGGACGGCTGGCGTGCCGTCGGCGCGGCGGCGCCCGTGGCACCCGCGCCAAGCCGGCCCGCCGGGTTGCCCGTCACCCACCCACCAACGGATCGCACCGGCGCGTTGACCGAGCCCGAGGCCAAGGCGCTGCTGGCCGCGTGCGGCATCGCCCTGCCCGCCGAACGCGTCGCGGCCGACGCCGACGGGGCGGCAGCGGCGGCGCGCGCGATCGGCTACCCGGTGGTCGCGAAGGCGATCAAGCGTTCGCTCAGCCACAAGAGCGACGCCGGCGGCGTCGCCTTGAACCTGGCGGACGAGACGGCTTTGCGAGCGGCCATCGCGGCCATGGCGCGCCTGGAACCGGAGGCCTATCTAATCGCCGCCATGGCGCGCGGCGAGGCGGAGCTGATCCTGGGCCTGAACCACGACCCGCAGTTCGGGCCTATGGTGCTGGCGGGCTTCGGCGGTATCCACGCCGAACTGCTGGCCGACACGGCGCTGGCGCCCGCGCCCGTTTCGCCGGCGCGCGCCGAGGCGATGCTCAGGGGCTTGCGCCTGTGGCCGCTGCTGGACGGCGCGCGCGGCCGGCCCAAGCTGGATGTCGCGGCGGTAGTGGACGCGCTGGTGCGCCTGTCGTGGCTCGGCCACGACCTGGGGCCGCGCCTGGTCGAGCTGGACGTCAACCCGCTGATCGTGGGGGTGAAGGGTGTCTGGGCGCTGGACGCGCGCGCCATGCTCGCTTGAACAGTCCGACCGCGAAACCCTATAGTAAGAGGCACGATTGGCGAGCCAGTTCGTCCCGACGGACACCAAGGTGCGGTGCCCCGGGCGGCCTGGCTCGAACCATGTTCGGACACGGGGTGGAAGCGTCTCATGGCTAACGTGGTCGTCATCGGCGCCCAGTGGGGCGACGAAGGCAAGGGCAAGATCGTCGACTGGCTGTCGGAGCGCGCCGACGTGGTGGTGCGCTTCCAGGGCGGGCACAACGCCGGCCACACGCTGGTCATCGGCAACCGCACGTTCAAGCTGAGCCTGCTGCCGTCGGGCGTGGTGCGGCCGGGCAAGCTGTCGGTCATCGGTAACGGCGTTGTGGTCGACCCGTGGGCCCTGATCGCCGAGATCGAACGCGTGCGCGCCGACGGCGTCGCCGTGACGCCGGAAACGCTGCACGTTGCCGAGAACGCGGCGCTGATCCTGCCGGTGCATGGCGCTATCGACCGGGCGCGCGAGGCGGCCGACAGCGGCCGGCGCATCGGCACCACCGGGCGCGGCATCGGCCCGGCCTACGAGGACAAGGTGGCGCGTCGCGCGGTACGCGTGTGCGACCTGGCCGACGCAGGCCCCCTGCGCGCCAAGGTCGAGGCGCTGCTGATCCACCACAACGCCCAGTTGCGCGGCTTCGGCGCCGAGGAGATCGCACTCGAACCCGTGATCGAGGCGCTGGGCGCCATCGCGCCGCGCGTGCTGCCCTTCGCGCGGCCGGTGTGGGAGGTGCTGGACGAGGCGCGCCGCGCCGGTCAGCGCCTGCTGTTCGAGGGCGCCCAGGGCTTCATGCTGGACGTGGACCACGGTACCTACCCGTTCGTCACCTCGTCGAACACCGTGGCGGGCGCCGCCGCCGCCGGCGCGGGCTTCGCCACCGGCGGCCTCGGTTTCGTGCTGGGCATCGTCAAGGCCTACACGACGCGGGTGGGCGAGGGCCCCTTCCCCACCGAGCTGACCGACGCCACGGGGCGCCGGCTGGGCGAGCGCGGCCACGAGTTCGGCACGGTCACCGGGCGGCCGCGGCGCTGTGGCTGGTTCGACGCCGTGTTGGTGCGCCAGGCGATCAAGGTGGGCGGCATCGACGGCATCGCGCTGACCAAGCTCGACGTGCTCGACGGTCTGCAGGCGATCAAGGTGTGTACGGCCTACCGGCTCGACGGCCAGGAGATCCGGCGCCTGCCGGCCATGGCCGCCGACCAGGCGCGTGTGCAGCCGGTCTACGAGACCTGCGAGGGCTGGAGCGAAAGCACGCGCGGCGCGCGATCGTGGGCTGACCTGCCCGCCACCGCGATCAAGTACATTCGCCGCGTCGAGGAGCTGATCGAGGCGCCGGTCGCCCTGCTGTCAACCAGCCCCGAGCGCGACGACACGATCCTGGTGCGCGATCCCTTCGCGGACTAACGCCTGGAGCAGTCTGGCCGGGTGCTTGCCGCCATCCCCTCACCCCGGCCCTCTCCCGCAAGGGGAGAGGGCGCTCGCGCGCAAGGCCCTCTCCCCTCGTGGGAGAGGGAGGGGCCCGGCGCGGCACGCGACGGAAGGGTGAGGGGCGCTCGCGCGATCACCGATCTGGTCTAAGACTAACCGCTCTGGACGGCCCGGGGATGACAAATGGAGTGGCTCTGGGATTCCTGAAACCGCTCAGCCGGCGTCGGCCAGCACGGCGGCGCGGTCGGAAAGCACCTCGTCGATCGCCGTGGCCAGCGCGTCGAACTCGCGATCGCCCATGGGCAGCGACAGCACGATGAAGCCGCGCCGCGCCGTGTAGAGGCCGCGCGCCAGCAGGTCCAGATGGATCAGGTCCATGGCGCGCTTGTTGTCGCGCTCGACATCGGCCGGCGTGCGGATCGGCGCGACGTTCACGTGCAGGTTCATCATCGAGCCGCGGCCCGTGAACTGCACCGGCACGCTGCGCTTGCTCGCGATGGCGTTCAGCCGGTCGCGCAAGGCGTCGCCACGCTGGTTGAGCGCCGTCGCCGCCTCGGCCGTGTAGACCTTGGTGATGCCGGTGGCGCCCGCCGCCATGGTCAGCACGTTGTTGTTGAACGTGCCGGCGTGGCCGAACGAGTTTTCGCTGCGCGGGTCGAACCGGCCCATGATCCGGCGCGTGCCGCCGAACGCCCCGAAGGTGAGGCCGCCGCCCAGGTACTTGCCGAGCGTCGTCATGTCCGGGATGACGCCCGTCACCTTCTGCAAGCCGCCGGATGACAGGCGCGAGGTCATCACCTCGTCGAAGATCAGCACGATGCCGTGGCGCGTCGCCTCGGCGCGCAGCATCTCGAGAAACGCCTGGTCGGCGGGTACGCAGCCGCCGCCGCCCTGCATGGGCTCGACCGTGATCGAGGCGATCCAGCCCGCGTTCTCGGCGATAACCCTGCGCGTGCCCTCGACGTCGTTGTAGTTCGCGATCACCGTCTCGAACGGCGCGTTCAGCTGCGACCCGTGGGCGTAATAGAAACAGCCGCCGTGGTAGCCGTGATCGAACACCATGATCGCCGGGCGCCCCGTGGCGGCGCGCGCGGCGAGAATGGCGAACAGGTTCGCCTCGGTGCCCGAGTTGCAGAAGCGGATCAGCTCGATCGAGGGGAAGCGCTGGGTGAGCGCGGCGGCCAGCTGGCCCTCGTACCTGTTGGGCGCGCCGAGCACGATGCCCGAGGCGAGCGCCTCGCGCACCGCGTCCTGGATCAGCGGGTTGGAGTGGCCGTAGAGGCCGGCGGTGTACTCGCACACGAAGTCGATGTACTTGCGCCCGTCGGCGTCCCAGACGTAGCAGCCCTCGCCCTTGACCACGGTCGCCGGGTAGGGCTGGAAGTGCAGCACCGTGCGGGTGTTGCCGCCCGGCATGACGCGCCCGTTCTCCTCGTTGCGCCGGCGGCTTTCGGGCGTGGCGCGTACGTAGCCCTGCTCGGCCTCCAGGTAGGCGGTCTCGAGGTCCAGATTGCGCAGCGGCCGGGCGTTCATGACCAGGTTCCTCCGTTCAACGGCAGACGTGATAGGCCAACGAGCGTTTTGATAGTACCTCGGCGCCGCCCGGCCCGACGATCACCGTGTGGCCGGCCGACATGGCGAGCCCAGTGGCGAGGTCGGCCAGGATCGCGCGCAGGAACAGCACCATGCCAGGCTCGGCCGGCCACGGGTTGCCGCTGTAGAGCATGGGCGGCACGTCCATCCAGCTCGGCTTTAACGTGGCGCCCAGCGAATAGCCGCACGCGGCGAAGCGGGCGTGTTCGTAGCCGGCCGCGTCGAAGACGCGGCGGTGCGCGTCGTCGACCTCGCAGAGCGGCCGGCCGGGCCGCACCACCTCGGTCATGGCCTGGAGCGCGTCGCGCGTCGCGTGGAACATGCGTTCCTAGCGCGGGTCGCTGGCGCCGATGGCCACTGTGCGCATCGGGCACACGTGGTAGCGCATGACGCTGGCCGAATACTCGGCGGTGAGCTGGTCCCGCTGGCCGAGGGTCTGCGCGCCCGCGCTGGCGCGCGCGAGCAGCACGCGTTCGCCCACCCCCAGCACGCCGAGGTCGGACGCCCAGTCGCCGCCGCCCCTGAAGATGGCCGCGGCCATGGCCGCGCCCACCTGGCCCTCGACGACGCCCGGCTTCGCGGTGGCCAGCAAGGCATCCAAGGCGTCGTCGCACAGCGCCGCGGCGCGCCGGACATAGGCGTGCTCGGCCGGCGACTTGATGACGCGCAGGTAGCGGATCAGGTTAAAGGCGTCCTCGAGTCGGCAGAAGCGCGCAAGCGCCTTGCGCACCCGGTCCCAGTTGACGGGGGTGAGCCCGTAGGTGTTGAGCTCGATGCCGACGCGGGCGCCGCGCAGGCCCAGCTCCGCCAGGATGGCGCGCAGGTCCCTGGCCGGATCGACACCTTCCTTGTCGAACCACAGGCGCACGTCCTCGATCACCGAGGTCAGCCGCGCCTGTGCCAGGTCGGGCCGGCGCGTCAGCAGCACGTAGGGCCTGTCGTCGGCGGTCAGCACGCCGACCTGGAAGAAGACGCATTCCGAGGAATCGAAACCGGTCAGCCAGTAGTGGCTTTCCTGGCTGAACACCAGGAGCGCGTCGAGGCCCTGCTCGCGCAGCGCGGCGCGCGCCTTGGCCTGGCGGCGGGCGTACTCGGCGCGTTCGAAGTGCAGCGCCATGGCGCCCGGCTATTCCATGCCGTGGCGCTTGCGCCAGTCGACCGGCCAGACCGTGTAGAACACGGTCGCCTTGTCGCCCTTGTAGACCAGCGGCGTGTGCGCCGGGATCCAGAAAACGTCGCCGGGCCCGCCCTCGAACATCTCGCCGCCGGCCTTCATCTTGTAGCGTTCCTCGAGCACGCAGATGAACTCGTCGTAGAGCACGGTCCATTCCACCGCGCAGCCGTCGAACCGGGCGATGCCGCCGCCCATCGAGGTCGAGACATCGGGGCCGACCAGGCGGGCGATCTCGGCCGTGCCGGGACCTTTGTGGCCGAACGGCGCGAAGCTCATCGCGGACTTCTTGAAGTGCAGCGTCTTGGCCACGGTTCCTCTCCCTCGGTGTCTTGTATGCAGGCACGAGCCTGGCGGACGCGGCAGTTGCGGGGAAGCGCGTCGGCGCTTGCGACGAGCGCGCCCCCCATGTTTGATGCACCGGGACTGTTCGGGAGACCGCCCATGACTGCCCTGCCCAACCTGTTCTCGCCGATCAAGGTCGGCCGCGCGACGATCCGCAACCGCATCATGTCCACCGGGCACGACACCGTGCTACCCCACGCGGGCAAGGTCTCGGACGAGCTGATCGCGTACCACGAGGCGCGCGCGCGCGGCGGCGTGGGCCTGATCGTCATCCAGGTCTCGGCGGTGCACGAGACGGCGCGCTACTCCTCGCACATGCTGATGGCCACAACCGACGACGCCATCCCCGGCTACCGCCGGCTGACCGAGGCGATCCACCGCCACGGCGCCACCGCGTTCGGCCAGCTCTTTCACCCCGGGCGCGAGATCATGGACAGCAGCGACGGCACGATCCAGCCGTCGTTCTCGGCGTCGTCGTTCCCCGCCGACCGCTTCCACACCCAGCCCGCGCCCATGGCGCGGCGCATGATCCGCGAGGTCGTCACCGGCTATGCCGCCGGCGCGCAGCGCATGAAAACCGCGGGATTCGACGGTGTCGAGATCGTGGCGAGCCACGGCTACCTGCCGGCCCAGTTCCTGAACAAGCGCACCAACGCGCGCACCGACGAGTACGGCGGCCCGTTCGAGAACCGCCTGCGCTTCCTGCGCGAGGTGGTGACGGCGATCCGCGGCGCAGTCGGCCGGGATTTCGTCGTGGGGCTGCGCATCTCGGGCGAGGAGATGGGGCACGACGGTCTGGAGCTTGTCGAATCGCTCGAGGCCATCGTGGCGCTCGAGGCCGACGGCCAGCTCGACTACTACAACGTCATCGCCGGATCCTCGGCGACGCTGGCCGGCGCCATCCACATCGTGCCACCGATGATCGTCGAGGCGACCGGCTACGTGGCGCCGTTCGCCGCGGCGGTGAAGGCCAAGGTCAAGCGCCCGGTGTTCGTCGGCGGGCGCATCAACCAGCCCCAGGTCGCCGAGCGCATCGTTGCCAGCGGCCAGGCCGACGTGTGCGGCATGACGCGCGCCATGATCGCCGACCCCGAGATGCCCAACAAGGCGCGCGAAGGGCGGCTGGACGACATCCGCGCGTGCATCGCGTGCAACCAGGCGTGCATCGGCCACTTCCACCTGGGCGTGCCAATCAGCTGCATCCAGCGGCCCGAGACCGGGCGCGAGCTGAGCTACGGCACGCGGACCAAGGCCGCGAGCCCGCGCCGCATCCTGATCGTGGGCGGCGGCCCCGCCGGCATGAAGGCGGCGGCGGTGGCGGCCGAGCGCGGCCACGACGTGACGCTTTACGAGCGTTCGGGCCAGCTCGGCGGCCAGGTGCTGCTGGCCCAACTGCTGCCGGGCCGCACCGAGTTCGGCGGGCTGGTGACCAACCTGGTGCGCGAGGTCGAGCGCATGGGCGTGCGCGTGGTGCGCAACACCGAGGTAACCCCCCCCCTGATCGAGCGCGATAAGCCCGACGCGGTGATCCTCGCCACCGGCGCGCACCCGCGCATCCCGCCCCTCGAGGGCGCCGAGGACGGCCACGTGGTCAACGCCTGGCAGGTGCTGCGGGGCGAGGCCAACGTCGGCAAGTCGGTGGTGATCGCCGACTGGCGGTCGGACTGGATCGGCATGGGCCTGGCCGAGAAGCTGGCGCGCGACGGCTGCCGCGTGCGTCTGGCGATCAACGGCTACATGGCCGGCGAACTGATCCACCGCTACGTGCGCGACCAGTGGGCCGGCACGCTGCACAAGCTGGGCGTGGAGACCATCCCCTACGCGCGGGTGTTCGGCGTCGACGCGACCAACGTCTACCTGCAGCACACCACGGCCGGCGACCCGATCATCATCGAGAACGTGGACACGCTGGTGCTGGCCCAGGGCCACGAGCGCGAGGCCACCCTGGCGGACGCGCTGGAGGACTGGCCGGGCGAGTTGCACCTGATCGGCGACTGCCTGAACGCGCGCACCGCCGAGGAAGCCGTGCTCGAGGGCCTGAAGGTCGGGACCAGGGTGTAATCACTGCCCGTATTCGCGCCCGGCTAAGGCGAACCGTGCTTCAGATGCGCCACTGAGTGTCGAGGAGGCGAGCATGGTGGCATCGGCGCAACCCGTGACGGCCAACATGGACCCGCGCACGCGGGATCTGTGGGAAAAGGACCGTGCCCACTTCCTGCACCCGTGGACGCACTTCGACTCGTTCAAGAGCGAAGGCTCGCTGGTGCTGACCGAGGCCAAGGGTGCCCGCGTCTTCGACAGCCAGGGCAAGGGGTACCTCGACGGCATCGGCGGGCTGTGGTGAGTGAACATCGGCTACGGCCGCAATGAGATGGCCGAGGCGATCGCCAAGCAGGCGCTGAAGCTGCCGTTCTACAACACCTTCGTCGACACCAGGAACCCGCCGGCGGCCGAGCTGGCGGCCAAGGTGGCAAGGCTGGCGCCGGGCGACCTGGACCACGTGTTCTTCACGACCTCGGGCTCAGAGTCCAACGACACGGCCGGGCGCCTGATCCACTTCTACAACGCGCGGCGCGGCAAGCCGCACAAGAAGCACATGATCGCGCGCAAGGACGGCTATCACGGCTCGACCTACATCGCCATGTCGCTGACCGGGAAGATCCTGGAGCTGGGACCCGAAAACGTGGCCGCGTTCTTCGCCGAGCCGATCTGCGGCGCCGGCGGCGTGATCGTGCCGCCACCCGGCTACCACGCGCGCGTGGCCGAGGTGTGCCGCCGCCACGACGTGCTGCTGGTCTCGGACGAGGTGGTGACCGGCTTCGGACGCGTCGGCGCCATGTTCGCGTCCAAGGACGTGTCGGCTTCCAGCCCGACATCATCGTGTGCGCCATGGGCTTCTCGTCGGGCTACATCCCGCTCGGCGCCACAATTTACTCCAGCCGCATCCACGAGGTGATCAGCGCGCCGGACCCGGACGTCCTCTTCACCAATGGCTACACCTACTCGGGCCATCCGGCGGCGTGCGCCGCCGGGCTCAAGAACATCGAGATCCTCGAGCGCGAGGACCTGTGCGGGCACGTGCGCAAGATCGGTCCGTACCTGGAGAAACGCCTGGCGGAGCTCTTGGACCTGCCTCTGGTCGGCGACGTGCTCGGCAAGTGCTTCATGATGTGCGTCGAGAACGTGGCCGACAAGAAAAACAAAGCGCTGCTGCTCGACGAGATCAACATCGGCAAGCGCATCTCGAACCACTGCGAGGCGCGCGGCGTGCCGGTGCGCCCATCGGGCATTTGAACGTCATGTCGCTGCCGCTGACCATGACGAAGGAGGAGATCGACGAACTGGTCGAGGCGCTGGCCGCCTCGATCAAGCCGACCGACGACGACCTGGTGCGCGAGCGGTTGTGGCGGGGCTGACGCCCCGCTGCCCTTGCGCGGCGGCGACGAACAAGGACTCTCTCCGTCATCCCCGGGCCGGCCGCACGGCCTTCCGGTTCGCCGGGCGCATCGTGCTTCGTGGCGCGCCTGCGGCGCGCGCCTCAGCACCAGCGGGGATTGGGTGAAACGGATAGTGGTCCGCTGGCCCTGAGGCGACCGCGCAGCGGCCCGCGAAGGGCGGCGGGGCCTTGGGACAACCGGCCGCGACAGGATCGAGAAGACTTACGCGCGCGCCTTCCCCTTGCGGCCGCTCGTATCGATCCAGGGCCGTGCCTTCGGGCTAAGCCACGGCTTGGCCCTCTCGTACGCGGCGGCGGCGCGGAAGACGCGCACGTCGTCGTAGGTGCGCCCGACGATCTGGATGCCGGTCGGCACGCCCTCACGGTCGAAGCCCGAAGGCACGCTCATCACCGGGCAGCGGCTCATGACGTTGAACGGGTAGGTCAGCACCCAGCCGAGCACCGAATCGACCGGCTTGTCGTTGATCGTCACCTCTTCCTTGGTCGGGTCGAGGTCCGCGCGCACGGCCGAGAGAGCCGTGGTCGGGCAGATGAACACGTCGTGAGCATCCAGGATCGGGCCGAGCGTGCGGTACATGGCGCCGGCGCCGACCAGCGAGGCGAAGAAGTCGGCCGGTGTGCTGAGCTGCGCCGCCTCGGACCATTTGCGCGCGTAGCTCGTCATCTCGTAGCGGTGCTCGCGCAGGTTCTGACCGATCGCCGCGCCGAAGATGTGGTTCAGGTGGTTCATGGCGGTGGCGAGCACGCTCAGGTCCCAGCCGAGGTCCACCTCCTCGACCGTGGCGCCCAGCACCTTGAACGCGGCGACGGCATCGCGCGTGTTCTTGGCCACGTCCTTGTCCACCTCAGCGTAACCGAGATCGACCGAGTAGGCGACCTTCCAACCCTTGATCGAACCGAGCGAATCCACCGGCGGGATGCGCAGCTTGGGCCGGATGGTGGCGATGTCGTGCGGGTGGGGTCCAGCCATGGTGTTCTGGATCAGCGCCATGTCGGCCACAGTGCGCGCCAGCCCGCCCGAGTGGCAGTAGACATCCAGGTTGAACGGCGGGTCCTGCGGAATACGGCCGTAGGGCGCCTTGAAGCCCACGACACCGCAGCACGATGCCGGGATGCGGATCGAACCGCCGATGTCGGAACCGCTGGCGATGGTGGTGGTGCCGGCGGCGAGCGACGCGGCGGACCCGCCCGAGGAACCGCCGGGCGTCTTGTCGGTGTTCCACGGGTTGCGCGTGACACCCCAGCGGCGCGACCAGGTCTGGCCGAGGCAACTGAACTCGGGCGTCGCCGTGCGCGCGTGCACGATGACGCCAGCCTTGAGCATGCGCTCGATCTCTGGCGAGGTCGTCTCGGCGATCTTGTCCTTGGAGATGAGCGAGGCGCTGGAGGTCGGCCAGCCCTTGATGTAGGCCTCGTCCTTGACAGCGAAGGGTATCCCTTCCAGCGGGCGCACCCGGCCATCGGTCTTCATGTAGCGCGCTTCCGCCGCGCGCGCCTTGTCGAGCGCCTGATCGAAGTAGGTGAAGGTGAAGGCGTTGATCTTGGGCTGCACCGCCTCGGCGCGCGCGATCAGAGCCTTCATGAGCTCGACCGGCGAGAGCTTGCGCGCCTTGAAGCGCGCCAACGCCTCCGACGCCGAGAGGTAGCAGAGATCGTCCTTGCCGGTCATGGTCCCCTCCTCCTATCGGGCACGATACGCCGTCGGCCCAACACACCCCGTGATACCCCAGCCCCCGCCCGCCGGTCGACCACGAACGCGCACGCGATGCTGCCCGCCCTCCGCTAGGCCGCCATGCAGCACGCCCCGCCGGGCGGCGGGTTCGACAGCTCGAGCACGCCGTCCTCGATCGGCGCGCCCCGGATCATCGCCTTGTCCTTGGCGTAGTCCTGGGTGTGGCGCCAGGGCCCGCGGTCCCCTTGCTTGGGCATGAACGGCAACGCCCGCTGCACGTAGCCGGCGGAGAAGCCCTCGATCCACGGCGGCCGTTCCATGTCCGGATCGGGCGCGCCGATCCGAGGCGTCGCCTGGCGCAGGCCGCGCGCGGCCATGCGGTTGAGCAGGCGGCAGGGGAATTCGGCGGTCAGGTCGGCGCGCAGCGTCCACGAGGCGTTGATGTAGCCGAAGGTCTGCACCAGGTTCGGCACGTCGTTGAACATCATGCCCTTGTACAAGACCGTGTCCGGCAGGTTCACCGGCCGGCCGTCGACCGTGAGCGCCATGCCGTTCAGGACCTGGATCTCGAGACCCGTGGCGGTGACGATGATGTCGGTGGGGATGTCGGTGCCCGAGGCGAGCCTGAGCCCGGTTGTCGTGAACCGCTGGATGCGGTCGGTCACCACGCTGGCCGTGCCGGCCATGATGGCATTGAACAGGTCGTCGTTGGGGATCAGGCACAGCCGCTGGTCCCACGGGCCATAGCGCGGCGTGAAGTGGGTCGCGACGTCGCAATCCGGCCCCAGCTTCTGGCGCACCAGGCCGATGAGGTCGGCCTTCACCACCTCGGGGTGGGTTCGCGTGCGCCGATAGAACGCCACGTCGAAGCGGATGTTCTTCCAGCGCGTGAGCGCGTAGGCGAGGCGCGCCGGCAGATAGCGCTTGAGCCGTTTGGCGATCGGATCGACGTCGGGCCAGGACACCACGTAGGTCGGCGAGCGCTGGACCACGGTGACGTGCGCGGCGGACCGCGCCAGGGCGGGGACCAGGGTCATGGCGGTCGCGCCGCTGCCGATCACCACGACGCGCTTGCCGGCGTAGTCGACGTCGTGCGGCCAGAACTGCGGGTGCACGATGGTGCCCTGGAAATCCTCGGCGCCGGCAAGGGCGACAAGGTGGCCGCGGTCGTAACGGTAGTAGCCGCCGCACAGCAGCAGCATGGCGCAGCCGAAGCGCACGGGACCGCCGCCGTCGGCGCGCTCGACCTCAACTTTCCAGCGTGCCTCCGCACTTGACCACGACGCCGAGGCGGCGCGGTGGCCGAAGCGGATGTGGCGCGTGATATCGTTCTCCCGCGCCGTCTCCTCGACATACGCGAGGATCGCCGGGCCGTCGGCGATAGCCTTGGCGCCGCGCCACGGCTTGAATTGGTAGCCCAGCGTGCACATGTCGCTGTCGGAGCGCACGCCGGAATAGCGGAACAGATCCCACGTGCCGCCGATCGCCGCGCGCGCCTCGAGCAGGACGAACGTCCGGCCGGGGCACAGCCGGCGCAGATGGCACGCGGCGCCGATCCCGGACAGCCCGGCGCCGACGATCACCACATCGAACTGTTCCATGGTCGGCCCGCCCGATCGGCCCCGTGTCGAAGCGCGAGCGTGATACGAATCGAGCCCGCCCGCAACGCGTCACCCCTCGTCGCCCCTTGCCTGGCGCGACGGTAGCGAGCACCCTCGGCCGCCTGTATACCAACGGCGTTCTGCGAAAGAGACGACGTTGAGCAGCGTCGAGACCCTGCTGGGCCGCGAAGCGATCAAGGCCCTATTCCGTCCCGCGGCCGAGGCCAAGGGCCTGCCAGGCCGCGCCTACACCGACGAGGCCTTCATGGCGCTGGAGAACGAGAAGCTGTTCCCACGCACCTGGACCGCGGTGGGCGTCGCCGCCGACATCGCCAACCCCGGGGACGCCATGCCGGCGTCCGTGGCTGTCGTGCCGTTGGTGCTGGTGCGCGACCGCGCCGGCGTGGTGCGCGCCTTCGTCAACATGTGCCGGCACCGCGCCATGAAGGTGGTGACCGAGCGTTGCTCGGGTCTACAGGCGCTGCACTGCCCATGGCACCGCTGGACCTACGATCTGGAGGGCCGCCTGATCGCCACGCCCAACATCGGCGGTGTCGGAGAGCCGAGTTGCGCGGGCTTCGAGCGGGGCGAGCTGGGGCTGAAGCCGGTGCGCGTCGGCGTGTGGCTCGGCACCATTTTCGTCAACCTGGACGGCAAGGCGCCGCCGCTGGAGCAACACGTGGCGCCTTTCGTGCGCTACTACGCCGACTACCACCTGGGCACGTTGCGCCATGGCGGCACGCGTGACCTCACCGTCGACGCCAACTGGAAACTGTTCCTGGAAAGCGGCATCGAGGACTATCACCTGCCGTGGACCCACCCGCAGTTCTTCACCCCGCGCACCAACTGGTCCGGGCGCAAGGTGATCGACGGCACCATGGTGGGGACCGAGAGCCGCATCCCGAGTGCGCTGGAAAGCGAAGGCGGCACCGACGCGCGGCGCCTGCCACGCTTCCCCGCCTACGCCAAGAACCGCGACATCGGCAACTTCATGGCGATCGTGCCCAACGTGGGTATCGCGGTGACGCCGGATCACGTGGCGGTGTCGATCTACCAACCGATCCGGGCCGACCGCACGTACTACCGCAAGGATCTCTACTTCATCGGCGACGCGGCGACCGACCTGGCGCTGGAGCCGGCGCGCCAGGCCGTCTACCGCATGTGGGACGAGATCAACGACCAGGACCGCGATTTCATGGCGCCGCTGCAGGCCAACCACGGGGCGCGCGACCGCCTGGGCATCGCCAACCGGTTCAGCCCGGCGTGGGAAGGCGCGGTGCAGCGGTTCCAGCAGCTCGTGGTCGAAGGGCTGCGCGCCTGAGCACCGGATCGGGCACGGCCGCGGCGTCCGCCGACGCGCCGCTGCGCGGCGTCGCGATCTTCTCGGTGCAGGACATCATCATCCGGCTGGTCAGCGCCGAGCTGCCAGCGCACGAGTTCATCCTGATCCGCACCGCGTTCTTGTTCGTGCCGTTTGCGATCCTCGTGCATCTCGAAGGCGGCTTGGGCGTGCTGCGCATCCGCCGGCCCGGGCGGCGCGCGTTGCGCGGCGTCATCCTGCTGGTGTCGTACACGTGCTGGTACCTGGCGATCGCGTCGCTGCCCATCGCCGAGGCGGTGGCGATCTACCTCTCCACGCCGCTGTGGATCACGGCGCTGGCGGTGATCCTGCTGGGAGAGCGCGTGGACCGCCGGCGCTGGGCCGCGCTGGCCGCCGACTTCGTCGGTGTCCTGGTGGTCATCCGCCCCGGCACCGAGGCGTTCCGCCTGGGCGGCCTGTTCGCCCTGGCGGGTGCCGCGTTCTACGCGGCGTCCGCGATCCTGGCGCGGCGCATCGGGCGCACGGACTCCAGCGTCTCCATGGTGTTCTCCGTGAGCCTGGTCTACCTGGCGGGCACGCTCGCCTGGGGCGCCGCGCTGGGCGACGGCATGGCCACGGCATCGCCGACGCTGCAATTTCTGCTGCGCCCCTGGACCGTGCCCACGTGGGACGCGCTGGGCGCCATGGTGCTGTGCGCCGTCGTCGCCATCACCGGGTTCTACGGCCTGGTGCAGGGCTATCGCCTGGCGCCGGCGGGGGGGCCGCGCCGTTCGAGTTCACGGCCATCGCGTGGGGCGCCCTGTGGAGCTTCACCCTGTGGGACGAGGTGCCGGACCGGTTGGCGATCCTCGGCGTGGCCATCGTGATCGCCAGCGGGCTCTACCTGCTGCACCGCGAATGGGTAGCGAGCCGCCGCGCGAACGGTTGATGCTCAATCGCAGCGCAGCACGCGCAGGACCCGAGCGGTGTCGGGATCGACGCGCAGCAGCACCTTGCGCCCCTTGGGCGTGCACGCCGCGACCTCGTAGATCGCGCCGCGCAGGCGCAACTTGCCGAGGCAGCGGTAGCCCAGCGCCGCGAGTTCCGACTTGATCGTGTAGGTCGAAAGCCGGGCGGGCGCGGCGCAACCGTCCATCGCGACCATCGCCAGCGCCGCCACGGCGCGGCATACTGCGCGGCGCGCCTATACTCCGTTAACGTCCTGCCGGTAGAGGTTGGCCATGGCGTAACCCCTGTTCGTGCTGGTCACCGGCGGCGCCGGCTACATTGGCAGTCACGCCGTGCTTGCGCTTCATGACGCGGGCCATCGGCCAACGGTGATCGACAACCTGTCGGCCGGCCGGCGTTCGTCGGTGCCCGCCGACGTGCCGCTGATCGTCAGCGACGTGGGCGACGCGCGCCTGATGGCGCGGGTGCTGGCCGAGACGCGCTTCGACACCATCATGCACTTCGCCGGGTCGGTCGTCGTGCCGGAACCGGTCGCCGATCCGCTCAGTTACTACGGCAACAACACGGCGGCGAGCCGAACCCTGATCGAGGCCGCGGTGAACGCCCGCGTGCCGCGCTTCATCTTCTCGTCCACCGCGGCGGTCTAAGGCATCCCCGAGTGCATCCCGGTGACCGAGGACACGCGCCCAGCCCGATCAACCCCTACGGCTGGTCGAAGCTGATGACCGAGCAGATGCTGCGCGATACCGCGCCGGCGTGCGGCCTCGGCTTCGGCATCCTGCGCTACTTCAACGTCGCCGGCGCCGACCCGCGCGGCCGCACCGGCCAGTCGACGCCCGAGGCGACGCAACTGATCAAGGTCGCGGTCGAGGTGGCGGTGGGCCGGCGCGACGGCGTCGCGATCTTCGGCACCGACTGGCTGACGCCCGACGGCACCGGCGTGCGCGACGACATCCATGTCAGCGACCTGGCGGATGCCCACGTTCGCGTCATGGAGCACCTGCGCGCGGGCCGGCCCAACGTCACGTTCAACTGCGGCTACGGCCGCGGCGCCAGCGTGCGCGAGGTGCTGGACGCGGTCGAGCGCGCCGCCGGCACCACCATCAACAGCCGCCTCGAGCCGCACCGCGCCAGTGATCCGCCCGCCCTGGTGGCCGACCCGGGCCGCCTGGTGGCGACGCTCGACTGGCGGCCGCGTCACGACGACCTGGCGACCATCGTGACGACCGCGCTGGCCTGGGAACGGCGCCTGAACGGCCTCGCGGCTTAGAGCGGTTTCAGGAATCCCGGAACCTCTCCATGTGTCATCCCCGGGCCGGCCGAAGGGCGGAACCGCAGATCCAGGGGTGATTGCTCCAACAGCGGCCCTGGACTCCCGGTGCGCCGCGTGCGCGGCGCCCGGGAGTGACAGCCAGAGGCTCCAACAAGACTGAAAACGCTCTGGTCGGCCGCATCAGGCGGCCAGCGTCATCTCGGGCACGTCGCCCTCGATGCGCAGCGCGGCCGCGGTGGCGGCACGCACCTGATCGACGCTGACGCCCGGCGCCCGCTCGCGCAGCACCAGACCGTCCTTAGTAGGCTCGATCACCGCCATGTCGGTGACGACCAGGCTGACCGGCCGGATCGAGGTGACCGGCAGGGTCAGTTCGGGCACGATCTTGGGCTTGCCCTTCTGGGCGTGCTGCATGGCGACGACGACGCGCTTGGCGCCCGAGACCAGGTCCATGGCGCCGCCCATGCCCGGCACCAGCTTGCCGGGCACCATCCAGTTGGCCAGATGGCCGTGACCGTCGACCTCGAGCCCGCCCAGCACGGTCATGTCCAGATGGCGGCCGCGGATCAGCGCGAACGACATGGCCGAATCGAAGGCAACCGCGCCCGGCAGCGCCGAGACGAAGCCGCCGCCAGCATCGGTCAGGTGTCGGGCCTCCATGCCCTCGGGCGGGCGGGCGCCGAAGCCGATGATGCCGTTCTCGGACTGGAAGAAGACGCGCAGGCCCGCCGGCACGTGGTTCGCCACCAGGGTGGGCAGCCCGATGCCCAGGTTGACGAGCGTGCCGTCGCGCAGCTCCCGCGCGACGCGGCGGGCGATGATCTCGGACGGGTCCATGGCGATGACCTCAGTGCGGCCGGCTGACCAGGTGGTCCACCAGCACGCCGGGCGTGTGTACCGAATCCGGCGGGATCACGCCGACGGGCACGATCTCGTCCGGCTCGGCGATCACCAGCGTGGCGGCCATGGCCATCAGGGGGTTGAAGTTGCGCGCCGTCAGCGCGTAGGCGAGGTTGCCGCTGTAGTCGGCCGAGCGCGCGGCGATCAGCGCGACATCCGCCTCGATGGGCATCTCGACCAGATAGGTGCGGCCGTCGATGTCGATGGTACGCTTGCCCTCCTCGACCGGGGTGCCGACGCCGGTGCGCGTCAGGACGCCGCCCAGGCCGCAGCCGCCGGCGCGCACACGCTCGGCCAGCGTGCCTTGGGGGACCAGCTCGACCGCGATCTCGCCGGCGATCATGCACTTCTGGGTCTCGGGGTTGGTGCCGATGTGCGAGGTCATGACGCGGGCTACGGCGCCCGCCGTGATTAGCTTGCCGATGCCGACGCCGGGGCGCGCTGTGTCGTTGGCGATAATCGTCAACCCCTTGGCGCCGCGCGCCACGAGCGCGTCGATGATCCTCTCGGGCGTGCCCACGCCCATGAAGCCGCCGATCATGACGCTGGCGCCGTCCGCGACCATGGCCGCGGCCTGTTCGGGCTTGATTGCCGAAATCAAGTTTGCCTCCGCGACGATCGTCGGACCGGGCCAAAGTAACGCACGGCGACGGTTATGGAAACGTTCGTCGCGCGGGGCCCTCGTCGAGCAGACGCTCGACAATCACCACGTTGCGCCAGCGGGCGTCGAGGCGCGCGTGGTTGCGGTAGATGCCGACCTGGCGGAAGCCCAGCGCGCCCAGCATGGCGAGGCTCGCCGCGTTCTCGGGGAAGACGCGGCTGACCAGCTTCCAGAAGCCAGCCTGGCGCGCCGCGACGATCCGGGCGGTCATGGCCGCGCAGCCGGCGCCACGGCCGCGCCACGCGCGCTCGGCGTAGACCGAGAACTCGGCGACACCGTCGTAGCACGCGCGCGGCCGATAGGCCGACGTTGTCGTGACGACCCGGCCGGCCACGCCCGCCGTCGTTCAATGACCAGCCTTGGCCTGAGCGGCAGCGAACGCCGCCTTGGCCTCGGGCGAGGCTTCCTTCTGGTGCTTGGCCTGCCAATCCCTGTAGGGCATGCCGTAGATCAGCTCGCGCGCGCCGTCGTAGGTCACGGCTTCGCCCCGCTCGTCGGCGGCAGCGGCGTACCACTTGGCCAGGCAGTTGCGGCAGAACCCCGCCAGGTTCATGACGTCGATGTTCTGCACGTCGGTGCGGTCGCGGAAATGCTGCACCAGACGGCGGAACACGGCGGCCTCGATCTCGGTCCGGGTACGATCGTCCATGGTCTTGCCTCCGGTCGTCGGTCCGCCCATATGTGAGCGGTGCGGCGCCGTTCGGCAAGCCGTAGAATCGTCTTGCCGCCGTTCGGTCATCCATGGTCCGCCACCTCAAGCTGCAGCACCCCGAACCCGCCCTGCCCGGCGACCCGGCGTGGAGCGATTGGCGCACGATCCGGCGCCTGATGCCCCACCTGTGGCCGAAGGGCGAACCGGAGCTGCGCGCCCGGGTGGTCGGCGCGCTGGTGCTGCTGGTCGCCGCCAAGCTGGCGACCGTCTACGTGCCCATCGTCTACAAGCACGCGGTCGACACGCTGGATGCCGCGGCCGTCGTCGCTGTCCCGGTCGCCTTGATCGTGGCCTACGGCGTCCTCCGCTTGGTTTCCCAGGTCGCGGCCGAACTGCGCGACGCGCTATTCGCCAAGGTCGCCCAGCGCGCCGTGCGGCGCGAAGCCCTGGCGGCGTTTCACCACCTGCACGCCCTGCCGCTGTCGTTCCACCTGGACCGCCAGACCGGCGGTATGAGCCGCGCCATCGAGCGCGGCGTGAAGGGCGTCGAATGGCTGCTGACCTTCATGCTGTTCAGCATCGTGCCGATCGTGGTGGAGATCGGCCTGGTGTGCGGCATCCTATGGAGCCTGTTCGACTGGCGCTTCGCCCTGGTCACGTTCGCGACCATCGTCTGCTACATCGCCTTCACGTTCACCGCGTCGAAGTGGCGCACGCGCTTCCGGCGCGAGATGAACGCGCGCGACGGCGAGGCTAACACCAAGGCGATCGACAGCCTGCTCAACTTCGAGACGGTCAAGTACTTCGGCAACGAGACGCACGAGGAACGGCGCTACGACGGCGCGCTGCGCGCGTACGAACGCGCCGCGATCCTGAGCAAGATCAGCCTGTCGGGCCTGAACATCGGCCAGGGCGCCATCATAGCCGTGGGCGTCACCGCGATTATGACCATGGCGGGCTACGGCATCGCCACCGGCACCATGACGGTCGGCGACTTCGTCATGGTCAACACGTACCTGCTGCAGCTCTACATCCCGCTTAACTTCCTCGGCACGGTCTACCGCGAGATCCGCCAGGCGCTGATCGACATGGAGCAGATGTTCCGCATCACCGCGATCACGCCGGCGATCCAGGACAAGCCGGGCGCGTCGCCGCTGGCCGTCGGCGCGGGCGTGGTCGCGTTCGACCGGGTCTCGTTCGCCTACCGTGCCGACCGGCCGATCCTGCACGACGTATCCTTCACCGTGCCGTCCGGACGCAGCCTGGCCATCGTGGGCTCCAGCGGCGCGGGCAAGTCGACCATCGCGCGTCTGATTTACCGATTCTACGACGTGGACGGCGGCACCATCCGCATCGACGGCCAGGACCTGCGCGATGTGACCCAGGCGAGCGTGCGCGGCGCCATCGGCATCGTTCCCCAGGACACGGTGCTGTTCAACGACACGATCTACTACAACATCGCCTACGGTCGCCCCGCGGCCGCGCCGGCGGAGGTCGAAAACGCCGCGCGGTTGGCCCGCGTGCACGACTTCGTTATGACCCTGCCGGAGGGCTACCAGACCCGGGTCGGCGAGCGTGGGCTGAAACTGTCAGGCGGCGAGAAGCAGCGGGTCGCCATCGCGCGCACGATCCTGAAGGGGCCGCTGATCCTAATGTTCGACGAGGCCACCTCGGCTCTCGACACCCACACCGAACGGGCGATCCAGACCAACCTACGCGAGGTCGCGCGCGACCGCACCACCATCATGGTGGCGCACCGGCTGTCCACCGTGGTGGACGCCGACGAGATCATCGTGCTGGACGGCGGTCGCGTGGTCGAACGCGGCCGCCACGCCGACCTGTTGGCACGCGAGGGCGCCTACGCCGCCATGTGGCGGCGCCAGCAGGAGGCGGAGGCGCGAGCCGAGGCGTGGGACGGCGCCATGCCCATGACCGCGGTCCCCGCCGCCGACTGAAGCGTCATTGCGCGGCGCCGGCCGCTGCCCCATTGTCTGGCCCCCGTGGCGACCCGAGGACAGGAGCAGGAGATGGCGCGACCCCAACCCAACGCGGTCGAGCGTGTCGGCATCGTCGGCGGCGGCGTGATCGGCGGCGGCTGGGCCGCCTACTTCCTGGCGCGCGGCCTGGACGTCGTCGCCACCGACCCGCATCCCGAAGGCGAGGCGCGCCTGCGCGCGATGGTGGCCAACGCCTGGCCCGCCCTGGAGCGGCTGGGCCTGACGGCCGGCACCGACCAGAAGCGCCTGCGCTACGCCAAGACCATCGCCGAGGCAGTGCGCGACGCCGACTTCATCCAGGAAAGCGCGCCCGAGAACGAGGACTTGAAGACCGCCCTGATGGTCGAGATCGACGGCGCCGCGCGGCCCGACACGGTGATCGCGTCGTCGACCTCGGGCCTGCTGCCCAGCCGCTTCCAGCGCCAGGCCAAGCACCCCGAACGCATCCTGGTCGGCCATCCGTTCAACCCGGTCTACCTTCTGCCGCTGGTCGAGGTGGTGGGCGGCACGGCGACCGCCGAGGACGCCAAGGACTGGGCCGTGGCCTTCTACAACGGCATCGGCAAGCGCGCGCTGAAGTGCCGCAAGGAGGTGCCGGGCTTCGTCTCGGACCGGCTGCAGGAGGCCCTGTGGCGCGAGGCCCTGCACCTGGTGAACGACGGCATCGGCACCACCGCCGAGGTCGACGACGCGATCCGCTACGGGCCCGGGTTGCGCTGGGCGTTCATGGGCTCGTTCCTGACGTACCACCTGGCCGGTGGCGACGCCGGCATGGCCCATTTCATCGAGCAGTTCGGCCCGGCGCTCGACCTGCCCTGGACCAACCACCGGGGTCCGGCCATGACGCGCGAACTGGCCGACCGGCTGGTCAGCGGCACGCGCGAACAGTCGGCGGGTCAGACGGTGAAGGAAATGGAACGCAAGCGCGACGACGTGCTGCTCGGCATCATGGAGTTGCTCGACCGTCGCTGGTATACGAAGAGCTAGCTCGAACGCGGAGGCACGAACCATGAACAACGACGTCGTCATCTCCTGCGCGCTGACCGGCGCTGGCGACACCACGGGCAAGAGCAACCTGGTCCCGATCACGCCCAAGCAGATCGCCGAGGCCGGCATCGAAGCGGCCAAGGCCGGCGCAGCCATCGTGCACTGCCATGTGCGCGAGCCGAGCGGCAAGCCGTCGCGCAAGCCCGCCTACTACAAGGAAGTGTGCGACCGCATCCGCGATTCGGGCGTCGACGTCATCATCAACCTGACGTGCGGCATGGGCGGCGAGCTGACGCTCGACAAGAACGACCCCATGAAGTTCGACCCCGCCGGCACCGACCTGGCCAGTGCCGACGAGCGCATCGAGCATCTCGAGCTGTGCATGCCCGAGATCGCGACGCTCGACTGCGGCACGCTGAACTTCGGCGACAGCGACGGCATGGCGATCTTCACGCCCAGCGTGCTGCGCCAGATGGCGAAGCGCATGAAGGAGCTGGGCGTCAAGCCCGAGATGGAAGTGTTCGAGCTGGGCCACCTGTGGTTCGCCAAGCAGCTCGTCAAGGAAGGCCTGATCCCGGGCACGCCCATGTTCCAGATCTGCCTGGGCATCCCCTGGGGCGCGCCCGCCGACAGCAACGCCATGAAGGCGTTCGTCGACCAGATGCCTGAGGGCGCCTACTGGGCCGGGTTCGGCATCTCGCGCATGCAGATGCCCATGGTCGCCCAGGCGGTGCTGATGGGGGGCAACGTGCGCGTCGGGCTGGAGGACAACATCTATCTCGAGCGCGGCAAGCTGGCGACCAACGCCCAACTCGTCGAGAAGGCCGTGCGCATCATCGAGCTGCTGGGCGCGCACCGCGTCTCGCCCAAGGAGGCCCGCGGCAAGCTGGGCCTGAAGCCCACCAACTAGGCCTGTGCTGCGGATCGACGGCATCGTTGGCTGGGCCGGCGATCCGCTGATCGCCAACCGGCTGCACGACCTGGGGCACCAGGGTGGGGTCGAGACCCTGGTGCTGGACCGGCGCGACACGTTGCGCCACCGCCTGCGCGCCACGACCGATCGTGGCACCGCGTGCGCGATCGCGCTCGCCCGCGACCAGCGGCTGGGCGACGGCGCGGTGCTGGTGCTGGACGACGCGCGCGCCATCGTCGTGCGCATGGCCGACGAGGCGTGGCTGCGGCTCGCGCCGCGCGACGCGGCCGCGGCGCTCGAACTCGGCTACCACGCGGGCAACCTGCACTGGCGGGTCAGGTTCGACGGCGCGGACCTGCTGGTCGCCCAGGAAGGTCCGGCCGCGCTCTACCTCGACCGCGTGGCACCCCTGCTGGCCAACGGCCGCGTCCGTCATGTCACCGACGATCGCTGAACGATGACCGAAGCCGAGCGCCTGCTGGCCCTGCTGCAGCACGGCGACAGCTTCTTCCCCGCCAGTTCGTTCGCGTTCTCCTGGGGCCTCGAGACCTTGATCGCCGACGGCCAGGTGCACGGCGCCGACGCGATCGGGCGCTTCGTCGCCACGCAGTTGGAGCAGCGCTGGGCCACCTTCGACCGCGTGATCGTGGCGCACGCGCACCGGGCGCGCGACGCCGACCGTCTCGCCGCGCTCGACGCGTTGGTCGAAGCGGCGTCGTGGACGCGGCGAGCGCCAGCAGATCGGCCGTGTCGTTGGCCAGCACCACGAAGCGAGCCAAGGGCAAGGCGTCGCGCATGACCGCGAGCTCGCGCTGCAAGCCCGCCATGTCGTGGTCGTTGGCCGCCCAGCTCAGCCCGACGAGGTGAAGCGACGGGCGGCCGGCGAAGGCCTCGGGCACGGCGCTGGCGAGCCCGAGCGGCGCGCGAGGCTGGTGCTTAGAGAATGTGACCAGGGGATCGACGCTGATCACGGCACCGTCGATCTTGAGCGGCGCCGGTTGTCTGGATTCGTCCGGTATCACGGCGCGTAGCAAGGTGTCATGGCGCGCATTGAACACTCACATCCCCAGCACCAGGTGGGGCCTGTACGGCGCCTCGAGCGGGGCGATCTCGTCCGCGTCCAGGCGCAGCGCGAGCGCGCCCACCGCGTCGTCGATGTGCTCGAGCCTGAAGGCGCCGAGAATCGGAGCCGTGATCACCGGCTTGGCCAGCATCCAGGCCAGCGCGACCTGGACCGGCTTGACCCGGCGCTTCTTGGCGATCGCCAGCACGGCGTCGAGCACGTCGAGGTCGTGGTCCTGGAAGTACATCTCGCGCGCGTAGTCGTCGCTGCGGGCGCGCGCCGTCGCCTTCGGCTTGGCCTCGCCGCGCTTGCGGCTGCCGCTCAGGAAGCCGCGCGCCAACGGGCTCCACGGAATCACGCCGGTGCCCTCGGCCACGCACAGCGGCAGCATTTCACGCTCCTCCTCGCGGTAGACCGGGTTGTAGTGCGGCTGCATGCACGCGAAGCGGGCGCAGCCCATGGCGTCGGCCAGGTAGAGCGCCTTGGTGAACTGCCAGGCGTAGGTGGATGACGCGCCCAGATAGAGCGCTTGCCCGCGCTCACCACGTCGTCGAGCGCTTCGATCGTCTCCTCGATGGACGTCTCGTCGTCCCAGCGATGGATTTGGTAGAGGTCGACATAGTCTGTCTTGAGTCGCTTCAACGTGGCGTCGATCGACGCCATGATGTGCTTGCGCGACAGTCCGCGATCGTTGGGGTCGTCGCTCATCGGGTTGAACACCTTGGTGGCGATCACCACGTGCTCGCGCCGCGCCAGCGCCTTGAGCCCGTTGCCGAGCACCGTCTCGCTAACGCCCAGCGAGTACATGTCGGCGGTGTCGAAGAAGTTGATTCCGTGGTCCAGCGCGCGCTGG